>TARA_R110001592_G_scaffold190887_1_pt1 | contig 23922 bp, 20 predicted proteins | sample TARA_R110001592 | Tara Oceans TARA_R110001592 (sample SAMEA4398387) | marine metagenome | biome: Polar Biome; feature: [SRF] surface water layer (ENVO:00010504); material: water (ENVO:00002006), including particulate matter (ENVO:01000060) such as... | depth 5 m | reverse complement strand
CAACAAGAATCCTGGATACAGGCGCAGATGGAGACGGGCAACTACGGTACGGACAGTGAACTGATCCGAGAAGCCTTGCGAGAAAAACAGTTACGCATGAACGAGATTGACGCCCTCCGCGCCAAACTGATTGCGGGCGAACTATCCGTCGAACAACACGGGTGGGTCAGCGAGTCGCCCCAAGAGATACTCGACGGTTTCAAAGAAAAAGCGCGGCAAGATGGGAAGCTATAGGCTCGCCCCAGCAGCTAAAGCCGATCTAGAACGCATATGGTTCTATGGTCTTGAGCGTTGGGGTATGGCGGCAGCAGACGAATACTACGCTACATTTTTTGACCATTTCGAACACCTCGCAGAGCAACCCCATTTGCACCCTGCAGCTGATATACGCGAAGGCTACCGGCGCAGCGTGTGCGGTTCAGAAAGCGTGTACTATCGTATCGTCGACGAAGCCGTCGAGATCATGGCTATCATTGGGCGGCAGGATGCAGACGACTGGCTTTAGTTTTCTCGTAAATTTTTACAGCCCAAAACTTTGCTGCACAGAATATTGCGGTCTGGAATGTTGCCGTCCGGGAATTGCCAATAATCTATCTTATGTTAAATAATATGCCGTCCTAGTATCTTCTTCTGTTCCCTCAATAATATATACTTTAAATATATCTTTTTCCGGTATAAAATAGAGTCTGAAAATTAGAGGTGGAGGTCCCCATGTCGGAGCTCGAATCAAATGACACGGCAAAAGTGTTCATGTCCGGTAAATCGCAGGCGATACGTTTACCCAAGAAATTTCGTTTCACCGAGGGATGCGATGAAGTGTCAGTGCGCCAGGTGGGTCGTCATTTAATTCTCAGCCCGCGGTATAGCGACTGGGCCGATTATTGGGCCAACTCAACTCGCCCAAGCGATGATTTTGTTGAATCGGTGCTGAATCGGAAAGAGTCAGAACTGCCCGCCGAAGAGCGCGCGAGTTTCGACTAATGCAATGTATGCTCGATACCGACACGTGTGTCTACCTCATCAAAAAAGCGCCGGGATTGAAGCCTCGATCCGCCTTACAGGACTGCTATATCTCGACGATTGTCCTGGGCGAACTTGAGTATGGCGTGGCCAATTCGGCTGCAACCCGGCAGGAGCAAAATCGACAAGCGTTACTTGATTTTATCAGTGCCGTGCAGATATTGCCTTTGACCGAAAGTGTGTCGGAAACCTACGGTCAGTTGCGTACGTCGCTAAAGAAGCAACCCATTGGCCCCAATGACACCTGGATTGCGGCTCACGCCTTGGCACTGCAAATGCCGCTAGTGACGAATAATATCCGCGAATTTTCGCGCGTGCCCGATCTTGTCATCGACACCTGGTTAGCTCAGGAGTAACCACCTGACGATAATCCGTCAAAATCACATCATTACGGATTACTAAAGAGGCTGTCCCTACCAAAAACGCTGTACGTACTGATTTTATTGACTTTAGAGGTATTGGACCGCTAGCGTTACTGGTATGAAAACTGTACTCATGCCTCTTCTTGAAACTCTGATCGACGTCCTGCGGAGCAGGGCGTCTTTGCACCTGGAAATGCTCGCGATGCGCCAGCAGTTGGCAATGGTTGCCGACGGCGATAGAAAACGGCTCAGCTTTCGCCGAAGTGAGCGCATTTTCTGGGTGTGGCTCTACCGTCTGTGGCCAGCGTGCTTACAGACACTGAAGATTTTCAAGCCGGACACACTGGTCCGATGGCATCAGAAAGGATTTCGATTGTACTGGACCTGGAAGTCGCGCCGGCGTTGGGGTGGTCGACCAGCTACTGATCCTGATGTGCGCGAACTAATTCGGACGATGTCTCGGAACAACGTTGGTTGGGGTGCTCCCCGAATCCATGGCGAATTGCAGATGCTGGGCATCCCTGTGTCAGAATCCACTGTCGCAAAATACATGGTCCGCCACCGGAATCCACCTTCCCAGACCTGGCGTACTTTCCTTGATAATCATGTAACTGATCTGGTATCCGTAGATTTCTTCACCGTTTCCACGGCGACTTTCCGGGTCCTGTATGTCTTAATCGTTCTGCGTCACGAACGTAGAGAGATCGTACACTTCAACGCGACGTACAACCCGACCGCGGAATGGGCTGCTCAGCAAATCGTGGAAGCTTTCCCCTTCGACTCGGCACCACGCTACCTCTTGCACGATCGTGATCGTATCTATGGTAAGCGATTTCGGACTCGTGTGAAGAGCCTGGGTATTGAAGAGATGGTCACCGCGCCTCGGTCGCCCTGGCAAAATCCTTATGTGGAACGGAGCATCGGCTCGATCCGGCGAGAGTGCCTGAATCACGTCATCATATTCAATGAACGGCATTTGCGACGGGTGTTGAAATCCTACGCCACTTATTATCATGAGGCGAGAACGCACTTGTCTCTCGATACGCAAAGTCCGGTACCGCGATCGATTCAACAGCCAGATCAGGGAAAGGTCGTGGCCATTCCTCATGTCGGTGGTCTCCATCATGAGTACCGACGCGCAGCTTGAATTTTCGTTTGGCAGGGCGCCAGGTCAATAGAAAGCCAAGTGTCATCGGCGGATGCGATTCTCTGCCCGTGTTTGCCCAAAATAGTGGAATTACGGGAATTTGCGGCGCCGAGGACGATCCGTGCGTCTGCAAAAATATTCGACACTCGTCACGGGCTATTTTATTGGTGATATACAGGAGTGAGCTGTTTGCGGATAGAGTTTTTGGTAGGGACAGTTAAACAGTTTCTTCATTGCGTGTAGCGAAGATAGAATACCAATCGGGAGTAACCATTTGCTGTGAGCGACCAAGAAAATACAAAAAAACGACGCAGAGCTGTAAAGAATATTGCGAGTGAGGTTCGAATTCGCCAGATACTCTCCGCTGTACGAGAGTTGCTTATTCAAGACGGCTATAAGCGACTGACTATGCAGAAGGTCGCCGACAAAGCAGGGATTGCCGTCGGGCACGTGCAACATTACTTCCCCACAAAGAAAATCCTATTGCAGAACATGTTTCAATTTGTGTCCGATGAGTACATCAAGCAGTACAATCTAATTCTGGAAAAACTGTCCACCGATCAACCTGAAGAATCCTTGAAAGCTATTGTTGATTACATATTGGGCGGTGTCTCAAATGAGAACGTAAGGGCTTTTTCTTTCGAATTTTGGGCATTGTCCATTCGCTATCCCGATGGGAAAACTACAATGGCCACGATAAACGCCCACCACCAGGAAGTTCTCGCGAAATTGATTCATCAAATTAGCCCGGGGAGAGATAAAGAATTGTGCGGTCTTCGTTCTATTCAAGCCGCGTCGCTGTTGGACGGACTCTTTGCGCATACTCTCCATCTGAAAACCGATTCAAAAAAATACCGGCGCCTGCTAGAGGATACGCGTAGAAATTTAATGCGTTTGGCAATGGATGATTAGCCCCAAGGTATATCCAGCGCCGGAACGCGAACTTATGGTTCATTGCTAATTTTCTCTGTAATAGTCATTCTAGTAGGGCACCTCTGCCTGAGGCAACAAGAGGCCTAACGTGATGGAGTAACAATGCCCACTGTTTAAAACTTACTCTCAAGTCAGTCCTTCCAACCCATATCCATAGCAAACTTCAATAACTTTACATACATTCTCAGTTTAGCCATTACAAGTTAATCTTCCCACACGGCTCTAACCTTTCTTATCGGTCCCAAGAGCAACTATCTGACACATTTTCCCAACACCATCAGTTCAGATCAAATGGCGACGCAACTCGAACACATTTTGAATTTCAAGCAGTAGCCTGCCCGGCCAATTGGGTCACGGTGCCTGTAAACTGAACGAGTGATCTTCTCTATTTCCAAACAAGCCCCGGCAAGGGAGAAGACATGATCCCCTTCGGGTCATACTTCTTTTTGGCCGCCAAAACCTTATCCCAATTGTCAGCAAAATGTTGCTTCCATTGTGCTTCAGTTTGGGGGAGGACATCTATGACATACGTCTTTCCACCAAGGTCCATGGCCAGTCTTAGAAGACGCCTATTTAGCGCCAAAATCATTTCTGCCTCTTCTAGAGATTTAAAATTTGGAGTAAATTGAGGTACGAAGTAGAAGTCACCCATTTCTGTCACGGGCATTTGCTGAATGGAATAATTGTGTGGACTCTTCTTAGGTACAACTGAAATACCAAGAAAGTCAGTTTCACCAGACAAGACTCCATCACCGAGAATTTTATGAGCTTCGTTAAAAAATTCTATGGTGGTATTTTCTGGAATGAAAAAATCAGCCCAGGGAAACAAACCCTGCCCCCACCAACCATGAAGAAAATTCAAAGCTTGAATATACTGCCCATATTCAACCGGCTCAGTAAAATCAATTGATTCTTTTATAATACTGTTCCTGTCGGGGAAAACATTTGTGACCTTCGGCGGATCGAGAGAATCAGACCAAACCGCCTTTTCTATACTAAAATTTAGACTGCCCTCTTTCCAGGTATATCCGTCAATTGCGTAAATGCTATCGTTGTTAGCAGAGTCCAGCATTTCTTGAATGACAGATGTTACATCTGGAAAACTAGCTTTAACCACATGAATATACTTTTTGGCTGGCTTCACTTTAAAAACAGCTTTAGCTATAACACCAAATTGCCCAAGCCCACCCAAAACAGCATCAAAGAGCTCAGGGTTCTTGCTCGAAGAGCAAACGAGGATTTCACCGTTTCCTGCAACCACGGTCAACTCTTCAATATTGTCAATCGTTAAGCCATCTGTATGAGAACCAGGACCTACACCACCAACAGAAAGAATCCCACCAACCGATTGAGCGATAAATGCGGGTAATGCCGGAATATAGGCTCCATTTTTATTCGCCTCTACAACAACTTGAAATAGCCTAGCCCCGGCTTCTGCTTCCACAAGGCCTTTACTTAGGGTTGTAACATTCGTTAAAAGTTCTGTTTTTAACACAATGCCGTCTTTAGCCAGAGATTGCCCCGAGGCACTGTGCCCGGTACCACGGGGCGTAACAAAAATATTATTTTCATTTGCCCACTTAATCACAATAGAAACATCTGAAACGGTTTTTGGTCGAATAACAGCTAGGGGTCTTGCCTTTTTAGAACCGCCGAAATCAGTAGATGCAGCTTCCAATGATTTACTGTCAGTAGAGATTTGGCCTTCGATTTTTGGAAATTCATAAGCTTTTGCGCCATCACTACTGGAGAGTGATTCTCCGAAAGTGGAAGGGGAGAAGACTACTGCCAACTGAACGGCTAAAACGCCAGCTAGAAGATTTACCGATATATTCATGTTGCCACCTCACTCTAATTCACCAAAGTGGTGTAATTTACTCAATCTCTGGCAGTGGCCGTCTGATTCGTTTTTTTCAATTGATCCGCAACGGTCACAAGCGGGCCATATTCAACGGTAATCATATGAACTGGGCTAAGTTGCCTCCAAATTCCCATAAATCCCCTGGGTATTATGAACCTGTCGCCGGAGCCATATGTTTGTACAACACCATTTTGTGTGTTTACTATTTCAACCCGCCCCTCGAGAAGGTGGAATAGTTCGTCAACTGGCCAGTCTTCCATGACAAGCGTCATCTGTTCGTGTGGGTATCGTTTAACACTAATATCCAACACCGCTTCGGGTATTGACGAGAAAAATATCTGTTCAATAATTTGCGTCCCACCACCCTGTTCTTCCGGGAAAACCAAAGTGGGAGGTATACTTTCCATATGATCGCCTGCATTACCGTTTGCAGCCTCAGGATCAACATCCAATATTACCACCAGGTTTTCCTCACCGGCTGCTACAGGCACTGCACCCATTACAAGCCCCAGTGCAGATAACAGTAGCCCCAGCAGGGCCAGCCATTTGCCGCCACCATAAAACACCGGCTTTTGGGACACTACCCGCTCCGACATGTTGCTCTCCAATCTGTTACCAAGGGCTTCGATCCGCTGCAACTTGCCGCAAATAGGCCGTCACAGCGCATCAGCTTCTTACACGTTCTCACTTTGCCAGGGTGTAGTGAAGCCAACCTGGACATATCGAAAAACTGGGGTACCGGTATGAAGACGCGACGCTCTTCTTCTCTATTCTTCGAAAGCCACGCCAACGACAACTGCAGTGGAACAGTTATAGGCCGCGCTGCTGGTGCCCAGGCACCAGTTGATGTCATTGGTCTTATCAGGTCGATAGGGCGGCCGGTCCCCCTCATCGCGCTGGCACAAGCAAGCGCCACAGGCCGATCTACCACAGCAATCGTTGTAGGAAATCACATAATTGCGCCCATCCGCAGGGTTGCGACAGGTCCCAATCCAGGTGACGGGGGACATCTCTGTACCTGGAGGGCAGGTATTCATACTGCCGCCGCAGCAGCCACACAAAAAGCCATCGATTGCACAATAACGCCAATAGTCGCAACTGTTGGGGTCACCCTCCTCCGCCGGCTTACTGGCACCCTCGGCCACTGATGCCCTTGCCACAGGAAGCAAGGGAATGGAGGCGCCGCCAATCAGCAAGCCCCCCAGCCCCTTCAACAGGCCCCGGCGAGAGGAACGCTGGGCCAACTGGCGGGCTTTTCGCTCGACTAAACTGTCTAGGATTTTCATACCTTATTCGCCTCCACTCATCAAATTGCCTGTCAAATCGAGCTCGACTGGTCTCAGCTACCGCGCACCGTGGATAACCAACGGTGTTTCCTGTCCGAAATCTGTTATGTCTTTAAGGAAGGTACCCGTCAATGCATCGTATATTTCCAAACTCATATTGATCGGGTTGGTGACCATAAGAAGTGGATTCTTACCACGGCTTACGCCAAGTGAAACCCCCCAGGCCTGAAGTGCTATGCGCTGGACCCTTGTCTTCTGCACGGGGTCATACACCCATACCTCGGGTCCACCGCCCTGATAACTGCCATCTTTGCTATCCGGGTGCATTATTACGTAGAAACGACCGAGATCATCTTGCCCCATCAGACTCAGGCCCGCAGGAGCCCACCTCTCAGATCGTTCGGCTTCCGGCACCAGATTCCACGCTGCGCCCACCCTGGCCACCTCGCCACTCAAATCCACCGGGTAGACCAGGCCGGCAAAAGAGGGGAAATAGACAATTTCGCCTATGCGCGCAAACTGATCGAAAATCGGTGATTCATCCGAGTTGAAAAACGCGTCGGTTCTCACCTGCTTGATTATGTGCCCATCGGCGTCCAATTCGGTACTCAACATACGCCCGTCCGCGCATAAAGAACTGAACCCCACTTTCCCCGCCGGATAGATCATTGTGCAACCGGGCGTGGCAATTTCATTAATGATTTCCCGCTTGTCCAGATCGATCAAGGTCACTGACGTGGCAGGACTGAAATTTGCCACTGCAAGCAGGCGCTCATCATCGAGTAGCGCTATGGCGGCGAGGCGCGGAAGACCTATGTAACGAATGGGCTTAGGCCACACTATTTCAGCCACCGGCAACAGCGTTTCCTGGTCCCAAATGGTTACTACATCGGTGCGAACCCCCCGGGTGCCTCGACTGTAGAAAGTTTCTGCCGAGTAGATTTCGCCGCGTTTAGCTGACTGGACTATATTGGCACCCATTGCATTATTGAAAAGACCCTTCACCTGCTCCGCAAGCGTATCGGCATCCGCATCAATCACATACAGCTTGCCGTCAGACATATGAAAGAATGAAAAATCATGCACCAGGAACCAGTGTTCCGGATAATGCCGTGGTAAGGTCTCGACAATACCGGTGGGCTCAATGGGTAGAGGTGGCGGCCTGTCAGACTGTGCCAGTACAACACCGGCGAACGAAAATCCGGCCACTGCTGCCAACAAACACCGGCCTTTACGCGCAATCATCATGGCTAATCACCCTATTTCAGTCACTTCAACAATATTGGCTTCAAAAATTCAAAAGGAGTTTATTCTTTGGCTTTATAAAGGGGCTGGATAAGGCCCCTGTGGTTCAGGGCATCGCTGATGGTTCACCTCAGAATCGGTAGGTAATCGCGCCGCCGTACCAACGCGGCGGTGCGTAGACTTCCTCCGTAAGGCCCAACAAACCGAGGTCCAAGTTGTACAGGCGATATTGTTCGTCGCCGGCATTCTTGACCCAGACCGCTATTTCCCAGGCGTCACTGCCCGAGGTATAGCTCAGACGGGCGTTCCACAGCAGGTAGGCATCCTCTTCGGATACCTGAGAGTTGGTTGCCTCAATATACTGCTCATCGTTCCACACCCCGTCGACCTGGGCCGCCATGGTGCCGCCAAGCATATTCCACTGATAACGCGCCAGGGCATTAATACTCCACTTGGGTGCATTGGGAAATTCTGCCTCATTCAGCCCCCCGAATGGATCGGGAACTGCATCGACGGTGGAATCAATGTACGCAAGCCCAAACAGAAGATCCAGCCCCTCCATCGGAAGCAATGTCAGCTCTACTTCACCACCCCAGGAATCCGCATCCGAGTTGGTGACCTGTGGGGTCAGTTCCAACAGCGAAAAGGCCTGGTAATCGTTGTAGTCGTAGTAGTAGACATCCGCGTTTAGCCGTGCAACATCCCCGATCTCTGATTTAAAGCCAAGCTCATAGGAATACAGTACTTCTTGCTTATGCTTCAAGTTTTTAGGGTCTGTCAAAGCTACGACACCCAATGGATCAACTGACCAGTTACCGCCCTTGATGCCGCGGTTCCAGGAGCCGTAGATAAGTATGTCATTGTCCGTGGTGTAATTGAGCTGCAGGCGGGCAGCGTAATCGTCGTACTCAATTTTGTCGATATCCTTGATAGAGACACCCTTGATATTGAATACCTCAGTGGGAGGGATACCCGCAGCCGGCTCGGCATATACCTGATTATAATCAATTTTTTTGGAATCATCTGACCATCGCAGACCGGCAATCAACGTCCATTTGTCAGTCAAGTCATATTCCCCTTGACCGAATACAGACCAGTTGCTCGAATCCACCGTGGAATTTGTCGTCTGCATTGCAGAGTCCGTGGTAGCGCCCGCAACCTCTAGAACGGCCAAGCCCTGTACCGACTGATTAGTTTCGGTTTCCATATCGAGATAATAGAGGCCAGTCTGCCAGCGAAAACGGTCTCTATTCCCCGATAGACGAAGTTCCTGGGAGAAATCCGTGAAATCGGTAGGCACACGGTAGGGAAAGAAAAATAAACCGCCTCCCGCATCTTCAATGTACTTTTTATCCATATCCAGGTAGTGGGTAACAGACACCAAATCCGTTGATTCGTTTAGGTTCCAGGTTAACGTTGCCAGGTAGTTGGTGGTTTCCCGATCATAACTGCCCTCCAGGGAAGACGCGTGCTTCCACGGACCAGTCAGGCGTCCCGGGGCGTTAACGCCCAGCCCAGTGTTGGGGTCGAAGGTGGCAAAATTGACCGAGTAGGTTCCCGAAGGAACGTCGTCGTCCTTGCTGTAGGAGACCCTGACGTCCGCCAAAAAATCTTCGGTGACATCCCACTGGGTGGATCCGCGAAGCGTATAACCGTTTGCACCGTTGGAATCACGAATTCCCGGAACTACAGACTCAACATAACCATCATTCTCCTCCCACCGCGCAGCCAGCCTGCCGCGCAGGGAATTGTTTAGCGATCCGCCCACTGCACCCTCAACGGCCCCCTGGTTGTAATCTCCAACGGTGCCTTCCACATAGCCATTAAATTCGTTTTCCGTGGCGCCCACGGTGATGTACTGCACCAAGCCACCGGTGGTATTGCGTCCAAACAAAGTCCCCTGGGGGCCGCGCAACACTTCCACCCGCTCCATGTCAAAAAGCTGGCCATTGATAGCGTTCATACTGGGTATGTAAGCCCCGTCCACGTAGACCGCCACCGGGGCCTCCAGGTTGTCCTGGAAACTGTTCTGGGATATACCCCGAAGGTTGAGAGCCGTAAAGGCGGGAGTAAAGGTCTGTAACTGCAGGCCGGGGACTTGCTGGGCAATGTCAACCGTTCTGGTCATCCCGAGTTCCTTCAGTTGGTTGCCGGAGAAAGCGGTCACCGATATGCCGACATCCTGCAAGTTCTCCTCTCGCTTCTGGGCTGTGACGACTATCTCCTCGAGCACAGAAGCGGTGGCAGGCATCGCAACGACTGCGGCCATAAGGGTCGCGCCGGCAGAGGCGGATATTCTCGAGATATTTTTCATATTTCATTCCCCAAACTTTAAGACATTTTCGAAACCTGTTGTCCTGCCCGCTCACCTTCGAGAACCGCTCCCTCCCACATTTGCATCCCCATCAGTTCGGCATGGGCAAACGCAATACGGCCGAATGGCTCTCTGATCACATCTGCGGGCGGTGCTTTTCCGTCTTTTCCAAAAAAGAATCCTGGGGGCGTTGCCACATAAGCGTGCCCCTGGCGGTTGACAATAATACCGGCAATATCCCGATCCGCATCGAAGCCCCCGGCGGCGAACATGGCTGTGAACTGATCGCGAACTTTTTTCTCGATATCCGCGTAGGTCATGCCGAACATCATCATCCTCGCGTTTACCGTCTGCTGTTCGACGGGTAGCCCTGGTATGCAAAAAGAGTTGTACATGGTTAATACCGTAGGCTTATCCGGTTCCAATGGCATGGGTTCCTTGCCATCGATGATCATCTGTCGCCTGAGGGTAGTAAACCAACCCAGGTCATCGTCAAACCAACGCATGGAAGCGACACCAAGCTTGTCCATGAACTCCCAGTTGCGCACAGCGACATTGATAATCATCATTGGCGCGTGCATGAACTGATCCATTGCGTTGATGTACGCACTCGGCAACCCGGCAACAACCCGTTTGTTAAGGTGTTGCTGGCCCGCCATAACGACACGTTGTGCCTTAACCCGCCGCATGGTGCCGTCTTTCAAGTAGGTAACATTGACCTGTTTTGCCTGCGCTGCCGGGCCATCGTGCGCAACACGTACTACCAATGAGCCGAGGCGCATTCTGACCGGCCTATCGTGGGCATCAAGGACAGACCGGTCAACCGGATTCGAAAGCACTTCATTGATTGAAGTTGTTTTACCGTAGATGTCCGGGTTTAATTTCTGAACCAGGTGACGGAGCGTCCCCGTATTACCTCCTGGCCATTGAGCCAGGTGAACGTAATCCGTGGGGTCACCGATTCCCAACTGACGTCCGTACTGTTGCACCCCGGGTTGCATGAAATTGAAAGCCTGATAGGCGGAGATAATGTCCGGGCCCAGCCCCATCCCCATAGCGGCGCCAAAGGGTTGCAGATATTGAAATATTGCAGGATTGTCAATTCCCATTTCGTTTTTGAGGAACTCCTGGTATGTCATGCTGTCCAGCCACTGCGCCCAATCCTCACGTTCGGGCGGCTGGCGATAGGTTTCCATCCAGATAAAGTCGTTCTTGGTTTTCTCGTCGATGGGCACGTCTTTGAAACGATTGGACCATGGGTTTATGGCTACCGGGTGTCCTGGGTGGAACCACCCCAAGTCGGTGCCTTCCCAGGTCAGGTGCATTGGCGAATAGTTATCGTAGGGAATCTTGAGCTTGGATTTTTTCGATTCCTGCCAGGTAAACTCCTGAGGTAGCTGCAATTCGTCCCACAAGGGGCTGTACATGTCGATACGCTTGGCCTCGGCTAAGGGCCAAACCGCGCCGGTTGACCCCTGGGGTGCCCACAGTTTATAGCCGTCTACCTCGAACTCATTTTGCCTGGCCTCGCCACCAAACATGTCGTGGTTGTCGAAAATCAAGATCCGCGCGTCAGGATTCTCCTTGAGGAAGGTATAGGCTGCGGTACAGCCAGAGAACCCCGCCCCCACAACGACCAGATCATACGCTTCCCCGCTGTCCTGCGCGGCGTCAACCTGGTCTTTGAAATCGCCATTGCGCAGGGTATGCGCCGCGTTGACGACAGCATGTGTGTTGCCATTGGCGGTGGCGTAGTCCCCCACGCCGCCATAACCTGTCCAGCTCTCGTCAAGATTGTTCAAGGGCAGAGGTATGGTGTTGCCCATATGAAAAACAGGCAGGCCCTTGTCGTCCATGCCCATAACCGCCAGTGGTGCTCCCGCACCCAGCAGTGCAATTCCACTCCCAATCAAGGTGTTGCCGACAAAATCGCGGCGGGTCATTTCTACCGGGCCAAACATACCCGACTTTCCTTTATCAAACTCAGTGCTCATATCTATTTTTTGCCCTCAATCACTGCTTGATATCAAACTCGCCGTTCACATACATCTCGCCGTGAGACCACCACTCCCCATCCACGCGTTCCCACAAAAATAGCATTTTGAACGTGAAAGGCGCTTCTCCCGAAGCTGCAGGTGGGGTTACATGGAAGTTGACCCAGTCCCAGCCCGCATCTCCGCTGACAAAGCTCCGGTAGGATTCGATCCGGACATCGCCAAATATCAGCTCTTCGTACACAGGTCGCAATGCGGCTCGACCCACCTGGGTGTGGCCATCCGGGCCAGTAGAAATCGCGTCGGGGTGATAGAAGCGAGTCAGGATCGGCTCTGGATCATTTGCCGCAAACGCGGCCTCCTTCAGATCGTATTTTAGGCGCGTTTGGCGCTGGAATTCCGCCAGATCTCCCGGCGTTGCGCCCACACTTTTTTGCATTGTCGTCATCAGCACCGCGAATGCGAAAAAGGTCAATAGAATACGCGGTAACCCGCGTACCAGCGGGCCGATATAATTCATTGTGTGCACACCTAATACTCCTTTATTTGTACGCTCGTACTATTATAAGTTAGTACACCTGACCTAAATAGTCAAGTGGCTTTTCTTACTGCAACTCCCATGAATGAGAGATCGAAGAAAATCACGAGAAAGGCCAGGTTCTGTGGTGTATAGGGTGGGAGATTGACGATGCTCACGCCGCCTGACACGAGTGCGGGCGCTGGTGCAAATCGATTTCTCAAACGCCTATGATATGGGTACCGCCACGAGCCAAGGAAGATTCTTACGGATAGACTATGGAGTCATCCAATTGTTTAGCCCGGCCCATTGCGCACTGACAGCGCCAGCAGACTACTTGAGCAACCTACGAATTACCTGAGTCATTTGCTCTGGACTAGTACCTGATCTAAATACTGCCACCAACTCGCGCTGGGGCGAAATCAGGTAGTTGAAGCCAGTATGTTGAATCATGTAATCACTACCAGCGCCTACTTTCTCGTATGAAACCCGAAAATTTTTAGCCGCTGCAGCCACCTGCTCTGTCGAACCACTGAGCCCGACAAAACGCTCATCGAACTTGCGGACATAATCTTCCATCATTTGCGGTGTATCACGTTCGGGGTCAACAGTAATCAGGATCGGCACCAAACGTTCAGCCATCGCTACCGGCAACTCCGCCATGACTTTCGCCCAGTTGCTAAGAATGGTAGGGCAGGTATATGGACAGTGGGTAAAACCGAAGCTGACCAGCAGATAACTATCGGCAAAGTCTGCCTCACTCACTAACTTGCCTGCGCCGTTTTGCAAAGAAAACTGCGGGATTATCCTGCCACTGTCTTGATCCTGTGAGGAATGATCATTCTGTTTATGATCGTCCGCCATGGTGTCCATATTATGACCGCTGTGCTGGTCCACAGTCGTCTTGACTTGGCCTTCATGCTCCATTGATGCATCCATATCCGTGGCGGCCATCACCAAGGAGACTCCCATAGAAGCTAGCAGCATAGGAAACATGCTCTTGATATTCATAACAACTCCCTGCATTCATGTGAGCATTGAAGATATATAATAAAAAAAGAGGCTGGGCGAACCCAGCCTAAAGGAATAAACCAGCCTATAACACTGCTTTCTTGTTCAAAGTGACCGTCCTCCAGTTTGTATATTCCATCAAGCCATGTAGCGAATTCTCACACCCCAACCCCGATTGCTTATGACCACCAAAGGCAATATGCGGAGAATAATGGTGAATTTCATTCAGCCAGACCTTTCCTGACTGAAGCTGATTACCAATCCGCTGAACCGCCTCCAGGTCTTTTCCCCAGACCGAGGAGCCCAGGCCATAGATCGTGTCGTTGGCTCTTGCTATCACATCCTGCTCATCTGACCACTTGAGCAGTGGCAGTATTGGCCCGAAGGGTTCCTCCTGGACAATGCGCGAGTCTTCCGGCGGATTGTCCACCAAAGTCACGGGCACAAACCAGCCCTCAGCCTGCTCATCGATTTGCCCACCGATCGCAAAGGTATAGCCATTGTCCTGGCAGTCCTTGAAAAAATCTTTGACTTTGCCGTACTGCATCGCGTTCTGTATAGGGCCAAGTGTCGTATCGGACTCAGCGCCATTGCCGGTCTTCACCTCATTCTTGATAAATTCCACCAGGGCATCGCGCACTGCATCGTAAATTGACTCATGAATATAAATGCGTTTGGTTGCGTTACAAAATTGCGCATTGTTCTGAAAGGCAGCCCAAAATAATTGGGGCGCTATTGCCTTGGGGTCCACATCCGGCAACACGATAGCCGGATCATTGCCACCCAATTCCAGGGTCACCCGCTTAATCGTCTCGGCGGCAGAGCGCATCACATGGCGGCCGGTTGCAGTCGAACCGGTGAACGCGATTTTGTTAATACCCGGATGCGCCGACATCCATCTTCCCAACTCATCGCCACCACTGACACAGCTGAACACACCCGCCGGGAATATGTCCCTTGCCAGTTCTACCAGTTTTAGATCACACAGTGGCGTATACGGTGACGGCTTCAATACAATGGTGCACCCAGAAATCAGCGCCGGCGCAATTTTCCAAATCGCCAGCAGGATCGGGAAATTCCAGGGAACAATCGCACCCACAACACCCACCGGGGTAAATTGTGTCACGACTTTATGGGTGTCCGTATCTTCAATAACTTCGTCTTCGAGACTCTGTGTCGCTATCTCTCTTAACCAGGTGACGGAACCAAACACTTCCCATTCGGCACCAGCCCGTGGCTTGCCCTGCTCCCGGGTTAACAAAGCCATCATCTCTTCGGCGTGTGCTTCCAGCTTATCCGCCAGGGCCAGAACCAGTGCCTGACGCTCGCTGACAGGCCTTTGCCCCCAGGAATTGAAGGCTTGTCCGGCACAGTGTATCGCCCGATCAAGCTGTTCTTTGGAACAATCCGGCACCTGGGCAATCGTTTCTTTGGTCGCCGGGTTATAGACCGGCAGTGTATTGTCCGTTGTTGCGGCTTCGCCGTTGATGGTCATGGAATAATTGGCGTTAAAATCAATCATAGTCTTAATCCTGTAATAATTTCGTTCGATTGCCTGTCTCTGTTTCTGACCGTGTCTTCAGCGTTAATCAAGTATCCAGTTCGTGCAGCTTGCGCCGCATCACTTTCCCGGAACTGGTTTTAGGAAAATCATCCACAAATTGAATTTCTCGTGGGACTTTATAGGCGGCCAGGTGTTCGCGGCAGTAGCTGATAATAGCTTCAGCCGCAGGCTGGGTTCCGTCCTTGGGAATAATATAGGCCTTGGCCAATTCCCCCTTTTTTTCATCCTTAACAGCACCCACGGCCACCATAGCCACATCAGGATGGCCGGAAATCACTCGTTCCAGTTCGGCGGGATAGACATTAAATCCGGCAGTGACGATCATGTCTTTCTTTCGATCGACAATAAAAATATGGCCGGACTTGTCAATTCTGGCGACATCACCAGTATGTAACCAACCATCGGGCTCAATGGTCTCGGCTGTTCCGGTGTCATTGCCGTAATAGCCCATCATCACAATGGGGCCCTTCATCATTAACTCGCCCACTTCATCGACGCCCAGGGTTTTGCTGGCGTCCTCTGTATCCACGACCTTCGCCTCTACATACGGCAGGGTAACGCCAATGGACCCCCGTTCAATCGGGCCTGAATCAGCAGAGGTCGTCCCTAACCCGGCCAGCTCTGTCATCCCCCACAGCTCTATCAATGGGCAATCGAAGCGACGCTCAACCTCTTCCATCTTGGCCACGGGCATGGTCTGACCGCCCACGGTACAAATACGTAAGGAAGACAGGTCGTATTGATCCAGTTCGGGATGATTGAGTAAGTACATGTACATGGTCGGCACACCCTCAAACAAGGTCGCCTTGTGCGCTTGCATGGACTCGAGTATTACCTTTTCATCAAAACGTGAGTGCAGTACCAGGGTCATGCCCTTGATCATGGCGGCATTCATCACCACATTGCCATAGACGTGACTGCAGGGGAGTGCTGTGACAACGGTATCCTTGTCTGTACGCCCGTGCATCAGGGCGGTCATATTGGCATTGATGAGGACATTGCGGTGGGAGTGCATCGCACCTTTGGGATGCCCAGTGGTACCCGAGGTATAGCAGATGGTGGACAAGCTATCGGCCTGGCTGACAACGGGCTCAAATTCAGAGGATTCGCCATTGAGCAATGCATTAAATGACAACATACCCGCCGGCACCTCATCTCCAAAGCAGATGAGTTCTCTAATCGGTGACTGCTGCTTGATATCCGTCAGGGGAGCCAATTTATCGGCCGTCCCCAGCAACACCGCACTGCCGCAATCATTTGCGACATAGCTGACTTCTTCCGGTGTGAGCATCACATTGATGGGATTGATGACCGCGCCCACCTTCAGCGCGGCGTAATAACTGACAACCCATTCGCTACAATTAGTGCCGTACAAAGTAATGCGCTCACCGGGTTGAACCCCCAGATTGACAAAAGCATTCGCCAGCTGGTTAGTCTGTGCTTCGAGTTCAAGAAAACTGAGCTCTGCATCTCCCGCGATGAGGGCGGGCTTGCTACCAAAGCGCGAGGCAGCGTAGGGGAGTATTTCGCCCAACGTTTTTGGCATTCCAATCTTGGGATTCATTTTGAGTTCTACCTGCATGCCTATGTCCGATTTATCATTTATTTAAACTTGATTCGTAGTCCAGTTCCGCGACATATCTCTCCAAGCTATTTTCATAAATGTCAGTCTATACCCGCTGCGTTTCATATCTACAAAGGCATATGAAGAACAGCTTTAAGCACACCGCCTTCCTCTGTTTCTCTTACGGCCGTGTTAATGTCTGCAAAATCGTAATGCTTGATCAAGCGATCAAAAGGAAACTTTCCCTGCTCGTATAGATCGATCAGGCGATTGATAAAAACGTCTGGAACGCTATCCCCTTCGATGATGCCCTTAAGTGTTCGGCCAAAAAGAATAGACACCATATCGAAGGTCACTTCAGTGCCTGCGGGTGGCAGTCCTACAGAGCCGCAAACGCCCCGTACGTGCAAACATTCGACTGCCTGGCGCAGCACGATGGGTGACGCGGTGGTCTCAAGTGAATAATCCGCACCCTTTGTGAGCGCCTGGACAAACTCGACCGCATCTGCGTCCTTCCCGTTAACAACGTGTGTCGCACCTAGCTCTTTGGCAAGCTCCAAGCGTTCTGGATTTATATCCACGGCAACAATCGTTCCACAACCCGCCAATTTGGCCGCCATGATTGCCGACATTCCAACGGTGCCTGCGCCAAATACCACAATAGATGAACCTGCCTTAACCGCCAAACTGTTAAGTACCGCTCCCGCGCCGGTTTGAATGCCACAACCTAAGGGCGCAAACAGTGCTAACGACTCGTCAGAAGTGTCGCTGGATAGCTTCACGATATTTCTCTCGGTCACCAAGGAATGGGTCGCGAATGACGATTGCTGGAAAAAATTGGCGCTAATTTCCTCTCCATCAAGATAAACAGACCCAGATCCATCAACCCTTTTCCCACTGAAATTATTTTGCATGAAACCATCGCAGTAAGCCGGGTCACCTTCTGCACAGGGATGACAGTGACCGCAGGCATGGAATGACATTACCACCCGGTCTCCAGGCTTAACCTTGCTAACACTGACCCCTACTTTCTCCACCACGCCTGCGCCCTCGTGTCCCAGTACTGCTGGCAACGGAATCGGAAGAAACTGATCTCTAATCACTAAATCCGTATGGCATATACCCGTTGCGAAATTCCGCACGATAATCTCATCATGACGCGGTTCATCAAGCTCGACTTCTTCGATTAAAAATGGGCCGCCCTTTTCTCGAACTACAGCTGCTGTTATTTTCATAATATCTGGGCCTATATACTGTTCGTTAAAATATTATCGACAATGACGTCTTCATATTGGAGATTACAACGGTGGATTCCCACCGGACTCGATGGCTGCCTGCAAGAGGTCATCCGTCAACCCACCGGTTAGCAGCTGACCACTGACTATAAAAGAAGGAACTCCTGTAACATTGAGCTGTTCGGCCAGTGCTTTTGTCTTGCCGATATGGTGCCGCACTTGATCAGAAAACATATCCGTTTCCAACTGCGCTTTATCGAGTCCCACGCCTTCCGCTATTGCAGCTAAAACAGAAGGATTTAACGCTGTATCTGACTTCATCACATGTCGGTGAAAGGGTTCGAATTTACCTTGTAGTTGCGCGGCTAGTGCCATTCTCGCCGCCAGCTCTGAGCCACTGCCATACACCGGTAGCATTTGATAGACCACTCTTAAGTGAGGATTATTGTCCTGCGCGCGCTGAACAACAGCGTAACTGGCTTTACAGGGTTCACACTGATAATCCAAAAATTCTACAATATCAACGAAAGGCGCTTTACCATTGTCCACCATTGTTGCCAGGGGTGACTCCAACAGAAACGTTTCTTGAAATGCTATAACAGAGGCTCTTCTTTCTCTATTTTTATGTTCACGCTGATTTTTTGCCAGCTGGTGTGCTGCGCTTATCAACTCAGGATGATCCAGCAATACCGTTGGATCATCCTGAAGATGGGCCACAACTGTGCCGGAAGACGGAAAATGTCGACCGATTTCAAACGTGGCGTATAACACGAGTACGGCAGCTATTATTCGCAGGAAAATAGACACAAAGGCACCTTGGCTTACTAAACACCCCCGCCGTAGACAGCGGCGGGATATTAAACCGTACTGGCCCGCTTTCCATTGCCATTACACCTACTTATTTCACAGCAAGGTGTGAGGAATTGGATCAGTGGTCAACTTCGGCTATAACAAAGCTACTGGGCTTGGATTTAGACAATATTGTCTCGATAACCAGGTTATCCTGCGCATCGACGCTATACTCACCGTTCATCGATTCTTCCGACATAGAGATTTTTTTGACTAACTCATTTCCCTTCCAGATAGCGTAGATTTTATCCGGATCAAGATTAACGACTTTAAACGCGACTTTCTTCGCCGCCACGGGGCCTTGCGCAAGTGTAACCAGTAGCGCTCCTTTTTCCTCAACAAACACGGCCTGAGTCACCGATGTGGTCAAATCATCAACACCCGTGATATATGGCTGGCTCCAGTGGTCTGCGGGCCAGGGGCTATTATATAGCGTTTTAATGCCGTCTTTTATATTCAGGTAGGCTTGCGGAATAAAGGCATTTGCACCCATGGTAGGCATCATGTGAGAAATACCATTTTCGTCTTTCGTCGGGTCGTCATTTCGCGGATAGTAATAGCGCCCTGTATCTTCCTCCCAGATAGGTGAGAAGTTTGTCTCCAGATGTTCAAACAAAGCATTACTGGTTTCCGTATCACCCATCTCTACCGTATAAGCCAACAGCGAAGTCAAGCCAATACGATCTTCCCACATCATTAAACTTTCTGTTTTGACTTTGTTCCCGATTGCGTAATCAAAATGCAGATCACGCTGAGCAGGGTAAAGCGATTGAATATACTCAGAATCCCAGGCGTTCATATACATACCAGCCCAGGAATCCACCCAGCTTTCATCCGCGTAAAGCACCTGTTCTTGCTGTTTGAGCAAAACGAGCATTAGCGAACTGGACTCAGGATTCTGGTATTGGCGCTCATCCCACTGCTTCTTGAATTTTGGAATAACGTCTTTGGCATACTCTGTGCCATAGACAGCGTCGTAGTGCATCAGGCCCAGGATCGGATGCTGATTGCACGGGACAAATACTAAATTTCGTTCACAGGCTATGCCCTTATAGTTGCCTTCCTTGAACAGACCGTGAATGATTTTTGCTAAATCGTGCAGATCATGTTTGTACACTATCGGCCCATCACCCCAGGATTCCGTAAGAAAATCAAAGGTAAACGCACCTGACTGTGCATATTTTTCGTCCCTGTACAACATTTCATACAAGGCAGCCAACTGCAGTAAATGGCCGCTGTACATGATGTTATCGTCAGTAACCGGATCAAACGATGGCACGAAAAGCGCTTCCTGATCAGGATTGACCACTTTTCCACCCATACTTATAAGATACCAGGCGTCCCAAACAAGAGGATGAAGTAATTTCTGAATGTACGAATCCATCGCCTCGCGGTAGATATCCGGGTATGCCGGCGTATAGTGATACTGAGCCAATCCCAATGCGTAACCTCCCATTGAGAATTGGTATTGTACTGGGGGCTCATGTATATCCGTCCAGTCGGAGCCCATTCCGTCGAAATTGCCTCTCTGTTGCCTGGAAAGCTTCAGTATATGGCGAATGACACCAATCTGCTTAGCATCCAGAGAGCGAAAGTCTTCCGGGTTTAGCGGTAATTCTTTCGAGTTTAGCGATAAATCTTTCGTTACGTGAACAACTGACTCATTTTGTGTTCGGGCTATTGTCTTCTTTTCTGATTGCGCTTCAGCTACATCTGTTGTTGCTTCTGCGGTTTCCTGATCTTTTGCTTTTTCAGCAGCATCTTTTTTCTTCTGAGCAACAGCACCAAATACAAAGTCCGATTTTGGTGCCTCTTCCGCTTGAGCAATAGAACCAGCCAAAAAGACCGATACCAATAATACTTGGCCAGTAGACCTGAGCCAGTTCTGTAACAGCAGGTTCATGATTTTTCTCCAATCTCGCTAACGGAGCACTTTCTGGCTGCTGCAATTCAACAGCAGCGCATCGATATCTGCAGATATATTAGTACATATGTACTTTTATATCAATAGCCGCGTTATTCCAATAAACGATGGGACAGCGATTTTCTCGTGCCCGAATGATTGCCTTTCGCCTGACTGTGCCGAATATCATAGCAATGTATGTCGCAACGCCTACTCGCCAAGAAGACTCGGCTTTGAGATACTGTCCGCCTTCATGAATGGGATCAACGCTCCGAAAATACGCTTTTTCCAGGAGTGAAATAGACCACTCTCTGTATGTTCACCCGTTATACCTTGGTATCGGCTGAAAAACCTTTGTCATGATTCGCGCAGTCAAAAGTTGATGCCACGCTAATCATGAGTCGCATCCAACAGCATGGTATCCAGGTATGCAGTCCATTCACATATTTTTCCGTCCCGAATTCGGTATATAAAGGCATACTCGTTGTTATGTTGATTTGCACCCAAAATTGACCCACTAGCCCCCCAGATTTGCATCGAATTTTGACCCACGTTAAACCCCTCCCTGCACAAATAATGAGCAGGGGTGACAGGAGTGATAGACGTGGCATTAGTAAGTGTTATTCGACGCTGGCACCTGCGTGAAGGCATGCCGATCCGAGAGATCGCACGGCGCACTGGGTTGTCCAGAAACACGATTCGCAAGTACCTTGCTAGCCAGGAGTTAGAGCCCGCATATCCCGCGCGGAAATCTCCCAGCAAACTGGACGATTACGAGGAGACGCTGACCAACTGGCTGTTCCGGGAGTCTCGCCGGCACCGTAAGCAGCGGCGCACCGTGAAACGGTTGTACAAAGACCTTGTGGAACTCGGATATACCGGTTCCTATGATCGGGTGGCCGCCTTCGCCCGCCAGTGGCGCCAGGCACAGCAGAACGCGAGGCGCCAACCCGGTAAGGCCTTCGTTCCCTTGCAGTTTGCTCCTGCGGAAGCCTTCCAATTCGACTGGAGCGAGGACTGGGTCAAGATCAACGGCATCAGCACCAAGTTGCAGATCGCCCACTTCAAGCTCAGCTACAGCCGGGCGTTCTTCCTGCGAGCCTATCTGACACAATCCCACGAGATGCTGTTCGATGCTCACTACCACGCGTTCAGGGCCTTCGGCGGCATCCCCGAGCGTGGCATCTACGACAACATGAAGACGGCCGTAGACAAGGTCGGGCGCGGCAAGCAGCGTCAGGTTAACAAGCGCTTCCATGCCATGGTGGGTCACTACCTGTATGAGCCGGAGTTCTGCAATCCCGCTGCTGGCTGGGAGAAAGGCCAGGTGGAGAAGGCCGTGCTGGATGCCCGCCACGGGCTCTGGTACGACACACCACCGTTCAAATCCTTGCAGGAACTGAATCACTGGCTATATGACCGCTGCCAGGCGTTGTGGCTAGAAACTGCTCATCCGCAGATGAAGAATCGTTCGTTGGCGGAATGCCTGGCGGACGAACACTCCAAGCTGATGCCGGTACCAGCTGCGTTCGACGGCTTTATCGAGATCAGTAAGCGCGTATCCTCGACCTGCCTGATCACCTTCGAGCACAACCGCTACAGCGTGCCCGCCAGCTTCGCCAATCGTGTAATCAGCCTCCGGGTCTACCCGGAGCGGCTTGTCATTGTGGCTGAGGCGCAGGTAGTAGCAGAGCATACGCGTGTCTTTAACCGGCACAAATCACCGGGCCAAACGATCTACGACTGGCGTCACTATCTCTCGGTTGCACAGCGGAAGCCGGGATCGCTGCGCAATGGCGCTCCGTTCCTGGAGTTGCCAGACAGCTTCCGCCAGTTGCGTGCTCGCCTGATTAAACGTCCCGGTGGTGATCGAGAGATGGTGGACATCCTTGCCCTTGTGCTACTCCACGACGAGCGACAGGTGGAGCGTGCGGTCGCTAGATCACTGGAACTGGGCGAAGTCTCCAAACAGCACGTACTTAACTGCTTGAGCCGCATGGGGGAGCCGAGCCTCCCGCGGCCGCTAAAGCCACCGCCTGCCCTGAAACTGGTCACCGAGCCAGAAGCCAACACTGCCCGATATGATCAACTGAGGAGATCCAGCAATGAACCCTGACGCAATGATCAGCACCCTGAAGACACTGAAACTGCATGGCATGGCCGATGCCATCAATACACTCTCGAATCAGGCGTCACCTGCTTACAAGCAAGCGATACCTGTGCTGGAAATGCTGCTCAAAGCGGAATCGTCTGAGCGAGAGGTGCGCTCGATCAACTACCAGATGAAGGTGGCCAAGTTCCCGGCCTACCGAGATCTAACCGGCTTTGACTTCAGCCAAAGCCTAGTGGATGAGGCACTGGTAAAGTCATTGCACCGCTGCCAGTTCCTGGAAGACGGCCAGAACGTAGTTCTGGTGGGCGGCCCGGGTACGGGCAAGACACACCTAGCGACAGCCATTGGTGTCCAGGCCATCCAGCATCATCACCAGCGCGTGCGGTTCCTCTCTACCATCGAGCTCGTGAATCAGCTGGAGCAGGAAAAACGCGAGGGCAAGCAAGGTAGAATCGCCAATCGTCTCGTGCACACAGACCTGGTGATTCTCGACGAGCTGGGTTACCTGCCCATCAGCCAAGTCGGTGGCGCCTTGCTGTTCCATCTGATCAGCAAGCTTTACGAGCGCACCAGCATCATCATTACCACCAACCTCAGCTTCGCCGAATGGTCCTCGGTATTTGTAGACGAAAAAATGACTACCGCATTGTTGGACCGGCTAACTCATCACTGCCATATCTTGGAAACAGGAAACGACAGCTACCGGCTGAAGCACTCGACGATCAATCAGGAGGAAGGAAAGAGCAGCAAGAAACCAAAAACTACGCCATAATCTGGCGTTCAGGGTGGGTCAGTATTAGATGCAAACCCTGGGGATGCGGCTAATTTCTTGGACTGATTTACGTCACTAACCCTAAGCTTTCACGGTACTCGATGGGACTGAGATAACCAAGGGAGATCTTGATCCGTTTTTCATTGTACCAGCGAATGTAGGCATCAAGCTCTTCGATGAACTGCGCGATGGTCGTAGAACGCCAGTCCCTCGGATAGAACATCTCGGTCTT
>TARA_R110001592_G_scaffold360979_3_pt1 | contig 24005 bp, 15 predicted proteins | sample TARA_R110001592 | Tara Oceans TARA_R110001592 (sample SAMEA4398387) | marine metagenome | biome: Polar Biome; feature: [SRF] surface water layer (ENVO:00010504); material: water (ENVO:00002006), including particulate matter (ENVO:01000060) such as... | depth 5 m | reverse complement strand
TCGGCGACTTTGATTGATGCGATTTTTGATCGTAATCCAAAACTTAATCCAAATGATGTTGAAGATGTTATTTGGGGTTGTGTTAACCAAACAATGGAGCAGGGCTTTAATGTTGCTCGTCAAATTTCATTGTTGACTAAAGTTCCTCATTCAGCGGGCGCACAAACGGTTAACCGTTTATGTGGTTCTGCGATGAGTGCTATTCATACTGCTGCGCAAGCAATTATGACTGGCAACGGTGATGTATTTGTAGTTGGTGGTGTTGAGCATATGGGTCATGTTTCTATGACTACGGGCTTTGATCACAATCCAGCAGCAAGTAAATACTCTGCAAAAGCGTCTAATATGATGGGCTTAACTGCTGAAATGTTAGCGAAAATGCACGGTATTTCTCGTGAAATGCAAGATGAGTTTGGTGCACGATCGCATCGTCTAGCACATGAAGCCACATTGGAAGGTCGTTTCAAAAACGAAATCATTCCAGTTGAAGGTCATGACGAGAATGGTTTTAAGGTTTTAATTGAAACTGATGAAACTATTCGCCCAGAAACAACTGTCGAGTCACTTGGTAAGTTACGTCCTGCTTTTAATCCTAAAGGTGGAACTGTAACTGCGGGTACGTCTTCACAGTTGACAGATGGTGCAGCAGCAATGGTTCTTATGTCTGCAGAAAAAGCAGAAGCGCTAGGCCTTAAGCCTCGTGCAAGAATCGTTTCTATGGCTGTTGCTGGTTGTGATCCTGCGATTATGGGTTACGGTCCAGTACCTGCAACTAAGAAAGCACTTAAGCGTGCTGGCTTAACTGTAGAAGATATTGATTTCTGGGAATTGAACGAAGCATTTGCTGGTCAATCTCTTCCAGTAATGAAAGATCTGAAATTGATGGATGTAAAAGATACTAAAGTTAACTTGAATGGTGGTGCGATTGCATTAGGTCACCCACTAGGTTGTTCAGGTGCGCGTATCTCTACAACATTGTTGAACGTACTTGAAGACAAAGGTGGTAAATATGGTGTTTCTACTATGTGTATCGGTTTAGGTCAGGGTATTTCAACTGTTTGGGAACGCTTATAATTATAAGCGCCTAGACTAAGAAAACCGTAGCGATTTAGCTGCGGTTTTTTTTATTCTGAAATTTCAGTTTCTTGGTTGACTTCCTCGACAACTATTTCAGCAGGTTTTATGAAGTTTTTGAGCCCACTTACTTTTCCTGTTCGCTTTATCTCATGGATTCGATCACTCAACTCTTTTATTTTTTGGTTTTTCTGATTTGTTTCTATAGTTGATTTTTTTATAACTTGTATTGCTTGCTTGATATAGAGTTGATAAGAAGTAATGTTGTTTTGTTCCGCATAAATGTCAGCCTGATAAAGGTAAGTGTTTGTTGACAGTGTTTGTAGTAGCGTTTGAACATGGCTTTGTAATTCTTGATGTGCTGAAGGATTAAGAGCACCTCTATTTCTATATAGATCAAGAAGCTTATTGATTTGAGAAAGTTGTGTTTGAGTTGAACTTAGCTCGTTATCAGAAGTAACCCAGCACGTTATGTCATTATTTCTTTGATTTTCTTTATAGTCATTAAGTTTCATTTTTTGAGTACTTAAATTATTTTTAAGTACTGGATTTTCAGAGTTCAATGCGAATGCGCTTGAAAGTGCGTTCACAATAAGACTTTGTAGTTTGAAAATTAAATCATAATCTTTGTCTATTCGTAGCAGTAAAGATATATGAGATTGAGCTTCATCAGCTTGTTGCTGGAATTGTTTAACTAAATATTTTCTTTTTTTAAGGGCTTGTTGTCTTGAGTAGCTGATGCCGCTGAAAACAAATGAGCCAATAATTAACACCGCGATTACTGCAATGATGATAGTTGATGGCATTTTCTGGTTTATCCAAATGGTCTTTTAAAGAGTGTAGCAAAAACTTATAAAAGCATGCTTGTTTTATTTTAAATTCAGAAAAAACATTGCAATCACTTGACCCATTAGCTACAAAACAATATATATGTCGGCTTATATAATATTGAATGTCATGCCAATTCTTTAATTTTGTGTGCTTTTTTTAATTTTTACTGTTTGTTTTGGAGAGTTATGGGTAAGTCCCTTGTCATTGTCGAGTCACCTGCGAAGGCTAAAACCATCAATAAATATCTAGGTAATGATTTTATTGTTAAATCCAGTGTGGGTCATATTCGTGATTTACCAACTTCCGGTAGCGGTTCAACAAGTTCACCTCAAGAGAGAGCTAAACAAGCCGCAGCAACTCGAAAAATGAGTGTCGAAGAAAAAGAAATTCATCGTGCTCGAAAATCTAAAGCACAATTGATTGCCAGAATGGGTGTAGACCCTGATCATGATTGGGCTGCACGGTACGAGATCCTACCAGGTAAAGAAAAAGTTGTAGCTGAATTAAAAAAATTAGCGAAGTCAGCAGATCAAATATTTCTCGCAACGGATTTGGATAGAGAAGGAGAGGCGATTGCTTGGCACCTTAAAGAAGCAATAGGAGGTGACGATTCACGTTACCGTCGCGTTGTCTTTAATGAAATAACTAAAAAAGCAATTCAAGAGGCGTTTTCTGCTCCTTCACAATTAGACCTGTCTATGGTCAATGCTCAACAGACACGACGATTTTTAGATCGTGTTGTTGGTTTTATGGTTTCTCCATTGTTATGGGCGAAAGTAGCCCGTGGATTATCAGCAGGCCGAGTTCAGTCTGTTGCTGTTAGGTTAATCGTTGATAGAGAAAAAGAAATTAGGGCATTTATTCCTGAAGAATATTGGGATTTGTTTGCAGACTTAATGTCTTCAGAAAAAATTAACACTCGATTCCAGGTAAACCGTTTCGATGGAAAAGCTTTTCGGCCGGTAAATGAAAGTGAAATTAAAAACCATTTATCCTATTTAGAAACGTCTGCCTATGCTGTTACGAAAAGAGAAGATAAGCCCACTTCTTCGAAGCCGAATTCACCACTTATTACGTCTACACTTCAGCAGGCCGCGAGTACGCGCTTAGGCTTTAGTGTTAAGAAAACCATGATGTTAGCACAGCGTCTTTATGAAGCTGGTTACATTACTTATATGAGAACAGACTCAACCAACTTGAGTGCAGATGCTGTTGAAGCATGCCGTGAATATGTATCTTCGCGTTTTGGTAAGCAGTATATACCGCAAGAAGCCCGTCGCTATTCTAGTAAAGAAGGTGCTCAAGAGGCGCATGAGGCGATAAGACCGTCGGATGTTAATACGTTATCTTCGTCTATTGCTGGCTTGGAAAAAGACGCTGAGAGGCTCTATGACCTTATTTGGAGGGCTTTTGTCTCATGTCAGATGACTGATGCTCAATTTTTAAGTTCATCCATAGAGGTTACTGCCGGTGAGTATCAGTTACGAACTCGTGGACGAGTATTAAAGTTTGATGGCTTCTTAAAGGTATTACCGGTCTCTACCAAAAAGGATGAAGACGTTTTATTGCCTGATATAAAAGTAGGTGAAACTTTAACCTTAAAGCAATTAGATCCGAAACAGCATTTTACAAAGCCAACTGCTCGTTATTCAGAAGCGGCCCTGGTTAAAGAGCTTGAGAAAAAAGGCATAGGAAGACCTTCGACGTATGCAGCCATTATTTCCACTATTCAAGATCGAGGTTATGCTCGTTTAGAAAATAAACGGTTCTATGCTGAAAAAATGGGTGATATTGTCACCGATAGATTAGTTGAGTCCTTTGACGATTTAATGGATTACAGCTTTACGGCTCAAATGGAAGAAAAACTGGATGAGATTGCTGAAAGTAAGCAAGATTGGAAAACTGTACTAAATCAGTTTTACAAAGGCTTTTCTGAAAAGCTTGTTAAGGCTCAATCTTTACAAGATGGTATGCGTGAAAATGCACCTACTGAAACAGATATACCATGCCCTACTTGTGGTAGAAAAATGCAGATTAGAACAGCCAGTACGGGTGTTTTTCTCGGCTGTTCGGGTTATGCCTTGCCACCAAAAGAACGCTGTAAGTCTACAATAAATTTAGTCTCAGGGGATGAAATCGCCAGCGCAGATGATGAAGAAGGTGAATCAAAACTTCTTCGAAAGAAACGACGTTGTAAACTCTGTGCAACAGCTATGGATGGTTATTTAGTTGATGAAACTAGAAAACTTCATGTTTGTGGTAATAATCCTGATTGTTCTGGCTTTGAAGTGGAACAAGGTGAATACAAAATAAAAGGCTATGACGGCCCTGTTTTGGAATGCGACAAATGTGAATCTGAAATGCAGCTCAAAACAGGTCGTTTTGGTAAGTATTTTGGTTGTACAAATGAAGAGTGTAAAAATACTCGCAAGCTACTGCGCAGTGGTGATCCTGCTCCACCAAAGATGGAGCCAGTTCCAATGCCAGAGTTACAATGCGAAAAGGTAGAGGATACCTACATTCTTCGAGATGGGGCCGCAGGTTTATTCCTAGCTGCAAGTAAATTTCCGAAGAATCGTGAAACTCGTGCACCACTGGTAACTGAGTTATTGGCTCATAAAGAAGAGATTGATCCTAAGTATGACTTCCTTTTCTCTGCTCCAGTAAAAGACAAACAAGGTAACCCTGCTATTGTTCGTTTTAGCCGTAAGACAAAAGAACAATATGTTATGTCAGAAGTTGAAGGTAAGGCATCGGGTTGGACGGCTTACTACGAAGGTAGTAAATGGGTTCAAACAGAACCAAAAGCAAAAGCCAAGAAAGTCACGAAGGCTGCTACTGGTAAAGCTAAGAAAAAATAGATTTTGTTATAATTTCCTAGCTATTTATATCTAAAGAATAAGGGCTTAATCTGAAAAGGTTAGCCCTTATCTTTATAGCGCATGAGTAAACTTGAAGTATCCCATTTATTTCCGCCCATATTTTGAACGTCGGCATAAAATTGATCGATGATAGCAGTGACAGGAAGTCTTGCTTTTAGTCTTCTTGCTTCGTTTAAACATATTCCTAAATCTTTTCGCATTAGATCAACAGCAAAACCATGATTGTAGTTATTATCGATCATGCTTTGTGCGCGGTTATCCATTTGCCAGGATTGAGCAGCGCCTTGAGATATCGCAGAGATGACCTTGCTGGCGTCTAGACCTGCTTGTTCAGCAAAATGCAAAGCTTCCGCTAAACCCTCTATAACACCAGCTACTGCTATTTGATTAGCCATTTTAGTTAGTTGGCCTGCGCCAGCATCACCTAAATGCGATAGAGATTTTGCATAAAGATCTAAGATGGGTTGGGCTTTGTGAAAAGCATCCGCAGATCCGCCGCACATGATACTAAGCTGGCCGTTGATTGCGCCTTGTTCACCGCCCGAAACTGGAGAATCTAACCAGAGTGAGCCTTTTTCTGTGGCTAATTTATTCACCTCTTGAGCAACATTTGCTGAGGATGTTGTGTGATCAATTAAAAGGCAGCCTTTCGTTGCTTGAGCCGCAAAGCCATGATCGCCTAAATATAATGTTCTTAAATCGTCATCATTTCCCACGCAAGTAATAATGGCGTGTGTATTTGAAGGGATTGATTGAATATCTTTTAACGCTTGGCCTTGATATTCCGCAAGCCATTTTTCTGTTTTTTCATTACTTCTATTATAAACATAAAGACTAAACTGCTTTGAAAGAAAACCTGCCATGGGATAGCCCATTCTACCCAAACCAACGAAAATTATTTTCTTTCTCATAAATATTCTCTTAAGTATTAATTGTTTGAATTTTGTTCTTCCGAAAGAAAGGGGAGAATAATATTAAATGTAGTGCCTTTGTCTTTTTCGCTAGTGACGTTTATTTCACCTTGATGCTTATCAATCACTACTTTTACAAAATTTAGACCAAGGCCTGCACCTTTGTTTCCACTAATTTCTGATGACCGTTGTCGGTGAAAACGTTTGAAAATATGGGGTAGCTCGTTAAGTTCGATGCCATAGCCTTGATCAATGATATTTATATGAACGTTCTTGCTCCTAGGGCGTAATTCAATGCTTATCTGAGTATTAACAGAGCTGTATTTAATTGAGTTTGAAAGTAGATTGGTGATTGCTCTTTCCATGAGTTCGGCATTGCCTTTGATCCAAATAGGGTCATATTCTTGAAACTGAATTTCAATGTCTTTCGTTTTGGCTTGTGCATTAAGTGAGTCAATACTATTTTCTATGGTATTAACTAGATCAAATTCATAAAAGTTTTGTTCAGTAGTTTGTTCTGCACGCGTAATTTGTAAGAACTGATCCGATAAGTTAAGGCTTCTTTTTGCATGTGAGGCCAGCTTGGCAATTATGTCTGGCGACAAAGATTCATTTCCAATAGATATGCTGTCCAGCATCGCAAGTTGTGAAACAAGTGGCGAGCGAACATCGTGTGAAAGAAAGTCAATTAGCTGATTTTTTTCTCGTTGCTGTTCTCTGATTTCTGTTATATCGGAAAACGTCAGCATAAGCCCCGAATCACTATTTTCATCTACTGAAAAGGGTGAGCAGTGAATAAGTATGTCGCGGTGGTTTAACTGAAGTTCAGCGTTATTTTCTAAACCTTCTAGTAGTGCAGAACTGATTTTGTCATTTAGCTGACTAAATACACTAGAGTCAAATAATGTATGAACCGAGTAGCCAACTAAGGTTTTATTTTCTTTTAACCATGATTCAGCATGGCTATTTGCAAATACAATCACACCAATAGGGTCAGTCACGATGACGGCATTAGGGATTTCTTCAAATCCTTTGGAGATAAAGGTGCGCATGTCTTGCATAGAGCTAATGGCATCTCGAACTTGAGATATACGATTAGCAATTTTTTCATAAGAATGTTTTTTGCTTGATGTTGTTTTACTGACGAGTTGAAGTTTATTTAGGTAATTATGAATGTCTTTAAGCTTGCTATGATCATTCCAACGAAATCCAATAAAAAAGTCCTCAAGTATATTTTTATCGAGCTGTGTTTTTATATTAAGGATGCTAACGTGCTCGTAATGAAGCCAGGCTTGATCGGTTTCGTATACCTCAAATTCTTTTTGGTTGGATTGCTCAATAACTATCTGATTTTTGATTAAGATATATTCTTTAGGTTTTAATAAGGATTTTAAACTATAAAATAGTATTTCAGCATTGTGTTGGCTAGTGTCTCGAAAGCTGATTGCAGGCTCATTTTGAAGTTTTTCCAACTCATTATTGAGGAAACCGTTTAGATGGCGTAATCGCTGCCAACTCCAAAGCGGATAAGCTAATAAGATACCAATTACACTGTTGATCGGAGGAAACCATGTTTCGTCTAGAGCAAGCAGGGCATAACTGAATAAGATAACCAAGGAAACAAGTAAAATGCTAAACGGCATTACGTAGGTCGGCATTAGTCTTGGGAATGCCAGTATTGGGATGAGTATAAAAGCAAAGGTTAACAGGTAGGCCCAAAGTTTTTCTACAGGTTTGATTGCAGTTTGTGTAATTAAAGCGGAGTAAGCATTAGCATGAAGTTCAACACCTGACATTGGGTTAGCTGCACGAGATACAGGTGTCGGAATGATGTCGCCAAGTCCAGGTGCTGTAGCACCAATCAATACGGTTTTATTTCTGAATGCATCCTCAGGAACCTGATTTAACATAACATCAACATAGCTATAGGTAGGAAAGCTGCCACTTGGGCCAGCAAAAGGGATTAATCTGTATTGAGTATTTACAGACATATAAGGCGCTGAGTTCTGACTTTCCAACTTTCTAATATATTGAATCATTGGGTTTATTTCACTTGCCATTGCCATTGAAAGACTTGGCCAATAAGCATTGCCGACACCGGTATTTAAATATAAACCGCGTGCCAAACCATCCTGATCTAAGTCTACATGGACATGCCCCATTGCCCGTGCTGCACTTACTAATGAGGGAATAGGTAAGATTTCTACTAGAGTACCATCCTGAGTTAAGGCTTGAAGATGGAGTGGAAGTAAGACATTGCCATTGTTTTTTATGGCTTTAGCAAGTAGTTCATCATCTTCAGGGTGTGTTCTGCTGCTTTCTGAAAATAAAATATCTAAGGCGATTAATGCCGTATTCTGGGCACTTAATTTATCGATTAACTGTGCGTGTAAAGCTCTACGCCAAGGCCATTGGCCGATGCTGTTTAGACTTTTTTCATCAATAGCAATAATGACTGTATTTTGTTCAACAGGCGCTTTATTGAAATTAATCGCTAAGTCATAAGCTAGCAAATCTAAGCGCTTCGCTGCTTGTGTATAAACCAAAAAACCACTAATTAAAATTAAAAGAAACGTTAATAAGTATTGTTCATAGGCTCTTGGTTCATCAAAATTATTGGCCATATTGTTTTCAGTTAGACAATGTCTTTAAAGTTTGATTATTTGGGGGCAATAAGTATTTCTTGTATAGGGCCAAAACTAGAAGAATAAAGTTCGTTGCCTATACCCTTAACTCGAGCATAGTATTTTTGGCCAACGTTAAGTAATAAATGTGCTCTTGGTTTGCTTAGCTTTTCTTCTTTTAGAATGTTTGAAAAATCTTGCTGAGCTGAAACCTGAAGAAGATAACCTTCAGCATAAGGAACCGGTGACCAAAATAAGCCAACTTGTTTATCTAAATAATTAACACTTAAAATTTGAACAGCTGCCAGAGAGCCTTTTATGTTGAAAACTCTGTTCTCACTAAACGATAATTCGGTGTTATTAATCAGGTTGGCAACTCTCCAATAATATTGTCCAGGGATTAATGGTTCACTTAGTGTGAATTTGTTTGTGTTAACAAAATCGTTTTCGCTCACTATGGCAGCGAAATCCTTATCTAAGGCAATATCTAATCTACTTAAAGGTGCTTTGGTAGATTTATTATTTGTATTCTCTGAAGGGTAGCTCCAAGTAAAAGAGAGTTTACTTTTGTCCAAAATTGCATCGTTGATTGGAGATGTTAACTGGACTTTAATAGCATTTATTTCAACAGAAAGTTTACTGACTGCATCAGCACCTTCAAATCCAGCTGGATTTACACTGCGGATGGCCAATTCGTAATCACCATTTTTTATTTGTTCAATTTCTAAAGAATTGGCTTTTTGCTTTGTTGATTGAACTAACTTTCCGTTTTTATCTTTTTCTGTTAGTTGTATTTTATAAGAACTTGCATCTCTAGATTTTTCCCACTCTACTTTAGCGGGTAGTTCGTTAATAGTCTCTTTCGCAAGCTGAGTCCGTGGAGGTGAAGGTAGTTTTATAACCTCTATACGAGAATTGCCTTCACTGATAGTTGCTCCTTGGCCTGCATCAACCAGCATTTTTCCATGCTGTCCTGAGAACTCAACAGTGCCTTCTATTACTTCTATTTTAGTTTCTTTATCCGTACTGTGAAGTCGGAATACAGTGCCTCTGACTGCCGCAACTGCAGAAGGTGTTTTTATCTCGTAGCGAGAACCTTTAACGAGTGGTGGAATATCGGTTGTTAGTGAGCCTTGTTTTAAACGTAAACGAGTATCGACCATGCCTGTTTTGCCGAAATGGGAAAGTTTATTGAAAACGAGGTTTGAGTGTTCTTCAAGCCGTATGGTTGAGCCATCTGCAAACTCAATGACAATGTTACCATTTTTGGTTGCAACCTCATCACCTACCATGATGAGCATATTGGTCTTGAGAATCTCATATCTACTAGAGCTGGCTTTTTTTAGTAGAGCATCACCAGTTAATTCTTTAACCATAGCTGGTTTTGGTTGGTGCCTTAGCCAGTGCATCGGGATTTTTATGATTGAACCGGGAGCCAACGTCGCTAATTGATCAATGCGATTATGTTTTACAACATCGCCCCAGCTATATTTATGGTTTAGTAAGGTTAAACTAATTTCAGGAAGGGTATCGCCAGGACGAAGAGTATAATGCCATTCTTCTAGGCCGTTATTATTATCATCAGCGATGCTTACTGAACTATTCAAACAAACTAGAAATAGTAAAGAAAAAAACTGTAATAGAAAAAAACCAAGAACTGAGTTTGTTTGATTTTTTTTAAAGTTTGCAATATAAGTTTTTAAATACCACATCTAGTTTATCTCAATGATCTAACAATTAATCTGTTACTCTTTCTAGTCTATATCCATGCTGATAGATAGTTTTAACTCGAAAACCATTCTCAGGTTTTATATTCAATTTTCTTCTTAATCGGCTAACATGCGTATCTACGGTCCGTGTATTTATGTCAGATGTAATGCCCCATACACGCTCAAGAAGAAAATCCCTAGAAAGTAGGCGGCCAATGTTTTGAAACATAAATATAGCTAAATCAAAATCTTTATCTGTTAATGATACAGCTTCGCCAGAAACGGTAATTGTGCGTTTATTGATATTTATGTCATATGGTCCAATAACTAAAGTTTCTTGCTCTTCGGTTTCGTTACCTATTCTTCGGCTTAGAGCTGTCAATCGAGCTTTAAGTTCACCAGGCCTAGCTGGTTTAACTAAATAATCATCTGCGCCCGCTTCTAAAGCAGTAATAATATCTGCTTCACTATCTCTTGAGGTTAAAAATATAACTGGAATGCGCCAGCTTAGTTGAGAGCGAATAGTTTTCAGAACTTCTGTACCTTCCGTGTCAGGCAACTGCCAGTCGAGAATTAATAGGTCATAACTATTATGTAAAACGGCGTAAATAAAAGATTTACCAGTATGAAAGTATTCACAATGATGTTCTGCATTCACAAGCATATCGCTCAAGTTTCTCGCTTGATCAACTTCATCTTCCAGTAAAGCTATTTTCATTTACATCTCCTAAAAAAAGTAGTTACGGCTAATTCATTTAGTGTAGATGATTTTTCAATATTTTCTTTTTTAAAATTAGTTGAAGGAGAATGTATATTTACAGATAAGTCTATATAAGTCATTAATAACTATGTGAGTCTTTGTAAGTGTTTAATGTGCTTAAAACACATGTTGATTTGAAATTATCTTTATTGCTTGTACAGATAATACTCGCATTCAAGGGCGATAATCCGTAGTATTTTAAAATCAAATATCTGAGTAATAAGGCTAAATTTACGTGAATAGAAAAGAAGAATTAGAAAGTATATTTAAGGCAAATTTTGATTGTGAATATCTCGTAGTATTAAATGAAAGCCATCAACATAGTGTTCCCGTAAATTCAGAAACTCATTTTAATGTAACTATCGTTTCACGTGATTTTGCAGGTAAAACTAAAGTAGCACGTCATCAATCTATATATGCACTGACTCGTGAGTTGATGGAGCAAGGTCTTCATGCTTTAGCTTTACATATATACTTACCAGATGAGTGGCAAGCAATTAATGAAACTTCTCCTGAATCACCAGATTGTATGGGCGGCTCAAAGAAGGCCAAACACTAGGAGTGATTTATGAGTCAATTTTTTCAGATCCATGAGGAAAACCCTCAAGCGCGCTTAATTAAACAAGCTGTAGAAATTATAGAAAAGGGTGGTGTGATCGCTTATCCAACTGATTCTGCATATGCTATTGGCTGTCATTTAGGTGATAAGCGTGCAGCAGACAAAATAAGACAAATCAGGCGTTTAAATGAAAAGCACAACTTTACGTTAGTTTGTCGTGATCTTTCTGATATCTCTTTATATGCAAAACTAGATAACACTCAGTATCGACAGATAAAGGCACATACACCAGGGCCATATACCTTCATACTTGATGCGACAGGCGAGGTTCCGCGTCGTTTAATGAATCCTAAAAGAAGGCAGATTGGTATACGAATACCCAACAACTTAATTGCCCTCGCTTTGCTAGAAGAATTTGGCCAACCTATTATGAGTACAACATTAATACTCCCGGGTGATGATGTGCCAATGACAGATCCTTATGAAATACGAGCTATGTTGGAGCACACGCTAGATCTAGTTATTGATGGAGGATTCTGTGGTTTTGAGGCAACATCAGTCATTGATTTGTCAGCGGATGAGCCTGTTATTATTCGAGAAGGCTGTGGAGATGTTTCAGCTTTTAGATAAGTTTTCTGAATATTGTATTAAGCATTTATTACAAAGTTAAAGCCTGACTTATCTAGATTATCTTTATTATCGTCAAAAGATGTTCCACTTGTACTTTTAAGGGCTTCATAGCGATGAGCTATGTCATTAAGTTTATTGAATTCATTTTGTTCACTAATTAACGAATTAAATAGTGAGTTTTGGACGCCGTAAACTTTAGATATTTTTACGACATTATCCACATACTTTAATGTGGGTTCTTGTTGGCTTAGCTTATCGAATGCTGATTTAAATAATTTATTGTTATTAAGATCGATAGTCAGTTTTTCTAAATCAGCTGTTAGTACGGCGCCATCAAGTTCAATATTACCAAATGCATCTTTTTGGATGTTTAGACGAGTATTTGGATTTAGCTTGTATTCAGCAAGTTTATTTTTTAGCGTTTCATTAATAAACGTTTTTTCTTGTCCCAGTTCACCTTTAAAGTTTTCAAGCTTCATCTTTTTAATGGGATTTGCTGCTTGTTGCATTAGTAAAGTAACAGCGTCATCCATTAATATTTTCCGATGATCGCTATCACTTTGCTGACCATCAGTACCATTTTGATTTTGGGTGTCTTGGCGCTTAAGCTGTTGTGGTATCTGTAATGCTTGTTCAGTGCTTATTTGAGACATAATTTTGACCTATTATCCTTTGTGTGGGCAATCTCTGTCCGTTTTTTGACTAATTGATAACTATATTTACCTATATGCAAACCTAGTACCAATTCGAAAAAAAGATGCGTTACCGATAATGTGTTTAGGTGAAACTTTGGGCAAATAGCTTTCTCTTAATTTCAGGTATTTTTATGTTGGATTTAGTCTTATGAACTACACTCTTTTGATGTGAATTGTTGATTGTGAAGGATTTAATAAATACTGACGGAAAGCCCTAAATAGGATCTATTATGTGTATGAAAAGTCATTGGCACCCATCTATCGTTAGAGTAATTCAACAAATTCAAACATGTCATGATTCATATAAAATCGAATAAAACATTAGGAACAGGATATTTTGAAGATACTAATAGTTGATGATCAGTCTTCGAATAGATTAATGGCTAAGTTTCTAGTTGAATCTGAAGGGCATACTTGTATAGAAGCTGTAGATGGGCGGGATGCCATAGAAAGGTTTATGGAATACAGTCCAGACTTTGTTCTGATGGACATTGTGATGCCAAGAATGGATGGTTATGAATCTGCTAATTTTATTAAAAACTATTCTGTAGATCGGCACATCCCAATTATTTTTCTAACGGCCAAACATGACGAAGCTTCTCTGTTAAAGTGTCTAGAGTGTGGCGGTGACGACTACCTCATCAAGCCTATAAACGGAACGCTTTTAAAAGCTAAAATCCGTGCTCATTTACGGACTTTAGAGCTAACACAGGAAGTGCAGGCAAATAATGCTGAATTATCCCTGGTATACGCAAGTCTGGCCAGAGAGCATGAGATGGGCTTGCATGTCCTCACTCATACGCTTGATAGAAACTTAAAAGACTGCCCAAATATTCGACAGTATATATCGTCTATGTCGACATTTAATGGCGATCTGTTTTTGTTGTCTGAGAACCCAAATGGCGGTTTGTATATTTTTCTCGGTGACTTTACTGGGCATGGTTTGGCCGCAGCGATCGGAACCATCCCCTTATCACAGCTTTTTTTTTCCATGTGTGAAAAAGGCGATTCAATTTCTGATATTGTTGCTGCAATGAATCAAACACTAAAAATATTTTTGCCGGAGCACATGTTTTGTGCAGCGACTATGATCCATTTATATGAAAGAGGAGATAGTGCTCATATTTGGACTGGAGGACTACCTGATGCATATGTTGTGAGAAGTGGTGAAGGCATTGTTCAAACTATTCGTTCAAAAAATATGCCTCTTGGCATATTGAGCGATGAAATTTTCAATAATGAACCTAATTGCTATCGCTTTGAAAAGGGGGATAAGATGATCATCTTCTCTGATGGGATTTTGGAAGGGACTTGTCGAAATTCAGGCAGAATGTTCGGTGAAGAACGCTTAAAAGGTGCTCTTGCTTTAAATGATAGAGATATCTTTCAGAAACTGATTGATGAGTATTATTCTTTTATTGGCGAGCAAGATCAGCAGGATGATATTTCTCTTATTGAAGTTCTTGCACAACCTTATGAAGCTAAATTTATTAGGGACTTAAATTGTGATTTGGATAAACACATAAACTTTATTCCTTGGAACATATCGTTAAATATTGAACCGACAGATATAAAAAAATTAAATGTTGTGAATAATATAATTAGTTTACTACCTAGTTCTATTCGTGTTTCATATCGCTTTGATGCTTTTAGAACTATTCTGTCCGAGCTATATTCGAATGCCTTAGAGCACGGTTTACTTAATTTATCATCTTCGATGAAAGCAACACCTGAAGGTTTTGGGCAATATTACCAGTTACGTGATCAAAGGCTTGAAGAGTTAACTGAGGGCTTTATTATGGTCAATATATCGGCCTATCAAGAAACTGGTGAAATTAAGTCAAAAATTACTATTGAGGATAGCGGACAAGGCTTTGAAGGGCTGCTGGATTCACCACAGGATAAAGTAAGTGTTCAGCCTTGGGGAAGAGGAATTGCTTTAGTTAAGTCACTTAGTGAGAAAGTGACTTATTCAGATAACGGAAGTAAGGTTGAATCAGTCTTAATTATAAGCTGAGTTTTACTCTGAATGGTAGAACAAGAATATATCAACTAGCTGGTCAGGCATGACTTCTTCAAATTGAGTCATTAATTTATGATTTTCTCTAATATCTTCGAACTCATCAGATTCAAAAAGTCCTGATAACGCCATTATTGGTAAAAGTAATTCTGCTGCAATATCTTCGCCTTTAGTAAACCACGTCTTCTCATTATCAAAAAAACCTTCTAAAAAGCCAGTGCACCAGCTTTCTAAGCAAGCATCATAATGACCACCTTGTTCAGTTTCCTGTTCATCAGCATAAGGGAGATGAATGTCAGACTCATCTAATAGTTGTTCTTTAATCGAGGAGGCTATGTCTTCAATAATTTTCTTGAGGAATGCCTCATCCTCGCTATTTAAATTCGGCTTTTCATTTCCAAAGATTATTTCAATAATTCGATCATTATTAATCCGTGTCGGACCAACGACAGCTGAGCAAATTAAGCCATGTAATCCAAAGTAATCGAGCGCTTCTTCGGTTACTTCCTCAGAAAAGAGAATGCTTTCTAGTTGTTCAATTATTTCTGCTGATAATGTCATGATTCATCTACTGGAATATTGATTTTGGAGAAGCCAGGAAAGGCTATTAAAAACAAAGTTAGATTCTAACTTGAGAGAGTATAAACCTAAAGCATAGTGTAAAGATAAATAAAAAAGCCTTAGTTGTAATAAGTTTACAGCTAAGGCTTAGTATTTTACTTAATAGTTTTTAGGCGTCTGTTTTTAGGCGTCTGTTTTTATCGGCGAATCTTCTGCCGAACTATTAACTTTCTCGTTCGAAGTGGATAATTTTTCTGGTTCTGATGCAACTGAAGGTGCCTGTTTTTTGTCAGACGCTTTGGTTTTCTCAGGTACAGCTAATTTGTTTGTACTACTAGAGTCAGTCTCGATTTTAGAGTCAGAAACTAAATCAGATTCAGTATTATCTTCTGTTTTAGCTCTAGGATCATTATGAGCTCTAGTTGTTCTGCTTTCTCTTTTTTTACGGGCAGGACGCGGAATTTTTGTTGCTTCAACGGGTGCCGTATTTGTGCTTGGTGCAGGCTTTTGGTTATCAGAAGATGCTAGCGAATCATCTGATGACTTTGGCTCTGACTTCATCTTGCTTGCTTCCGTTTCAGATGGCGACGCATTACTGACTTGATTTTGATCTAAGCTTGTAGATGCTTCTGCTGAATCTTTCGCAGGTTTTTCAGCCCGATTTCTTCTTGGGTTTCTGCTTCTAGAGCGTCTAGTAGTCTTAGGTTCCTGGTCTGCTTGTAACTCAGAGCTAACTTCAGCTAATGCCGGTTCTGACGTTGAGCTTTGATTGGACTGCTCTGCATCAGTAAGGGCTTCTGCTAGTTTAGCAGTTAGTTCTTCTTTCTTAGTGTCGGTCACTGCTGAAGAAGGTTTTTTATTACTGTTGATCTCTAAAGTGTTGGCTTCATTTTTTACAATAGCGTCTGCTTTCACTGTAGGCGTAGCTTTTTCTTCATTAGTCGCTTTTGTACTATTTGAATCCTTCGTGCTTTTTGGCGATTCAGCTTCGACAAAAGGAGCTTTAACATTTTCTTTTAAATCGCTTGTAGCAACTTGGTCTATTTTATTAGAGATAGTTGATTCTGCTTTTCCAGCAGTCGGTGATTTGGGTTTATTCGATTCAATAGTACTATCTTGAGTTTGACTTATTGCCGCAGGCTTTTGTTTCTCTTCAAATTTACGAGCTGGCTTTGAGCTGTTTCTGTTACGTCTCTTATTTTGTTGATCAGACTGAGATGCGCTATTTTGATTATCATTACTGTCAGAACGGCTATTAGATGGCTGACGATTTCCACGATTCTCAGATGATAAGCGGTTATCCGTAGATCGATTTTCTGAAGGACGGCTATCTGCTGAGCGGTTATCTGAGTTATTGTGATTAGTACGTTTTGGTCTGTTGTCTCTATTCTGGCTAGAATTTCGGTTGTTAGTGTTACCACGCTGATTAGGCTTGGTATCTCTATTAGTATTTCTGTTACTTGCTTGAGCGCTCCGCTGTTGATTTCTAACAGGCGCCTCTTTAGCAATATTTGCAGTTTTTTGCTCGCTGCTAAACATAGCTGATAATTTTGATTTTAAACGCGTCATTAAACTCTTTTCTTCTGTTTCTGAATTAGAGTTTTGAACTGTTTTTTCTTCTGTTGCTTGTGGAGTATGTATCACAGCTTTCACTGCTGCTTCTTCTCTCACGAACTCTCTTACATGCGCTGCAGGGTGGGTAACTTCGTTCTGGGTTTCAGACTTGATTGTATAGCTGCTCTGTTCTTCATCTAGTGTATCTTCATCACGGAGTCTTTTAAGTTCGTAATGTGGCGTGTCCATTAATGAATTAGGGATTATTACTACTCGAACAGACTGGCGCTTTTCGATGTCGATGATCTGGCTGCGTTTTTCATTAAGTAGAAAAGTTGCAACAGGAACAGGTAAAAGTGCTTGGACTTCAGCGGTCTTTTCCTTAGATGCTTCTTCATAAATCAAACGCATAATTGATAATGCCATTGATTCAATATCTCGAATTGTGCCTTGACCACTACAGCGTGGGCAAACTTCAGCACGTGTTTCGCTCAGTGAAGGGCGCAAACGTTGTCGTGACATTTCAAGTAAGCCAAATCGTGAAATTTTACCGACTTGGACGCGAGCGCGATCAAGCTCTAAAGATTTACGAACACGGTTTTCAACATCGCGTTGGTTTTTCGCTTGTCCCATATCAATAAAATCGATAACGATAAGTCCACCCATATCACGAAGGCGAAGTTGGCGTGCAATTTCTTCTGCTGCTTCTAGATTGGTTTGAACGGCGGTATCTTCAATATCGGTGCCTTTGGTTGATCTAGCAGAGTTAATATCGATAGATACAAGTGCTTCAGTTGGATCAATAACGATAGATCCGCCTGAAGGAAGTTTAACTTCACGCTGAAAAGCTGTTTCAATTTGTGCTTCTATTTGATAACGACTAAATAACGGCGTGTCGTCTTGGTATAGTTTTATTTTACTTTCGTAGGCGGGCATTACGGCTCTTACGAAGTTTAAAACGTCCTCATAAACAAGAGGCGCATCAACCAACACTTCACCGATATCTTGTCTTAGATAGTCGCGAATCGCTCGGATAATGACATTGCTTTCTTGATAAATCAGGAAAGGAGCTGCGCGTGTGCCTGAGGCTTCCGTTATAGATTCCCAAAACTGTAGAAGATAATCTAAATCCCATTGAAGGTCTTCAGTTGAGCGGCCAATACCCGCTGTTCTGACAATGACGCCCATATTTTTTGGAGTGGTAAGGCCAGACATCGCTTCTTTTAATTGGCTTCTTTCTTCGCCTTCTATTCTGCGAGAAATACCACCAGCGCGAGAGTTGTTTGGCATTAATACTAAGTAGCGACCAGCAAGGCTGATAAACGTTGTTAAAGCCGCGCCTTTATTGCCGCGCTCTTCTTTGTCTACTTGAACAACAACTTCTTGTCCTTCACGTAATGCTTGCTTAATATTTACGCGGCCTTTACCGGCGGCAGGATCAAAATATTCTTTTGAAATTTCTTTAAGTGGAAGGAAACCATGGCGATCAGCGCCAAAGTCAACGAATGCAGCTTCAAGGCTTGGCTCAATTCGTGTGATTTTTCCTTTATAGATATTTGCTTTTTTTTGCTCGCGAGAGCTTGCTTCGATATCTAAATCGTAAAGTTTTTGTCCATCGACAAGAGCAACTCGTAGTTCTTCAGTATGGGTTGCGTTGATAAGCATTCTTTTCATGCATAAATTCCAGTTAGTGCTGGAAATGCAGTAGGGGAATAGATCGTAGAAGTAAAAAACCAATAAATAGGCAGTCGATTGACTTATAAGTAGTCATAATCGAGCGCCATTGTTTGATGTAAACGATACGTCGTTTTCAGTGCAATATTGTCTTTTTATTTCATTCTTAACTGTATCTGGTCTTATAACCTATAAAAATACTGCAGGAGGCCAATAAACGCTAAGAAGGCCAAAGAGTTAGAAATCAAAACTATCTGTTTTGTATAACCAATCTTTCTTTGGCGGGAAAAATTCTGTTCACCTATGCATTTCAGTGCATTTAGATGTTAATTTCTGGATTAGTCCAGAAAACCAATTTTTAAGTATTTTTTGTGTGCTTTTTACTTTGAGTCATTATTTGCTACACATAAAAATGCTTATTTAAAATCTTTAATAAGTAGCATTTATTCTAAGCTACTTTTTTGTAGTACTATCTCTTTTTCAAAATATTTATGTATTTTTAATTTAATGATGTCTCTTAAAGCTAGTTCATCCTATTTCAAGAACGTCAAAGTTTTAGTGTTGTCCTTTGAGTTGTTGATTTTAAATCAGTTAAAACGATCTTTTTGTGTTGGTAGCTACTATTGTTTGTAAGTACTATTAATGTCTGTAGATGCAATTAATATACTGTTGATCCTGATCTTGTTTTTAATAATATATATAGGTTACAAACCAGGGGACAAATAAATAGAATGTTTCCAATCTAGAACGACGCTGGAATATAACAGCAATTGTTTATTTCAGCAAATAAATCAAAACTATGTGCTGCCATTCGTTGCACAATTTGGAATTATATGCCTCCAAAAAATATAAAAGTGAATAAAAAACGCCTTAGAATAGAAAAGCCAAAAATTAGTTCTAAGGTAGATTCTGTGGTGCTGTCATCTAAAGAAGAGGGGCTTCGTCCAAAAGTTCAATATGTAACAATTACAGAGAAAAATGAGCTTCAGCGAATTGATAATTTTCTTTTAGGTCATTTGAAAGGTATCCCAAAATCTAAAATCTATAGCTTGATTAGAAAAGGCGAGATACGTATAAATAAAAAAAGATGTAAGGCGGAAACTAAATTAGTGTTAGATGATGTCGTTAGAATTGCGCCCGTTTATGGTCTTGAAGGAAGTAGTGCTCCTGCACCAATAAGTGATTCGTTATTAAACTTTCTTGATACGGCTATTTTATATGAAGATGATGCCTTGCTTGTGGTAAATAAACCGTCTGGTTTAGCTGTTCATGGTGGTAGTGGTGTAAAGGTAGGATTAATTGAAGCATTACGAAAAAAATATCCAGATACTCAATTCTTAGAGTTGGTCCATCGAATCGATAGAGATACCTCTGGCTGTATATTAGTCGCTAAAAAACGTTCGGCCTTACGGCATTTTCATGCGCAATTTAGAGAAGGAAGTGTTGATAAAATATATCATCTAGCTGTTCATGGGCAGTGGCCAGGTAATAAGAAGAGGGTAGATGCCCCGCTTAAAAGAGAAGAGTTAAAGTCGGGTGAGCGTTTTGTTGTCGTTCACCAGGATGGAAAACCAAGTCGAACATACTTTCGTATCTTGAATAAGTCAGATTTCTTTAGCTTGATGGAAGCAAAGCCCGTATCTGGTCGAACGCATCAAATTAGGGTCCATGCGGCTCATTCCGGTCATCCTATAGTGGGTGATGAAAAATATATTCATCGAGATCCAATTGATGAGCATGGAATGTCAAAAGCTAGGTTGATGCTGCATGCAAAATCTATTTCTCTATCTCTGGTTTCTGGTGAAAAGGTATTCTTTGAAGCGCCTTACGATTCGGCATTTAATGACAATTTGATAAAAATGAGTTTATGTCTTGATGACTCTAATACTATTAATGATGGCCATATTAAATGAGTAAGTATGATATCTGTGTATTTGATTGGGATGGAACGCTAGTTAATTCAGAGCGCCATATCGTAGATAGTTTGACTTATGCTGCAGAGAAGCTTTCTTTGCCTTCATTAAGCTATGATGAAAAAAAAGACATCATTGGCTTGAGTATGCAAAAGGCACTTGAAACTTTGTATCCTTCATTATCTCTGGCAGGAGTTGATGAAATGCGTAGTCATTATGGCGAGTATTTTTTTAGTGTTCCTCAAGATGCATCAACCCTCTTTGAGGGTGTGGTTGATGCCTTGTCTAATTTACGTGATTCTGGTGTAAAGCTTGCGGTTGCAACAGGTAAAAGCAGGAATGGACTTGATAAGGCATTGATTAGTACCGGTTTGAAATCTTTTTTTGATATTGAGCGTTGTGCTGATGAGACTAAGTCAAAACCTGACCCGCTCATGCTTATTCAAATAGCACAATATTTTAAGGCTGAGCCGAGATCGATGTTGATGGTGGGCGATACGGAATTTGATTTGGCAATGGCGAGGAGTTTTGATATGGACTCTGTAGGTGTTAGTTACGGGGTCCATGATGTTCAGCGCTTAAATTTGCATAAACCTATTGCAATAATTGATAGTATCTCGGAGTTGAAGGCGCATGTTATTTAGAAAATAATTTTTAAAGCAGTTTAATAGATTTATATTTTAGGAGAAATAAGCTTGGAAACAGATAAGAATTCAAAAGAATGGAAGTTGATAGAAAAAACAGTTTCTCAATTAGGAGTAGAGCAAAGAAGGTCGCGACGTTGGGGGATTTTCTTCAAATTACTTACCTTTGTCTATTTGTTTGGTTTATTGATCTTGATGCAGGATGGTTTTTCTAAGGGTGTGAAGCATGATGCAGAAAAATATACAGGGCTCGTTGATTTGCGTGGTGTGATTGCTGAAGGAGAAGAGGCGAGTGCTGACTTTTTAGTTTCTGGCTTGCGCGCAGCATTTGAGGACAAAGGAGTTCAGGCGGTTATTCTAAGAATAAATAGTCCAGGTGGAAGTCCGGTGCAGTCGGGCTACGTTTTTGATGAAATTAAACGTTTGCGATCAATTCATACTGAAAAGCCACTTTATGCTGTGATTAGTGATATTGGTGCATCTGGTGCTTACTATATAGCGGCAGCTGCCGACCAAATTTATGCTGATAAAGCTAGTTTAGTAGGTTCTATTGGGGTGGTTGCCTCGGGATTTGGTTTTGTGGATACCTTAGAAAAGCTGGGCGTGGAAAGGCGTTTGTATACATCTGGAGCACATAAGGGATTTTTAGATCCTTTCAGTGATGAGAAGCCTGAAGAGGTTGATTTCTGGAAAGGCGTTCTTTCGAGTACTCATGAGCAATTTATTTCAAAAGTTAAAGAAGGTCGTGGCGATAGGCTAAAAATAAGTGAAACAACCTTTTCAGGTTTAATTTGGAACGGTGAGCAAGCATTAGAAATGGGTTTAATTGATGGTTTAGGTAGTGCAGGTTTTGTTGCAAGAGATATAGTCGGTGCTGAAGAAATCGTTGATTTTACTCCTCAGCCAGATCCATTTGAACGCTTAACCAAGACCTTAGGTATGGCAGCTGGAAGTGCTATGGCTAAAATTCTAACGACAAGTAATACGTCTTTTCAGTAATTATATTATGCTAGCGGTGCAACGCTATTAAGTGCCGTTAGTATCTTCAATGCAGTGTAAAATGTAATTATTTTCAGGCATAAAAAAAGGTGGGGCAAGCCCACCTTTATGTGAAAAGAATAGTTAGACTATTTCTTTTCAGCTTCTCTTTTAGCTCTTGCAGCCGCAATAACTTCTTCAGCTACATTTGCAGGGCAAGGTGCGTAGTGAGCGAACTCCATTGAGAACTGGCCACGACCAGAAGTCATTGTACGTAGGTGACCGATATATCCAAACATTTCAGAAAGTGGAACATCAGCTTTAACTCGAACACCTGTTACGCCAGCTTCTTGATCTTTAATCATGCCGCGACGACGGTTTAGGTCGCCAATAACATCACCAACGTGATCTTCTGGAGTAAAGACATCTACTTTCATGATTGGTTCAAGAAGTTGTGGGCCAGCTTTAGGCATAGACTGACGGAATGCGCCTTTAGCGGCAATTTCAAAAGCGATAGCTGATGAGTCAACTGCGTGGAAACCACCGTCATACAGTTCAACTTCAACATCTAATACAGGGAATCGAGCTAGAGGACCTTCAGCCATCATGACTCGGAAGCCTTTTTCGATAGCTGGGAAGAATTCTTTAGGTACGTTACCGCCAACAACCGAAGATTTGAAGGTGAAACCAGTGTTTTGCTCGCCTGGCTTAATGCGGTAATCGATCTTACCGAATTGACCAGAACCACCAGATTGTTTCTTGTGAGTATAAGAGTCTTCAACGTCTTTAGTGATTGTTTCGCGGTATGCAACTTGTGGCTTACCAACAACCAGATCGACACCGTAAGTACGTTTTAAGATATCGACTTTGATATCTAAGTGAAGTTCACCCATGCCTTTAAGGATGGTTTCACCAGAGTCTTCATCTGTTTCAACTCGGAATGATGGATCTTCTGCAACCATTTTACCGATAGCAACACCCATTTTTTCAGAGCCGCCTTTATCTTTAGGTGCTACAGCAATTGAGATTACTGGATCAGGGAATACCATGGCTTCAAGTGTACATTCATGCTTAACATCACATAAAGTGTGGCCAGTTTGTACGTTTTTCATGCCAACAACAGCAATAATGTCACCGGCTTGAGCATAGCTGATTTCATTACGATCATTTGCTTGCATCTCAACCATGCGGCCAACACGTTCAGTTTTGCCTGTGAATGAGTTAAGGATCGTGTCACCTTTATTTAATTTACCAGAGTAAATTCGTATGAAGGTGAGAGCGCCAAAACGGTCATCCATGATTTTGAATGCAAGCGCGCGGAAAGGTTCGTCAGCAGATACGATAGCTTTTTCGCCAGTTGGGTTACCCTCTAAATCAGTAAGATCTTGTGGATCAACTTCAGTTGGATCAGGTAGGTAGTCAACAACAGCGTCAAGCAGTAGTTGCATGCCTTTGTTTTTGAATGCAGAGCCACAGTAAGTAGGGAAGAATTCTAACTTACGTGTACCTGTACGGATGCAGCGATTTAGGTCTTCAATTGAAGGCTCTATACCTTCTTCAAGGTAGGCCATCATTACATCTTCGTCTTGCTCGACGGCTGTTTCGATAAGTTGTTCACGATACATTTCAACGTCATCCACCATATCAGCAGGAACGTCTTTAACTTCATAGTTTTCTGGAAGGCCTGTATCATCCCAAACATATGCTTTACGAGTAATTAGGTCTACAACACCAACAAACTCATCTTCACGACCGATTGGAAGAACCATGATTAGTGGGTTAGCACCAAGAACTTTTTTAACTTGATCTGTTACGCGTAAAAAGTCAGCACCGATACGGTCTAGCTTGTTTACGAATATAATACGAGCAACTTCAGAATCGTTAGCATAGCGCCAGTTTGTTTCTGATTGTGGTTCTACACCACCAGAACCACAGAAAACACCAACGCCACCATCAAGTACTTTTAAAGATCGGTAAACTTCAATA
>TARA_R110001592_G_scaffold190344_1_pt1 | contig 24056 bp, 25 predicted proteins | sample TARA_R110001592 | Tara Oceans TARA_R110001592 (sample SAMEA4398387) | marine metagenome | biome: Polar Biome; feature: [SRF] surface water layer (ENVO:00010504); material: water (ENVO:00002006), including particulate matter (ENVO:01000060) such as... | depth 5 m | reverse complement strand
TTATGTTTTCAGACTTATGACAAATTACGGACATTCAATAAAAAATTCAAGAATTTACCTGCTAAAACGATTAATATTACCGTTTGACAGATATTTTATTGCTTTTTTTTATTATGAAATACATTTGATTAAAGGTTTCGTCCCCAATGAAAATTTTTAATATAAAACGTAGGGTCTTCTTTTTTTCGGTACTCGTATCGCTGTCTTTTCATCTTTCATCACAAAACAACTTAGAACTTGGTTGTGGTACCGTTACAACTGCTGAGTCCTTAAAGTATTTCAACACCATTCAACCAGAGTTAAAAAAGTATGAAACGGAGTTTTTGACCTTAAAAACTTCCAAAACAAAATTATCGAAATCCATTAAAGACCCAATACCAGTAAAGGCGCACATTATAAGAGCATCTAACGGAACTGGTGGCCTAAGTCTCTCTGAACTTGAAAATGCCATTACCAATGTAAATCAAATTTTCTCCAACGCTTTTATGGAATTTTCTTTATTGGATGACATAGATTATATTGATAGTGACAACTATTATCATTTTAAATCGTGTGACGAAAACGAATTGGTTGAAGCCAAAAATGTTTCAGGTGTCATTAATATTTATTTTACAGACAATATTGAAAACGATTCAGATGAAAGTGTTTGTGGTTATACGCGCACTGAAAAACGTTCAAACGTTATCATCATGAAAAATAGTTGTACCACAAACGACTCCTCGTTGGCACACGAAATAGGGCATCTATTCTCACTGATTCATACCCATGGCCTAGACAATAATCAACTCACAACCGAATTGGTTAATGGTACAAATTGTTCTACAGATGGCGATCAAATTTGTGATACACCAGCCGACCCTATGTTGACCCTAAACAACCTTAATAACTTTTGTAGGTATATAGGCACTCAAACTGATGCAAATGGCGAGGTGTTTAATCCGGATTCTAGGAACATTATGTCTTATTCCCTGAAAGGATGTCGCTCTCATTTTTCAACACAGCAATTGGCAAGGGTATACGCTTTTTACCAAGCAGTTAAAACTGATTATTTAAATGATCCTTCTAAAACAGATAAAATAATTGTTAATAATCTTGACGAAACCAAAACAGATTTATTAACTGCTAGACTATACCCAAACCCTATTACAAATAACCAATTGTACATTAAACCAAATAATTTTGATGAGGTTATATATTATGAGATTTCAAATGTAATGGGACAAGTAATTAGTATGGGCTGGGTTACAAATCAACCTATTAACGTGAGTGCGTTAACTTCCGGGACGTATCTAATTACATTAAAAAACAAGAATTCAAAAATCATTAAAAAAATCATTAAATAATACCTAGGATGTTTTAAGCAATGCGTTATTAATGCTTTTAATAAGTTTTGGCCCTTCGTAAATAAATCCGGTATATATCTGTACTAAATCGGCTCCAGCGTTTAATTTTTCCAAAGCATCATTTGCCGAATGAATTCCCCCTACACCAATTATCGGGAACGCCTTTTTGCTTTTTTCCGAAAGATATTTAATCACCTGAGTGCTTTTATCTTTTATTGGTTGGCCACTTAATCCTCCATTTCCCATAGCGTCTAAGGCCTTTTTAGACACTTTCAATCCGTTTCTATCCATCGACGTATTACTAGCAATAACACCATCCAATTTAGTTTCAATGACGAGTTCGATTATTTCATCTAATTGATTGGTATTTAAATCTGGAGCAATTTTTAAAAGTATTGGTTTTTGTTCATTAAATTTTCTATTCGCATTTTGAACAGCTCCAATAAGCTCTTCTAAATAATCTTTATCATTTAATTTTGCGTGACTATCTACATTTGGGCAACTTACATTTAGCACAAAATAATCCACATAGGGTTGTAATGCATTAAAGCAATCTAAATAATCTTGGGTATAATCTTCGGGTTTGGTTGCCGTATTTTTACCAATATTCCCACCAATGATCACGTTACCTTTATTTTTTTTTAGCTGAATAATCGCAGCTTCAACGCCATTATTGTTAAATCCCATTCTATTAATGATTCCATGATCTTCCTTCAATCTAAACAAGCGTTTTTTTGGATTTCCTGTTTGTTCTTTTGGTGTAACCGTTCCAATTTCAATAAAACCAAATCCAAAATTCGATAACTCATTAAATAGGACAGCATTCTTATCAAAACCAGCAGCTAATCCTACAGGGTTTTTAAAGGTTAGTCCAAACACTCGTCGTTCCAGCTTAGAATCCTCAACCACATACATGCGTTCTATAAGTTGAGATACCAAAGGGATTTTATTTAAAAACTTAATGACAGAAAACGTAAAATGATGTACTTGTTCAGGATCAAACCAAAATAAGATAGGACGGATAATTAATTTGTACATCTGGTATTGTTTGTGCAAAAATAGTTTTTAATAAAAAGTCAGGCAATTCAAAACACAAAAAAATTAATAATTGTATTTTTGATGCTAAAGTGTTGCAGTAAACATTATTATAAAACCTAAACCTATTTACACCCATGATTTCAAAAGAGCAACTTATAAAACGATTTATTAGTTACGTTACTATTGATACGCAATCGAACCCTGAATCGGAGAGTACACCAAGCACAAAAAAGCAATGGGATTTAGCAAATAAACTTGCTGAAGAACTAAAACTTATTGGTTTAGAAGATGTTAGCATCGATGATAACTCCTATATTATGGCAACATTACCGAGCAATGTTAATCATAACGTCCCAACTATTGGATTTATTTCGCATTTTGATACCTCACCAGATTTTACAGGAACTAACGTAAAACCGCAGATTATTGAACATTATAATGGGAAAGATATTGTTTTAAATGCGGAACAAGATATTGTTTTGTCTCCTGATTATTTTGAGGATTTGTTGCTTTATAAAGGGCAAACACTTATCACTACTGATGGAACCACATTGCTAGGAGCAGATGATAAGGCCGGAATTTGCGAAATTGTAACTGCTATGGAATATTTAATGGAACATCCCGAAATAAAACATGGCAAAATTCGTGTTGGCTTTACTCCTGATGAAGAAATTGGCCGTGGTGCTCACAAATTTGATGTGAAAAAATTTGGAGCCGATTGGGCTTACACAATGGATGGCAGTCAAGTAGGTGAACTAGAATACGAAAATTTTAACGCTGCATCGGCCGTTGTTAAAGTAAAAGGAAAAATAGTACATCCAGGTTATGCCAAAGGAAAAATGATTAACTCCATGTATATTGCCCAAGAATTTATAAACTCGTTGCCACGTTTGGAAACGCCAGAACATACCGAGGGTTATGAAGGGTTTTTTCATTTAACTTCCATAAAAGGTGAAGTTGATGAAACGGTATTACAATATATTATTAGAGACCATAACAAACGTCATTTTGAAGCACGCAAAGACGTTATGCAAAAACTAGCCAATGAACTAAATAAGCAATATGGTAGAGATGTTTTTGAAATAAGTATAAAAGACCAGTATTTCAATATGAAAGAAAAGGTAGAGCCGGTGATTCATATCGTTGATATTGCCGAGGAAGCCATGAAGCGACTTCATATAAAACCTTTAATAAAAGCCATTCGAGGGGGGACCGATGGCTCACAACTAAGCTATATGGGGTTACCTTGTCCGAATATTTTTGCTGGTGGGCATAACTTTCATGGACGTTACGAATATGTTCCTGTAGAAAGCATGATAAAAGCGACCGAAGTAATATGTAAGATTGCAGAATTAACAGCGAAAAAGCAGTAAGTAGATTTTTTTAAAAAAATTATGTAATTTCATTTAACAAATGTGGAGACTTGAGACCACTTAAATAAACGGGGTGAAACTTGACGGCCATACAATCAAGGATAAATTTAAACAATTACAATCATGTCAGATCAAAACGTATTTGAAGCAAGTGCCGAGAGCAAGGCAAAAGCAAAACAATTTCGAGTTTTCGCTTTTTTAGCATGGATTATTGCCATCGCTGGACAGATTTTTGCCATTTTTAAATTACTCGGTAATGAAACACTTACATGGTTAATAGTCATGATTGTGGTCATTCTGGCCTTGGCAATCACCGCCTCTATTCTTTGGAAAAAAGCAAACTGTTTAGACCCTGCATCAGAAAAAGACAAGGTAAAGTTTTTTGTTCAAAATCAGCTGGGAGCCATTATGGGTGTTTTGGCATTTTTACCCTTAGTGATTTTGATTTTTACAAACAAAAACCTTGATGGAAAAACAAAAGGAATTGCGGGTTCAATTGCTGTCGTTGCATTGTTGATAGCTGGCATCTCTGGGATTGACTTTAATCCGCCTTCTGTAGAAAAATATACGAAAGAAATCAACGAACAAACAAATGCCATAAAAAAACTAAACTTCGACAATGATAATGTGTATTGGACAAGTGCAGGAAACAAATACCACATCTTCGAAGACTGCCAACATATTAAAGGCAGAGATAAAATAACAAATGGAACGGTTAAAGAATCATTTGAACAAAAAGGTATTTCTGAACTATGCATCACGTGCGAAAAAAGAGCTATTAAGGAACGGCACATTACCGAGTCTTCCATTGATACTTCAATAGGAGAATAACGGATATAGTTATTTTTAAACGTATAGCCGATAAGCGAACCCTTAAAATATAGTAATGAAAAAAATTAGCTCTATTAATGAATACATTGAAGAACATTCAAATTTTAGTGATGCTCTAAGGATTTTGCAGTCCATTATTGAAAACACCGAATTAGAGGCGTCTATTAAATGGAATGCCCCAGTTTATACAATTAATGGTAAAAATGTGATTGGTATGGGTGCTTTTAAAAATCATTTTGGAATTTGGTTTTTTAATGGAGTATTTTTAAAAGATGAGCAAAGTGTATTAGTTACAGCTCAGGAAAAAACAAAAGGGCTTCGTCAAATGCGTTTTGAATCTATTAAGGATATTAATAAAAATATAGTTTTGGCTTATGTTAAAGAAGCTATAGATAATCAAAAATCAGGTAAAGAGATTAAACCGGAAAAAACCAAAACAGTTGTTGTTCCCGATGTTTTAAAAGGTGTATTAAAAAACAATAAAGATTTAAAAACAAGTTTTATTGCCTTATCTCCTTACAAACAAAAAGAGTATTGTGAGTATATCGATACTGCAAAAAGAGAAGCTACCATCGAAAGTCGGTTAGAGAAAATCAAACCTATGATTTTAAATGGGATAGGGCTAAATGATAAATACAAAAACTGTTAAACAAAAAGAGATTATTTGAAAAATAATTATTAGGTGATTTTTTTATTTTGGCTTTCTTTGAAAATTTATTGAATGTCCATAATTTATCATAAGTCTGAAAATATAATGATTTTGTCATTCCGACAAAGGAGGAATCTCATTGATTTTCAATAGATTCTTCATTTCGTTTCACTCCATTCTGAATGACAAAAATGGTATTATGAATGAATACGGACATTCAATAAATTTTTAAACAAAAAAGACAAAAAACTTAATGGTAGAAAGGCAAAATTAGACACTTTTTCAGTGCCCTCCTCAATGAATTGCGCTTTTTTATTTATCTAAAATATCTCCAATATTAGGTTTAAAATAATTTGGCCCCTTTAACACCTTACCATCTTCACGATATACGGGTTCTCCATCGGCACCAAGTTTACTCATATTGCTTCGTTGTATTTCATCAAAAACCTCTTCAATTTTATATTGCATACCATGTTCAATAATGGTTCCACACAAAATATATAACATATCACCAAGGGCATCAGCAACTTCAACTAAATCATCATTATTCGCCGCCTCAAAGTATTCTTCGTTTTCTTCTTTCATTAAATTAAAACGCAATAAATTTTTACTAGACCCTAAATCCGCTTTAGGCGTTTCTCTATGACCTAATTTAAATGCAGCATGAAATGCTTTAACGGCTTCAATTTTATTTTTCATGATACTAGTTACTTTCTTTTAATTAATTTTGTATAAAAATAAACATATGTTCAGTAAAGGTCAAATCATTTTTGCAGTTATTTTTGCGATTGTATTTGCTATAGTAATTGCGTACTCGTATCGCAAAGATTTAAAACTCCATAAGCGTGTTTACGCTGGAAGTATTTGGGTGTTAATTGCCTTTATTGCTTTTCTTATATTTATTACTGCTATAAAATTTTTGTTTAAATAATTTTCTTCAATACTTATTTTCCCTCCTTTATAAATTCACTTCTCTATAAAAATTTCGAATTCTGAGTAGGATTATTTTTATTCAAACTGTTATATAAATAGTTTATACAACTAAACGCAACCTTTTTAATGATTGTGCATCCTATTAATGAAGAAAACAATTAAATAATGAAGATTTTAATAATTATTGCCGCCCTAATTGTCATTAATATGCTGCTGTTAGCTTTCAGTGTCAATAAAAAAACAGAACCTTAAAAAGGTTCTGTTTTTTTCTATTGTGGTTATGGCCCTAATTTACTTCTGGCAAAAAGTGATACTCTTTACTATAATCCAACATCTGACTTACAAATGAATCGGGCTGTTCCACTTTAATAGCTGTAATTTCTCCATTTTCATCGGTTTCAGGCATTAAAATAGGATTTACAAAACCTGTATAAGGTGCCGATGTAAATTGTTTATTACGGTCTAAAACCTCTGCATGAACAGCTTGGTCTACTTTAACACCATAGCCCTCAACCAAAGCTTCAACAGCTTTATAATCTCCCTCAGATTTTATACGTTGTGCTTCGCGCAATAACTGCCCAAATAAATCATGCAATTTGGCATAATCATTAATATTGTAATAGGTTTTACCATTTCGACTAATTTTCTCTATAACATTATCGTTTTTCCCTTTGTCGTAAACCCATGCCGAAATCCATTGTCTGTTGCGCATATGGGCTTCTTCAACATCATCACCAAGATTTAAACGAATTAATTGCGTTAATAATCCATTACGGATATATTGATCATAAGCCGTCATTCCAGTCTTTTTCCAATCATCTACCAAACCAAGTTCTTGGAGTTTAGGACCATACAGATAATAAAGTGCAACTAAATCTGCACGCCCTTCTTCTAATGTAGAAGCATAATTTTTTAAAGTTTCTTTTGTTTCACCAACACCTGGATTTAATTGCCCAGAGGCATGGCCAATAACTTCATGTAATGCCGTATGCAATTTATCTGCAACCTCACCGTATTGTTCCTCCAGCTCAAACTCTTCATCATCATTAACGAATTCCCTTAAACGGTCTTTATTACTTGCCTTATTTCCAGCATCAATAATATTTCCTAAAGAAACCGATTTACTTCCAATAGCGGCTCGAATCCAATTGGCATTTGGTAAATTAACTCCAATTGGGGTCGTTGGTGAAGCATCACCAGCTTCTCCTGCAACGTTTACCACTTTATAAGAAATTCCTACTACATTTTTCTTTTTATGGGCCTCCATAAGTGGAGAATTATCTTCAAACCACTGTGCATTCTCTGAAACAACTTTCATCTTTTGAGACATGTCAAAATCATTGATTTGTACAATAGTTTCATACGAACCTCGATACCCTAATGGATCATTATACACTTCAACAAAAGCATTTATATAATCCACATTACCTGCAGTAGCCTGACTCCACGCCACATTATAATCATCCCAGATTTGTAGATCTCCTGTTTTGTAATAGTCTATCAATATGCCTAAAGCGTTTCCTTGCGCCTCATTCTCTGCAACTCCTTTCGCTAATTCTAACCATTTGATAATTTCATCTATAGCTGATCCATAAAGTCCACCAGATTTATATATACGTTCCTTTACAACTCCATTTTCTTTTACTAATTGGGAATTTAAACCAAAGGATAGTGGCTTAGCAGGGTCTGGAGATTTTTTATTCGCATAAAAATTAATCACATCGGTATTACTAACGCCTGGTCCATAAAAATTCACAGCCGATAAACCTACATTGTCAACCCCTTTTCCTTGATTAACTTTTTTGACATCTTTATCGTTAAAAATAACGTCAAAAGCCTCTCCCTCAAGTGTTGTATTGGTATCTGTTAATAAGTGTCTTAAAAAATCTGATGAAAACGCTGGTTTCATTTTATCATTTGAGTAATGGTGGTGAATGCCATTACTAAACCAAACACGCTTTAAGTAGATTTCAAAAGCCGCCCAATCATCTGATGTTTTATCACCGCCATAATTTGTGTAAACAGATTCCAAGGCTTTTCTTATTGTAAGGTTGTAGCGGTAATTTTGATCCCACATAATATCTCTGCCTGCCAAACCTGCTTGGGTAAGATAATACACCAATTTTTGTTCTTTTAGGGTTAAATTCTCCCAGCCCGGTATTTGATACCTCAGGACTTTAACATCAGCAAATTGATCTACTTTGTAATTAAAGACTTGTGCTTCTTTTGGAGTTAAATCTTCTGATTTTTTTTCAGTTTTCTCGTTGCCACAGGATGCCAAAAAAAGTGTAATTAATGACAAACCTAATATTGATTTTAGTTTCATAAAAAATAAATAATTGAATTGTTTTTAGGTTAAATAAAATTGTGATTGGTAAGATATCCTAATTGATTTATTCAAAAAATGGGGTCTAAATTATCAATACAATAATTTTATGATTGCAAATGTAAGAATTAATTAATCAATAGCTAAAAATGATTACCTTTGATTTATCGTTCAAAATTAAATGTTTTCATGAAACTCTTTAAATATATTTTATTTTTATTGCTTATTGCTTTTATTGGAATTTCAATTTATATAGCGGTACAACCTAACTCTTTTGAGGTTAGCAGAACACGAACCATAAATGCCCCTGCAGCAGTTATTTATAACAATGTTATTGATTTTAAAAACTGGCAAGCCTGGTCATCGTGGGCAGAATCAGATCCTGAGATGAAAATTTATCTTTCCGAACAAACAAAAGGAATTAATGGTTCTTATTCATGGGACGATAAAGATGGTGTTGGAATGATGAAAACAATTCAAACGGTTCCAGATACAAGTATTGAGCAAGAAATACAGATATCCGAATTCCCACCAAGCACTATCAATTGGACATTTAATCCTAATAATAATGGTTCCACAGACGTTACTTGGGACATAAAAGGAACAAATCTACCCTTTATGTTTAAAATGTTTTCAGTATTTAGAGGTGGTATGGACAAACAAATTGGACCGCATTATGAACGTAGCTTGGAAAAATTAGATAGTATTGTGGTTACTGATATGAATAAATATAGCATTAACATTGACGGCATTACAGAGCATAGTGGTGGCTTTTATATTTATAATTCTGCATCGTCTAAAATTACTAATTTGAGTGAGAAAATAAAAGAGCTGATGACTCGTTTAAACGCTTATGCTGTAGCCAACAGTTTAGCAATTAATTCACCATTTATATTATACCACCAATGGGATGATGCCAATAATGCCGTTATGTTTTCATATTGCATTCCAACATCTACGAGGGTAATAACAACTGAAAATGATATATTAACTGGGCAGCTAAATCCATTTAAAGCCTTAAAAACGACTTTGAAAGGAAATTACAATCATTTACAAGAAGCTTGGAAATTAGCTATGACTTATATTCCAGATCATCAACTACAATTTGCAGAAAAAGGGCCTATGATGGAAAGCTATGTTAACGACCCCTTGAAAACTCCTAATCCTGCCGATTTAATAACTGAAATTTTTATCGCTATAAAAGAATAATTAAATCTTTTGTAACTCATTTTTTGTTTTATATTTAAGCCATAAAACAAAAATAAATGTTGCAGTTAAGTAAAAATTTGTTTTTCCTATGAAAAATGTCCTACTTGTTTTTTTAGGAGGTGGTTTGGGTAGTGTACTTCGTTATTTCATTGGAAAATATATGAACAATCCTGTATCTGGAATCCCTTACGGAACCTTTACCGCTAACATTTTAGGGAGTTTGCTTATAGGTGTCATTCTAGGGCTAGCGGCTAAAAACAATGCCTTATCTCAAAACCAAACCTTACTGTTAGCAACAGGCTTTTCTGGTGGTTTCACTACGTTTTCAACCTTTGCTTATGAAAACTATATCTATTTAAAATCTGGGGACTTCGCAAGTTTTGCATTATATTCCATTGCGAGTTTTGTTATTGGGTTTCTCGCTGTGTTTTTTGGACTGTTTTTGGCGCGAAGCTTTTAATGATTTTTAAAAACTTTTACACCAGCCTCAATTCTTGTTTTTAAATAATTTTCTCTAGGTACAAGCGGACAAGAATATTTTTCATTATAGGCACAATAAGGGTTATAGGCCGAATTAAAATCAATTGTAATCGTGTTACTTTGTGGCGTTCTCAATTCAATATAACGACCGCCTCCATAACTTTCCATACCATTTGTTTCATCTAAAAAGGGCAAAAACAAATAATCTTCATACCCTTCTTGCGTTATTAATTCTAGATTTTGATACATGTTTAATTGATACCTTTCTCCCTTTAAGGAAAATTCAACAACACCGTATTTAACATAATCTTGAAGTGAATCTGTAGATGTTTTCATTTTAAAAGGGCGCTCGTTTTCAGTTCTTGTAAACAGTGCTTTTACTACATACGTTGAATCGTATTTAAAAAACTCCAGTCCTTCAAACTCTTTTTGGTCTTTCCGTTTTAAAGGTGTTGTGGATGCATCTTTAAATACAGCATTTAATTCTTTCTGAAATTCCGTATCTCCTTGAACTGGAATCTTTTGATCTTTACAACTCGATAAACCAAAACTTAACAAAATGACTATGACAAATACCTTCATCTAAAAATAATTTGTATTCAAAAATACAACTTCTAATTATTTTATATAGATTTGTTTGAGTTAAAAATCAAAAAATGAACGATATCGTCACAATTTATAAATTATACTTGACCTCTAGAAATAGTTGTTGGGCCTATACTATATTGTTGTGATATTTATAAAAAATATAACGCTATATGAAAGTCCAACTGAAAAGTTGGACTTTTTTTATCAATAAAACTACCTGTGAATTTAATGAAATCTCTTTTTATCAAATACTTGGACACATTTAAAGGCTTATCTAGTGAAGTGTGGTGGCTGGCATTGATAACGCTCATAAACAGAGCTGGCACAATGGTTATTCCTTTTCTATCATTATACCTAACTAAAAGTTTACAATTTACATTAAATGATGTGGGATGGCTTATGAGTGCATTTGGACTTGGCTCTGTGGCAGGTTCTTGGATAGGTGGAAAATTAACCGACAAGATTGGTTTTTATAAAGTCATGATATTTAGCTTATTTGTTTCAGGGTTGTTTTTTATTGTATTACAGTTTTTAACCACATTTATATCATTTTTTATAGGCATCTTTTTATTAATGCTAATTGCCGATATGTTTAGGCCAGCCATGTTTGTTGCATTAAATAGCTATAGCAAGCCAGAAAACAAAACACGCTCTGTAACATTAATTAGACTTGCCATTAATCTGGGTTTTTCGGCAGGACCAGCTATTGGAGGTGTCATTATTACAACTCTAAGTTATGGTGGTCTTTTTTGGGTAGATGGCATGACATGTATTTTAGCAACTTGGGTATTAATTAAATTACTTAACCCTAAAAAATCTAAAATAATAGATGAAATTAAGACAGAAAGCCCCCAATCGGCTTATAAAGATCGATCGTTTTTAATTTTTTTAGGAGCAATGATATTATTTGGAATTGTATTTTTACAATACTTTTCAACGATGCCTCTTTATTATAAAGATGTTCATCATTTAGATGAATTTCAAATAGGTATCTTATTGGGGTTGAATGGTTTTGTAATATTTGTGCTTGAAATGCCGCTAATAAAATGGCTCGAAAATTCAAGATATACAAAATCTGGCTTAATGCTTTTTGGCATCATACTTACAGGGTTGAGTTTTCTCATTTTAAATGCGACATCATGGACTGGAATTCTTATTGTTGGGATGCTATTAATGACTTTTGGAGAAATGATTGCGTTTCCATTCTCTAACGCCTTTGCAATGAATCGTTCTAAAAAAGGTAACCAAGGTGAATACATGGCACTGTATAGCATTTCATTTTCTATCGCTCATATCTTTGGGCATAATGCCGGATTGCATCTGGTTGCTGGTTTTGGCTATGAGAAAACATGGTATATCACGACTATACTAGCAAGCTTATGTGTATTTTTACTTTTTATTTTAAAACAACGAATGCAAGCAGAAATAGTTTAAAAGAGATATGATTTTAGAAAAAGATATAATTATTGTGGGTGCTGGTCCAATTGGAATTGCATGTGCCTTAGAGTTCAAGAAAAAAGGATGGAATTATGTGGTTATAGAAAAAGGGGCGCTTACCAATTCGTTGTTCAATTACCCGAAAAACATGACCTTTTTCTCAACCTCAGAAAAGTTAGAAATCGATGAAATTCCATTTATTAGCAATAATGCAAAGCCAAACAGAGACGAAGCCTTAGAGTATTATAGACGCGTGGCTACATCCAACAAGTTACATATTAATTTATATGAAACTGTTTTGAACGTAAAACAAGTATTAAATCGTTTCGTTATAAAAACCAGTAAAAAAGAGTACTCCGCAAAAAAAGTAATTATCTCCACAGGATTTTATGATATCCCAAAACTATTGGATGTACCAGGTGAAGACCTGCCAAAGGTGTCTCATTATTATAAAGAAGCGCATCCATATACCATGCAACATGTTATGGTGGTTGGTGCCAGTAACTCATCTGTCGATGCCGCTCTTGAAATATGGCGAAAAGGTGGACATGTAACCATGGTCATAAGAGGGAATGCCATAGGAGAACGCGTAAAATATTGGGTCCGGCCAGATATTATTAACCGTATTGAAGAAGGAAGTATCAAGGCGTATTTTAATTCGGAAATTGTTGAAATTAAAGATTCAGAAGTAATTATAAAAACATTGGAAGGCAACATAACTTTACCGAATGATTATGTTATTGCACTGACTGGATATCAGCCAGATCTTGAATTTTTAAACGATACTGGAATTGAATTATCTGAGGACGAAAATAAACGCCCGAAATATAACCCAAAAACCATGGAAACCAGCATTAAAGGATTGTATTTGGCAGGTGTTATTTGTGGTGGAATGGAAACACATAAATGGTTTATTGAAAATTCCAGAATCCATGCCGCTATAATTGCAGAGCACTTAAATTCAAACTTGAGCTAACTTTTTAAACACCTTATTTTATAGGTTTTACTTCATTATACTTTACAACATGCGATAAAACAATTTGGGTTTTTGTTTCACCGTAAACAATTAGCTGATCAATAAAGGTTTCCAAATGCTTCTGGTTTTTAAAAACCACTTCCATCACAATATTTTCATTCCCTGTGATTCTGTAACAATTTAAAACTTCATCATAGGTTTTTACCTTTCCTAAAAATGGTTTTAACATCCCCATAAAAGCACGAAGCGTTATTAAAGCTTTTAGCTGATAACCAACATCAAGCGGTGATATAGATGTTTTATAACCTTGAATAATACCGGCATCTTCCATTTTTTTAATGCGTTCAGAAACTGCGGGAGAACTTATTCCAACAATCCTTCCAATGGCAACATTTGATTGTCTCGCATTATCCTGCAAACACTTCAAAATCTTCCAGTTTAATGAATCTAATATCATTTAAATAAAATTGATTGTTAAAAATTGATTATTAAAGCAAATATACGTTTTTACTTTAAAAGTTATAGTAATAATTGCTTTCTTGTTGCTAATTTTGATAAAATTGCTTTTTGAAAATGTTACCCAATATTCCTTCACACCTATCAGAATTGCCTATTTATAAAAAGGCCATGGAAATTTATATATTATCGAGAAGTATCTCGTCCTATATTCAATATGACTTATCTGGGTTAAAACCGGATGGCACCGAAGATGATGATATTTATTTCTCAGGAGATATTATTCAACAATCTGTTTCTCTAGCACCAGAAATTGTTAGTGCGGAATTAGAATCTTCTTCAGATAGAAAATATGAGCACATTGCATCACTTCAAAAGCTTACGAATTTACTTTACAAAAACTCGTATCGTTTAGAGCGATCAAATAGCAATGGTAAGGACTTTTTTCCGATTTTAAGAAGTGAATTAAAAAAGTTCAAGAAACTACAGCGCAATTGGATGTTAACCTTGTGATAAACATTTACAGTTTAATGAATTTCTGCCCACATCCTTCAATACACTGATACCAAATTATTAAGAAAGAGTTTTCTATCTTATAATTCAATTTGGTTTCACTATAATCACAGTTGTTAGGAATAATTTGTCCATCATAGTACTGATTATCCTCTAGCTTTGAATAAATACCCGAGTTTTCGCTTCCTACTTCCGAACTCATATCGCATAGAACACCATTAACCGTAACAGTACCATTACTAAAAAACTCAACTTGCCTATCACTAGTTATCGGAATAAAGACACCACTACCGTCGCCAGGATCTACAAGTTGTTCAACTAATTTCCATGTTCCTAATAATTCGAGATTGCCATTATTTGAGGCATCATCATTATCAGAAGTACAACTAACAAAAATTAACGTAAGAAGAATTAATATGGTTTTTTTCATGGATACGCATTATTCTCTTATAATAAGATACCACTTACTGATAATGGTTGCGTACAAAACCAAAAAAACTATAAATATCGGTTTTCAATTTCCTTAATATTGACTTCGGCCATATAATAATTTTGAGATCTAATGGTGTTCATCAACCAATCTAGATAATTTTCAGATTTTCTCTCAAACGGGTAAGTAAGTGTCGATTCCATAGGTTAAGATTTTAAAGTTTGGGTTTAAAAAAAATAAACTTACACCGCGCATTCTAAAAGAAAAAATATTTTAGTTCAACAGATTATTTTTTGCTGTTAGGTGTTTGCTTTTGCAAAAAAATGCGGTGAAAGGCAGCGTTTGGGCAATCATTCTCAGAATTTGTTTATGTACGTAACTAGCAAGAGAAAACTAATTATATAAAAAAGAATAATCGTAGTGTTAAACAAAAAAAAGAGGCTGTCTAAAAAGACAGCCTCTTCGATTATTACAGGTTAATCCCTTAAAATAATAGCGTTTTTGTTAAATAGCAATTAACCTTAACCCCACTGTGAGAATTAATTTACAATATAAATGTATTGAAGTTTTAAAAAAAACACTGAACAAACTTACCTTAGTATTGATAAATATCAAGTTTAGTGTCAATTTATGTTTTAATGTGGTCTAAATGCAATCTCGACAATGTTTCAGGGCGTATGTTAAGAAGTGATGCTAAGTATTTTTTAGGCAATCGATTGAGCGTTTCTGGATTGACAAATCTTGTGAAATAGTCGTATCGTTCCAAAGAATTAGGTATTCTGGCCATAAATGAACGGTATTCTGCATAAAGATAATAATGTTCCATTAACAGTCTATTTAATTTAGCCATATCTTTAAAATGCCCTAGTGCATAATGCATATCCTCATAACTCAAACATTCGGTATAGGTATCTTCTAAGCACTGAATATTCTCAAGTGCTGGCTGATGTTTAAAAAAACCCGATATCGAAGTCACCAATTCATTATCAACACTCACCCAAGTGGTTACTTCCTTACCATTATAATCAAAAAATCCGCGAACCAATCCTTTTCTTATCAGATAAAGGTGATCACAAATTTCCCCAGAACTAATAATAAAATCGCCTTTTTTAAAATATCTAGAAGTTATTTTTTTTGAAAGAAAATTATTCAATTCCTTTGATAAAGGAGTAATAGAATTTAATATAGTGATACTAAATATATTATTGTATATCGTAGACATTAATAAAATTTTTGTCCTTAAAGATATAGATTATCTTAGATAAATTAAGAATTCTACTACATAAATCTGTTTTTTTTTTTACATATTGCGTCTATATTGCCCACCTACTTCAAACAACGCATTTGTAATTTGTCCTAAAGAACATACTTTACAGACCTCCATTAAAGCTTCAAAAATGTTTTCATTATGAATTGCCTTCTTTTGAAGATCCTTTAATAGTTTATCGGTATCATTTGCTTTATGTAAGTTTTGCAATGTTTTAATTTGAAGTTGTTTTTCTTCATCGGTAGCACGAATAACTTCTTTAGGCAAAATAGTTGGCGAGCCTTTGCTACTTAAAAACGTATTGACGCCAATTATTGGAAACCCTCCATTATGTTTCAAGGTTTCATAGTACAAACTTTCTTCTTGTATTTTACTACGTTGATACATGGTTTCCATAGCTCCTAAAACACCGCCACGCTCGGTAATTCTATCGAACTCTAGTAATACAGCCTCTTCAACCAAATCGGTTAATTCTTCAATAATAAAAGAACCCTGAATTGGGTTTTCATTTTTGGCTAAGCCTAATTCTTTATTAATGATAAGCTGAATTGCCATCGCTCTCCTAACGGATTCTTCTGTTGGGGTGGTTATCGCTTCATCATAAGCATTGGTATGCAACGAGTTACAATTATCATAAATAGCATATAACGCCTGCAACGTTGTACGAATATCATTAAAATCAATTTCCTGTGCATGTAAACTCCGTCCTGAGGTTTGAATGTGGTATTTCAACATTTGAGCACGTTCATTTGCTCCATATTTATACTTCATCGCTTTAGCCCATATTTTACGGGCCACACGACCAATAACAGCATATTCTGGGTCGATACCATTTGAGAAGAAGAACGATAAATTTGGCCCAAATTTATTAATATCCATCCTTCTACTTAGATAGTATTCTACATAAGTAAAACCATTGGACAAAGTCAATGCCAATTGCGTAATAGGATTTGCTCCAGCTTCGGCAATATGATACCCTGAAATAGATACTGAATAAAAATTACGCACCTTATTATTTATAAAATACTCCTGTACATCACCCATTAAACGCAAGGCGAATTCGGTTGAAAAGATACACGTGTTTTGTGCTTGGTCCTCTTTTAAAATATCCGCTTGAACGGTTCCTCTAACTTGACCAATTGTTTTAGCTTTAATCTCTTCATAAATTTCTTTTGGAAGCACTTGATCTCCTGTAACACCAAGTAACATCAATCCTAAACCATTGTTAGTATGGGGCAATTCACCATGATATTTAGGTCGCTCTTTTTCGTTATAAAGTTTTTTAATTTTAGGTTCAACCTCTTTTTCCAGTCCGTTTTTCTTGATATATAATTCACATTGCTGATCGATGGCTGCATTCATAAAAAAGCCCAATAACATTGGTGCCGGACCATTAATAGTCATACTCACCGAAGTCATTACATCTGCTAAATCAAAACCAGAATACAATTTTTTTGCATCATCCAAACAACAAATCGAAACCCCTGCATTTCCTATTTTACCATAAATATCGGGTCGTATATCGGGGTCATTCCCGTAAAGTGTTACGCTATCAAAAGCAGTTGATAGGCGTTTAGCTGGCAACCCTTCACTCACATAATGAAATCGTCTATTAGTACGTTCTGGACCACCTTCGCCAGCAAACATACGGGCAGGATCCTCTCCTGTTCTTTTAAAGGGATATAATCCTGCGGTAAATGGAAACTCACCTGGAACATTTTCCTGTAAGGTCCACATCAATATATCTCCCCAAGCTTGATACTTTGGTAAGGCTACTTTTGGTATTTGCGTGTGGGACAATGACTCTGTATGTGTCTCAATTTTTATTTCTTTACTTCTTACTTTAAATGAATATATTGGGTTTTTATAGGTATTTGTTTTTTCCTCCCAACCTATAATTACTTTCCAATTATGAGGATCTAGATTTAATTTTACACGATCGAATTCTGCAATAAGAAGTTTTACAAAGTTCTTATTCTCGTCCTGAACTTGTTTAAGGATCACGTCTAGATTCAATCCTGACTTATCAAGAAAAGATTGCTTCGTTTCGTTTGCAATAACGCTGAGTACCGATTCAATCGTTTTATAAATTCCATATAATTTTTGAGCGACCTCAACTTGTTGTAATGCCGTTTTATCATAAGCGCGATTATTTTCAGCAATCTCAGATAAGTAACGCGTTCTTGAAGGTGGAATAATAAAAATCTTTTCACTTGTCTCTTGTGAATGTGTGAAACTTGATTTTAATTTAGCTTGTGTTTTTTTAATGATATTATTGATAACCGCATGATAAAGCGTATTCATGCCGGGGTCGTTAAACTGTGATGCTATTGTTCCATATACCGGTAAATTATCTTGGGGGACATCCCAAAGATTATGATTACGCATGTATTGTTTTTTTACATCTCTTAAAGCATCTAAGGCCCCTCGTTTATCGAATTTATTAATGGCTACCAAATCGGCAAAATCAAGCATATCAATTTTTTCTAACTGGGTAGCAGCACCAAACTCAGGCGTCATAATATATAGCGAGACATCACTATGCTCAATAATCTCTGTATCAGACTGACCAATACCAGACGTTTCCAAAATAATTAAGTCATACTCAGCCGCTTTTAAAACTTGAACAGCCTCATTTACATACTTTGACAACGCTAAATTTGATTGACGTGTCGCCAAACTGCGCATGTAAACTCTCGGGTTATTAATGGCATTCATCCGGATCCTATCGCCCAAAAGAGCACCACCTGTTTTACGTTTTGAAGGATCTACAGATACAATCCCGACGGTTTTTATCGGAAAATCATTTAAAAACCTACGAACCAGTTCATCAACCAACGATGATTTCCCTGCGCCTCCTGTTCCCGTAATTCCCAAAACAGGAGTAGTCCCATTTAATTTCCCCAAAGGAGAAAAAAGCTTATCGAATGCCTCATGGTTATTTTCTGCATAAGAGATTAATCTCGCGATAGTCGGTACGTTTTTCTCTTTTAATAACATTTTTATTTCCTTCTCTTTGGGAAGGATTAAGGATGGACTTGCAAAATCAGATTTTTTTACCAAATCATTAATCATGCCTTGTAAGCCCATTTCACGACCATCATCTGGTGAATAAATACGTGTAATTCCATATTCCATTAACTCCTTAATTTCTGATGGCAAAATAACACCGCCGCCGCCGCCAAATATTTTAATCTGCCCTGCCCCTTTCTCAAGAAGCAAATCATGCATATATTTAAAATACTCATTATGACCACCTTGATAGGACGTTAAACAAATAGCGTTAACATCTTCTTGAATCGCTGTATTAACAACCTCTTCTACACTTCTATCGTGCCCTAAATGAATAACCTCAACGCCCGTTGCTTGAATTATTCTACGCATAATATTGATGGAAGCATCATGTCCATCAAATAATGAGGCTGCGGTCACAATACGAATTTTATATTTTGGCTTATATGGTGCAATTTGTTTCATTTATAAAAATATCTGTTTTATGCCGTGCAATTTACGGAATATTCAAAAAAATACCCTAAATATCTTTAATTATCTAAAAGCATAGCGATTCAAAGAAATCATCATATTTTGGTTAATTTTGAACTCTATTTTTAATTGACTGTTATGAATAACATTACCCTGTTAATGTATTGCAAAGACCAATCAAACATTATTGCTTCGGTTACTAATTTTATAGCGAACAACAATGGAAACATTGTTTATATAGATCAGCATGTAGATCGGGTACAAAACATTTTTTTTATGCGCTTGGAAGGAGAATTTGATTCTAAATCGTTTTCTGTCGAGGCTTTTAAAGAGTTATTTAAAAATACGTTGGTTGATCAATTTAAAATTAAATGGCGGATATATTCGTCAAACATAAAGCCAAAAATGGCACTGTTTGTTTCAAAATACGATCATTGTTTATATGATATTTTAGGGCGGTATAATTCGGGTGAATTATTTCTGGAAATTTCTTTTATACTAAGTAATCATTCAGATTTAAGGCCTATATCCGAAAGTTTTAAAATTCCATTTTATCATATTCCTGTTACAAAAGACACCAGGCAAGATGCCGAACAAAAACAATTGGAATTATTAAAGGCATATGATATTGATTTTATTGTGTTAGCCAGATATATGCAGATTGTTTCCTATACTTTGATAAATAAATATCCTAACAAAATCATCAACATTCACCACTCCTTTTTACCTGCCTTTGTTGGCGCCAAACCTTATCATTCTGCTTATAAAAGAGGTGTTAAAATTATTGGAGCAACGAGTCATTATGTGACTGAAGAATTGGATGCTGGGCCTATTATTGAACAAGATGTTGTACGTGTATCACATACTCATTCCATAGAAGACCTAATTGCTAAAGGACGTGATTTAGAAAAAATTGTATTAGCAAACGCCATTAAATTACACACTAATAGAAAGGTGATGGTTTACAACAATAAAACCGTTGTTTTCTCGTAATTAAACAAGACAACTATGGCTACTGTTGCGTAATGTAATTCTATATTTTGAAAATTATCTCTTTAAATATGTCATCACAAAATAAAAGAAAATCTCATTTGTATAACTTATATTTGACTGAATATATTAAAAATTGAATGTCCGTAATTTGTCATAAGTCTGAAAATATAATAATTCTGTCATTCCGACAAAGGAGGAACCGCATTGGTTTTCAATAGATTCTTCATTTCGTTTCACTCCATTCTGAATGACAAAAATGGTATTATGAATGAATGCGGACATTCAAATTAAAAACATTGCTATGCTTAGAAAACTATTGACTTTTGCATTAATTCTAAATTTAACGTCTTGTGCCGAGTTGCAACAAGTAGTTAACCAATTACCTCAAGGTGGTCCCGCTTTAAGTAACGCAGATATTGCAGCCGGATTACGTCAAGCCTTAGATTTTGGAATAGAAAAACAAGTGAGTAAACTTACCCAAACAGATGGTTTTTATAAAAATGATTTGGTTAAAATTTTATTGCCCGATGAATTGCAAAAGGTTGACAAAGCTTTACGCGACATAGGCTTAAGCAGTTTAGCCGATGAAGGTTTAAAAGTACTCAACAGAGCTGCGGAAGATGCCGTAAAAGAAGCCACCCCCATTTTTGTGGATGCCGTTAAGAGTATTACATTTACCGATGCTAAAAACATTCTTATTGGCAATGATGATGCCGCTACAAAATATTTAACATCCAAAACCCAAAATGCATTATACGCAAAGTTTAACCCTGTTATAAAAAACTCATTTAGTAAAGTTGGTGCCGATCAAGTATGGAGTAATTTAATCACTAAATACAATGCTATTCCTTTTACTACAAACGTGACCCCTGATTTAACTGATTACGTAACAAATGAAGCTTTAAAAGGGGTCTATACCATGATTGCCGTGGAAGAAAAGGATATTAGAACAAAATTCACTTCAAGAACTACTGATTTATTAAAGAAGGTGTTCGCATTACAGGATTAGAAACTAAATATTAAAACATAAGCCAATTGACTTGTCAACCTATTTTAGGATGACCCATATTTTGTTCTTTAAAATATATTCACAAAAACAACCTCATTTAAAAATAAAAATGTATATTTAAGAGTCTGTTAATCAATGATTCAATGAACAGAATTGACATTATAAAAAGCAATCAAGCAAAACTTAATGAGCAATATAAACAGCTTATTGAACAAGCGTATAATATGCGCCAAACAGATTCAGCTCTTAGTGATATTTCTGAATACAAAGCCATAAAACTTCTTAATAAACTTAATAGATTAAAATATCTTTCTAGAGAACTGGTAAATTCTCCTTATTAATTTTATTGATTTTTTAACTTTTACATGACATCTAATTCATGTTCACGCTCGTATTTTATATAAAAAAGAACGCATGACTTCACTTAATTGTAGAATTGGAAAAATTACTCCTTGTCCAAAAAAAGAAATTGAATTAAAGAATTCTGAACAAACCAATCGATTACAAGTTATTAATTCGAATGAAAATAAAAAGGTTGAAATATTAAACTAGGTCATTTATAATATCTCGCATCTGTTGCTGCAATTCTAAAGCATTCATAGCAGCTACTTTTGCGAAATCCTCTTTATTGGACGCATAAATAATACCTCTTGAAGAATTAATAAGCAAACCAATATGCTTATTTAACCCATACTTACAAACCTTCTGTAAATTACCCCCTTGCGCACCAACACCAGGAACCAATAAAAAGTTATCCGGTACTATTTGACGCACTTCTGTAAAAAATTCTGCTTGTGTCGCACCAATTACATACATTAAGTTTTCAGAATTACTCCAAGATTTCGAGGTTTCTAATACTTGCTTGTATAACGCTTTTCCGTTAACAGTTTTTGTTTGAAAATCGAACGCACCTTGGTTTGAGGTTAAAGCTAACAGAATGGTATGTTTATTTTTAAAAGCTAAAAAAGGTTCTACCGAATCTTTCCCCATATAAGGAGCAACGGTAACCGAATCAAACGCTAAATCTTCTAAAAAAGCTTTGGCATACCTACTACTCGTGTTTCCAATATCCCCCCGTTTAGCATCGGCGATCGTAAAAATTTCGGGATGATTGTTATTTAAATATTGAATTGTTTTTTCCATTGCCTTCCACCCTCTTAAACCATAGACCTCATAAAAAGCGGTATTAGGTTTATAGGCTACACACAAATGATGTGTGGCATCAATAATAGCCTTATTGAATTCAAATATAGGATCGTCTTCCTTTAAGAGATGTTTCGGGATTTTATTTAAATCTACATCCAACCCAATACACAGAAAAGATTTCTTTTTATGGATTTCACTTATAAGGTCTTGAGTTGTCATATAAAAAAGCCTTCAAAAAGTGGCTCGTTTTTTAAATTACGTCAGTATTTGCTTTTAGCTTCTCTGTATTTTCAGCTAATTGTAGTTCATCTATTATTCGTTGAATGTCACCATTCACAATATTGGACAAATCATAAAGTGTTAATCCAATTCTGTGATCTGTAACACGTCCTTGTGAATAATTATAGGTTCTAATTTTAGCACTTCTATCACCCGAAGTAACCATCGACCCACGTTTTGCCGCGTCTTCAGCATTTTTCTTTGCCAACTCCATTTCATAGAGTCTGGATCGTAATACCTTAAATGCCTTTTCTTTATTTTTATGCTGTGATTTTTGATCTTGACATTGCGCAACTAATCCCGTAGGAATATGTGTTAATCGCACTGCTGAATAGGTTGTATTTACTGACTGCCCACCTGGGCCAGACGAACAGAAAAAATCTATTCTTACATCCTTCGGATTCACTTCAATATCAAATTCTTCGGCTTCCGGAAATACCATGACCGTAGCAGCACTTGTATGAACGCGTCCTTGTGTTTCGGTCTGAGGTACCCGCTGTACCCGATGCACGCCAGCCTCAAATTTTAAAGTTCCATAAACATCTTCACCATTTACTTCAAATTGGATTTCTTTAAACCCTCCGTTGGTGCCTTCACTAAAATCCACAACATCTACTTTCCAGCCCTTGCTCTCACAATATTTTGAATACATCCTGAATAAATCTCCGGCAAAAATACTCGCCTCGTCACCACCAGTTCCCGCTCGTAATTCTACAACTGCATTTTTAGTATCTTCCGGATCTCTAGGTATTAACAAAAATTTTATTTCATCCTCTAGTTTTGGAATTCTTGCTTTCGCCTCTTCATACTGCATTTTGGCCATATCGACCATTTCAGCATCACTTTCTTCTGAAATAATAGTTTCAGCCTCAGCCAAATTATCCAATAATATTTTATATTCGTCGCGCTTTTCTACAAGGACTTTAAGGTCTTTATATTCTTTATTAAGAGCAATGTAACGTTTTTGATCCGTCATGATACCAGGTTGAATAATTAAATCACTCACCTCATCGAAACGCTGCTTAACTATTTGTAATTTCTCTAACATTTACCTTTTAAATTGTGCCTCAAAAATACGATAATTTATGAATTTTTAATAGTTGATGCGTGAGTATTGGAAACTATCTTGAGAATACCGATAAATTGGCAATTACAGAACTTAGCTGTTGAGTTTTGAAGTGTGGTGAAAAGGACAAAATTTCCAATTTAGTAAAGAACCACCGTTAAAAACGGTGGCTTTGGTTTTCAGATTAGACCCAAAGGGTCATAACACTCATTTCCAATCATGGTGTTCTTG
>TARA_R110001592_G_scaffold46722_11_pt1 | contig 24060 bp, 27 predicted proteins | sample TARA_R110001592 | Tara Oceans TARA_R110001592 (sample SAMEA4398387) | marine metagenome | biome: Polar Biome; feature: [SRF] surface water layer (ENVO:00010504); material: water (ENVO:00002006), including particulate matter (ENVO:01000060) such as... | depth 5 m | reverse complement strand
ATTGCTTCATTGGATGACGATGTGGATGTGGATGATCGACTTGTCTCTGACATGGTGGGACAAGGGAAGGCTATACTTCCAGAAATCGAAGAAGCAGTCGCGGAATACTTCGGAGAATATAAAGTCGAAGCAGTAGAGCTAAAGCTTTATGAACCGGTCCCCGGTGAAGACGACTATATGTTTAAGGGCTTTATTGACGCAATTGTGTCTACTCCTGATGGCAAAGTTCACATCTTTGATTGGAAGACTTGCGGCTGGGGCTGGGACTCCAGACGGCGCAGCGAAAAGATGACCACTTACCAGCTTACCCTTTACAAGCACTTCTTTGCGCAAAAAATGAATATTGACCCGAAAGATGTAGAAACCCACTTTGCACTTCTTAAGAGAACAGCAAAGAAAAACAGAGTAGAACTATTTAGGGTGACGAGTGGTCCAAGAAAAACTGAGAACGCTCTTAAACTATTGCACAAAGCACTGTACAATATTAAAAATAAACGTTACATAAAGAACAGGCTTTCATGTGAGCGGTGTACGTTTAGACACACAAAAGATTGTCCATAATGAGGAACAAATGACAGAAAAGAAAAAGATTCTGGTCTTATCTGACCATCCGCTTTCGCCATCAGGTGTTGGCACTCAAACAAAGTATATGATCGAAGCGTTGCTCAAAACAGGTAGATATAAGTTTATCTGTTTGGGTGGCGCCATCAAACATCTAGACTATCAGCCACAAAGCGTAGAACCATTTGGTTCAGACTGGGTAATTTATCCCATTGATGGATACGGTAACGACGAGGTTGTGCGCTCTATTATGCAAAAAGAGCGACCGGATGTTCTGTGGTTTATGACAGATCCTAGATTTTATGGTTGGCTGTGGGAAATTGAAAATGAAATTCGTGCAAATCTTCCTATGGTTTATTATCATGTATGGGATAACTTCCCCGCACCTCACTTTAATGCAAAGTTTTACAGATCTACCGACGAAGTAGCTTGTATCTCCAAGGTGACTCACAAAATTTTAGAGACAGTGGCACCCGACGTATCTTCGTGCTATCTTCCGCATGCGGTAAATGATATGCAATTTAAGAAACACGATACGCCAGAGCTTAAAGAAAGGATTCGGTCGTTGCGAGATCAGCTAACTGTACAAAATACACAATTTAAAAATCCTGATAAGAAAATCTTTTTATGGAACAATAGGAACGCCCGCCGCAAGCAAAGTGGTACTTTAATTTGGTGGTTTAAAGAATGGTTAGATAAGGTTGGTCAAGATAAGGCATGCCTGTTAATGCACACAGATGCCCGAGATCCTCACGGACAAGATCTGCCACATATTATTGAACAGTTGGGTTGCCAACAAGGTCAAGTTTTCCTATCTACCAATAAAGTAGATCCTCTTGATTTAGCCATTATGTACAACGCAGCTGATTTTACTATTAATATTTCTGACGCAGAAGGATTCGGGTTAGCCACTCTAGAATCTTTATCCTGTGGAACTCCTATTATCGTTAATATGACCGGCGGCCTTCAAGAACAAGTGACTGACGGGACAAACTGGTTTGGATGGGGAATCCAGCCTAGCTCTAAGGCTGTGATTGGTTCCCTCCAAGTGCCTTATATCTATGAGGATAGAATAAGCCAAAAAGACTTTGAAGACAGTCTCTCCAAGGCCCTAAATATAAGTAAAAAGGCCTATAAAAAAATGTCCATTCAGGGCCGAGAGCATGTTCGCAATAATTACAGCTTTAAACAATTTGAAGAAGGCTGGGTTAAGTTAATGGATGAGATCGTCGATCGCCACGGATCGTGGGATACACGTAAGATTTATAAGCGTTGGCAATTATTGGAGGTAGCGTGAAAAAGAGAATTTTATTAAAAGGACCCCTTTTGACTCGGTCTGGCTATGGAGAACAAGCAAGGTTTGCACTCCGAGCACTAAAAAGCAGACCAGATATTTTTGAGGTTTTTATACAGCCAATTCAATGGGGGATGACCTCTTGGTTGATTGAGGCTGACGAAGAAAGACACTGGATTGATCAAACCATCGAAAAGACAATTGCGTTCCTGCAGCAAGGAGGGAAATTTGATATTTCTTTGCAAGTTACCATTCCTAATGAATGGGAAAACTTGGCGGCCCAGAATGTTGGGTATACTGCAGGGATGGAAACTACTAAAGTAGCGCACCAGTGGATTCAGAAAGGTAATGAAATGGACAAAATTATTGTTGTTTCAAATCATTCAAAGAACATTTACGCGAATACTGAATTCCAAGGGATTAACAACCAGACCCAAGAAAGGATTAATCTTTCACTTACAACTCCTATTGCTGCAGTTAATTATCCTGTAAAGAAATATGATAGTCTTGAAGAAATACCATTAGAATTATCTACAGAAGTTAACTTCCTAGTAGTTGCCCAGATGGGCCCCCGTAAAAACTTGTGGAATACGATTAGATGGTTTTTGCAAGAATTTAAGGATGAAGAAATCGGCCTTATAGTTAAAACCAACAAAGCAAAAAATTGTCTTATGGATAGAGAATTAATACACCAAGAGCTTAAGGGATTGGTGCAGGGAATTCCTGATACAAAGGCCAAAGTTTATCTTCTCCACGGAGATATGACAGATGAAGAAATGCACTCTCTTTATAAGCACCCCAAGGTGTCGGCGTTTCTTGCGTTGCCCCATGGCGAAGGATTCGGGTTGCCAATCTTCGAAGCTGCTTATAGTGGATTACCAGTAGTTGCTACTGGTTGGTCGGGCCAGCTAGATTTTCTGGTTGATGAAAAGGGCTCTGATAGATTTTATAATGTATCTTATGATTTACAAGCTGTTCCCGAAGATGTTCTTTGGGAGGGAGTTATTATTAAGGAATCAATGTGGGCATATCCCCGAGAAGCCTCTGCAAAGTCTAAAATGCGGCAGTGTTACGATGATATTCTCAACAATGAGTCATATGTCCAAACAGCCTCAGAATACGCCGACTCCCTTGAGAAGAGGTTTTCGGCCGATAGGCTTTATCACGACTTTGTAGGTAATATTGTATCTTATGAAGAGATTGAAGCGCTGCAGTCTGAAGTAGAAGACCTGTTAAGCGATTTATTATGAGAACTATAATATTTGTCTCTGATATGTTTGTTGATCAATATAGTGGAGGCGCCGAATTAACAACCGCTGCACTAATGATGACAGCTCCGAAAGATCGTTATGGCGTTGGCCGTCTTAATAGTAAAGATGTGACGAAAGAAATGCTAGAAAAACACAAGAATGATCTTTGGGTAGTATGTAATTTCACGGACTTAAGCGAAGAGAATAAGATCTATATGTGTCGCAATGTAGAGTACTCTATTATAGAATATGATTACAAACTATGTGAGTTTAGATCGCTCCAAAAGCATAAGATGGCCACAGGTTCCGAGTGTAATTGTTTAGAAAATATTAGCGGCAAAATTAATATGGCATTTTATGGATATGCTAAAAAAATATGGTTTATGAGCGAGGGTCAAAAAAAAGTCTTTTTTTCCAAACTACCGGTATTAAAAGAAGAAAAATGTGAAGTGTTAAGCTCAATTTTTAGCCCTGGTGATTTGAGATTTATGAATTCTCTACGTGATAATGAGAAAGGAGATTCTTATATTATTTTAAATTCTGATTCCTGGATTAAAGGAACAGAAGACTGCATAGCATATGCTAAAGCCAATGACTTAAAATACGAATTAGTTCAAAATCTTACATATCACGAATTGCTTATTAAAATGTCCTGTTCGCGAGGATTAATTTTTAGACCCCTTGGAGATGATACCTGCCCAAGAATTTCTATCGAGGCGCGCCTGTTAGGTTGTGAGTTGATTACAAATGAGCACGTCCAACATAGAGATGAAAGCTGGTTTGCAACTCCTGAGTCCGCACATGAATATATGAGTACTCGGTCCGATGTTTTTTGGAGCCATTATGCACAATAAGACTTTGGTGTTGATGGGCAATGGCCCCTCTTTACGCAACATAAATTTTGAAATGCTAGAAGGGTATGACACATTTGGGTTAAACTCAGCATATCGTGCTTATGAGAGAATGAATTGGTATCCAACATACCATGGATGCTTTGACTACAGGGTTACTGAATGTCATAGAGAAAAGTTTATTGATTTAATTGAAAACAGTCCGATTAAAAAATGTTTTTATATTATACCTATCAGCGATTCACCTAAGATGCAGCACGTAAATATGCTTGAGCACGGAATGACCAATAAGTGGAATTGCACATTGGACGACTACACTGGCTTCCACGACAATGGAAACTCTGGTGCAAATGCTTGCTCAGCAGCTGTATGTATGGGATATAGAAGAATAGTCCTTGTTGGGGTAGATTGTAATTATGTAGAATTTGTAGAGGGAAGCAAGGAAGACGGCCCTGGACTTGTCATTGAGGAGACTCCTGAGAAGAATCCCAATTACTGGTTTGATGATTACCAGCAAACCGGAGATAAATACAATATTCCAAGAGGCACTGATTTTCATCTACCTACTTGGAACATTTTTGCTTATCGAGCAGCTCATGCTGATGTAGAAATTATTAATTGCAGCCCGGCTACGACACTGAGGTGTTTTAAGAGGATGTCCATTGAGGAGGCCTTAAGTGATTGAAAAGATATATTCAAAACTTGATCCGAATCGAGTCCTACATATTGTCTGCCAGACCCAATATTTAGCATCTGATAGATGTGATGTGGTGGATGACGAGCAGTTCTTGCAGTTAGCCATCTTAAAATATCCAAAGGGTAAAACATTTAGAGCCCACAAACATCTTTATAAAAAAGTTCCGACACAGAATATTGCGCAGGAATCTTGGGTGGTTGTAAAAGGAAAAGTAAAGGCAATCTTCTATGATGAGGACGATACCATAATAGGCGAAAGAGTTTTAAACGCTGGAGATCTATCTATAACTTTATTCGGCGGACACAATTACGAGATCTTGGAAGAGGATACCCTTGTTTTAGAATACAAAACTGGACCCTATTATGGACAAGCTTTGGACAAGGTGTTTGTGGATGATTAAAATTAATATGGGATGCGGGTGGCGTAATTTTGGACCCGACTGGGTACATATTGACTCCGGCGATTACGAACATTTAGACCACAAGTCAGTTACTGACTTATCACAGTTTAAAGATAGTACTGTAGACTTAATATATGCTTCCCATGTTATAGAATATTTTGATAAAATACAAGTAGTTCCTCTTTTAATGGAATGGCGCCGAATATTAAAACCCGGTGGCAAGCTTAGATTAGCTGTTCCAAATTTTGCAGTTATTGCTAAGCTTTATTCATCTAATGCTTTTTCGATAGATGATTTTATCGGCCCTTTATACGGAAGGATGCAGATGGGCCCTCAGTGGATATATCATAAGTGCACATATGATTTTCGTAGTTTAGAACAATTATTAATTTCTTGCCAATTCGAAGATTGTGAGTTATATAACTGGAGAGAAACAGAACACAGTATGTTTGATGATCATTCTCAGGCATATTTGCCGCATATGAATAAAGATAGTGGCATTCTTATTAGTCTGAACGTTGAGTGCACAAAATGAGTTTTGATGTTGTTGCCAAATTTGAAGATAAGATTGCTGAGTTTTTCGGCGCCCCCTACGCGGTTGCGGTAGATTGTTGCACACATGCAATTGAGTTGTGCTTACACTATGAAAATGTTAAAAGCTTTTCTACTCCTTGTAGGACGTATATTTCTGTTCCGTTTTTGGCTAAGAAATTAAATATTGATTTTCACTGGCGGGATGAAGATTGGGCTGATTATTATCGTTTAGGTAATACAAATATTATAGATGCTGCGGTATTATGGAAGAAGAACAGTTATATATCTGGCACCTATATGTGCCTAAGTTTTCAATTTCGAAAACATTTGAGCCTAGGACGCGGCGGTATGGTTCTAACAGATAGTCCGATTGCCGCAGAAGAGTTGAAGAAAATGTCATACGATGGGCGCCTTCCTGATATACCATGGAGACAGCAGAATATTATGAGCTTAGGTTATCATTATTATATGACGCCGGAAACGGCACAAAGAGGATTAGATAAATTACCTGAAGCGATAGATACACCGCCGACACAGTGGAAAGTCACTGATTGGCCAGACTTAAGAAAAATGGGAGTTTTTAAATGAAAAAGGCGTTGATTACTGGTATTGCCGGCCAGGACGGAAGTTATTTAAGTGAGCTTCTGTTAGAAAAGGGCTATGAAGTTCACGGTATGGTTAGGAGACATTCGGTTGCAGAGAATCAGAACTTTAGATTACATCGACTGGGCAGCGAAGAACACCTCCATACGCACTATGGAGATTTGTTAGATTATCCCTCCTTGGTAAGAATTGTCAGCTCGGTCATGCCCGATGAGATTTATAATCTTGGCGCAATGAGCCACGTCCGCGTAAGTTTTGATATGCCTTCGTTTACTATTCAGACAAATGCTTTAGGTGTATTAAACATGCTAGAAGTATATCGAACTCTTTGCCCAAAAGCTAAGTTTTATCAAGCTAGCTCCTCAGAGATGTTTGGAAATTCAGTAGATGATGATGGGATCCAAAGGCTCACAACTCCTATGAATCCCGTTAGTCCTTACGGGTGTGCAAAAGTTATGGGATACAATCTAGTTAGACATTACAGACACGCTTATAAGTTGCATGCCTGCAACGGAATCCTTTTTAACCATGAGTCTCCCCGCCGAGGTTCTAACTTTGTCACCAATAAAGTGGTAAAGACAGCTGTTCAGATTAAAAAAGGGTTGACAGATAGGCTAGAACTTGGTAATATGGATTCATACCGTGATTGGGGACACTCTAAAGACTATGTGCGGGCTATGCACCTGATTATTAACCACGAGACTCCAGAGGAGTTTATTGTGGCGACAGGGGAAACTCATTCAGTGGCAGACTTATGTGAGACTGTATTTAATATGTTAGATATGAATTATCGAGATTATGTTGTACAAAATCCAAAGTATATGCGCCCGGAAGAGCTTAAATATTTAAAAGGCGATCCCTCAAAGGCACATTCAGTGTTGGGATGGAAGCCAGACTATACTTTTGAAAGTATGATTGAAGAAATGATCCAAAGATGGATGAACGAATTATAATGAATTTTGAAGTAGGTCAATTAATTAAATGGTACGATACTTGCGCTGACAGCATTGTAGTCTTTGCTTCTGGAACCGGCGTTATTGTAGAAAGACATTCACATATGAATTTCTATAAGATTTATAGAACGAAAGAGAAAGATTATCAAGACTATAGCGGTTATTATTTAGAAGGATTAAACAAAAATGAGTCATAAAAGATTGTGCGTACTCCAAGTAACTCCGGAGACACCTAATGCTGACCATATTGGATACTTTGCAAATAAGGAACATAGTGATTTTTACTTTGTTACGCACGACAAAGAGCACCCTGACGCCCTTAAGTTTTGTCCCAATACAACTTGGACAGATACAAGAAATATTTTAGCTGAACTGGTGCCTAAGCAATATGATTATTATGCATTTGTAGATTATGACTATGAGCTGGAGCCATACCAAGCTGATGATATGCCAGAGAAGCTACCGGTCTTAGAACAAGTGCTGTGTGACTTAGATGAATATAGTCCGGCAGTCCTTACATATTACCCTGGTCAAGGGATGATTACCCCCTTTGCCAATAACCGCAGCTATAGAGATTCTCGCAATGCATCAATTATTCCCTTTACTCATTGTGGGTTAAAGATAGTACACCACTCTCTATTAAATTGGTTTTTTCCAATGGTTACTCGATTTGGGGGAGGAGTAGAGGCTTGCCATCTATTTAATATTTTAGAAACGCCGCTTATGGGTAACGTAGTCTGTAGCCATAGAATGATATATCACAATGGCAATACAGATGAGGATGCTCCGCATAATCAAGATGGTGCATATAACAAGTATCGAATGGACCAAATGTGGGAGTGGATTCGGCCGGCCTTCAAGAAGAGCGGGCTGCTTGATTTCTATGCTACAAATCCAATAGAATTAAATGATTCTATGTTGATAAAGAGAGCATTCCAGTCTATTTTTCTAACTAAAGCCATCCAGCCGGCTAGATCTGAGAAAGATGTTGATTATTTCACGTCGCCAAAGATGGAGCAGTTTTTTGATTTAACCCACGAGAGGTTCGCCAATATACAACTCCCAGTAGACATTCAAATGTCTGAGCCGTCACTTTCCACAGAAAAAATAGCTCATGATGTTTTTGCTAGCCTTACCTATGCTGATCTCAATACACAAGCGGACCCTTGGCTTAAGATTAGCGCTGATATCAACTCTAAAGTTGTTCAAGGCCGCAAGATCACCGTCAATGAATGCCACAAGCTTTATCAGACAATGGAAAAAAACAGTACATTATTTATTGATAATGCCAAGTGGGATGAATCTTTGGCTGAACTTCTATCTGGAAAAAGAGTAGCTTTTGTAGGCCCCTCCCCATATCTTATGGACAAGGGATTGGGCTCAAAAATTGATGAGTATGACGTCGTGGTCCGGATCCAAGGAGCTATCTTTGACGAAGCTGATTATGGCAGCAAGACCGATATTGTGCAGAGTTGCCTAAACGCTAATTATGGTCCAGCCCTAGGAAGGTATCTATCTGAATGCGATCCTTCTGAATACCCTAAGTACATTATTTGTAATGATACAAATGCTCGCCCGGCCCCTGATGGTGCTTGGTTAAACATTATAGATGAATATAATAATTATCTTAAAGATTTCAATATCCCATTATCACATCTGCAAACAGAAGACGGAAACTGGGACCGCTGGGGATTGTATTGGGAAATCTATCCCAAATCTCACGTGGAGAGATTCGCAACACAACAATACACAGTGAACTCCGCCAATTTTAATTCTGGATATGGTGCACTTAATGTTCTGTCCCGCTACCCTCTTAAAGAATTATACATTACTGGAATCGACTTTTATAATGTGGGTATACCCCAGACAGCTGAACAAAAATACAATCCTATTTATGTAGAAAAGTTTGGCAAAGAAGGCACCCCTTATGGTCCCGATAAGACTCTACATGATCAATTGGGGCAAATTTTACATTTTAAAAATGTATTATTAAAGAATAGGAACAATATTGTGATTGATACATATTTAGAAGACAAAATAAATTCTAACCAAATGGAAGAAAGACTTGATAAATTTACCAAATTGCCCAAATTTAAACACGAGACAAGCTGATGGGAATTAAGACTAAATCAGACAGCGATCTTATAAGAGTGTTAGAGGAAGACGGTGTTCCGGTTTCTGAATTAGACAAATATGAGAATTGTACAACTGTTAATCTACAAGAATTGCGTGATGATCTTGGCATGGGCTCTTGGGCAGTGCGAATAGCATATAATGATTTATTTGGCGGCGTTGTTATTCAACAGCACCCCGGCGAAGGAAATAGAAAACACTTTCACCCAGACGCAGACGAAAATTGGGTAATCTTAGACGGCGAATGGGAGTGGTGGATTGAGGGCGTAGGCACCCAGCGTGTAAAGACTCACGATATTATTGTGGTACCTCGCGGCGTTTGGCATAAGATTACATGTGTAGGAGACTCTCCCGGTGTTAGGTATGCGGTTACACGCCCAGATGTAGAGCACGTCTATGAAGACGGATGATCTTGAATTTAATTTTTCTGACAAAGTAGTTTTAGTAGTAGGCGGAAGTCGAGGGATTGGCAAAGAAGTATGCCGTCAGTTTGTGTTTACTGGTGCTGAAGTTTTGTGTGCATCTCGTACGGATCCTCAAATGTATGGAGTTAATCATATCAAGTGCGATATTAACTCTGAATCCGATATTGATAATCTTTTTTCTAACATTTATAACCTCGATTTTGTGATAAATATGGCCGGAACTAATCTTTGTGAGCCTATTGAAAATATCGACGGCGATGAATGGGACAGAGTTATGAATACAAATTTAAAGTCATTCTTCTTGATCTGTCAGAACGCTGTTTCTATAATGAGACTTCGTAAATATGGAAGAATCGTGAATGTGTCTTCTATAGCGGGCCGACACAAAAGTATTGTTAGTGGTGTACACTACACGGCTAGCAAATATGGAATTATAGGCCTGACCAAGCAGCTTGCACAAGAAGTATCCAAAGATAACATTTTAGTTAATTGTGTTTGCCCAAGTCAAACCAAAACTGATATGCTGGCCGAATCTATGACTGCTGCACAGTTAAAAGATCTAGGAAGTAAGATACCAGTTCGCAGGATAGCTACGGTAACAGAACAAGCGCTTCCGATTCTGTTCTTGTGTTCTACTGGCGCCTCATATATTTCAGGAGCCACCATCGATGTTAATGGAGGGCAGTTCTAATGTCGAGAGAAATTGATATAAATGTGTTGATTGCAGTGAGGGGAGGTTCTAAACGAGTTCCTAAAAAGAATATTCGCTCATTTTGTGGCTCTACGATGCTTGAACTAAAGATAGAACAAGCGCTGCGTCTAAAAGACATTTCGCGCGTAGTAGTAACATCTGAAGACGAAGAAATGCTTAACATTGCAGAAGACCTCGGAGTCTTTCCAATGCAGCGAGACCCGTTTTATGCTAGCGATACCGTTCCTATGGGAGATGTATACGTGCATCTAGCATCCACGCTTGACTGCAAAGATATCCTATGGACTCCAGTGACTAGTCCATTGATTCGTGATCAGTCTGTGCAAGCTTGCATTGAGATTTATAAAACTTACGCTGACTACGATTCGGTCGTAACTACAAATATTATTAAGGAATATCTGTGGCTTGAGGACAAGGCAATAAACTATGATCCCAAAAACCATCCAAGATCACAAGACTTGCCTGATATATATGCGTTAAACTTTGCAGCCAACATTTTACCCAGAGAGCTTATGATTAAAAATAGAAATATTTTAGGAGATAAGTTTTATTCTTATATGTTGGATGAAATCGAAGCTGTAGACGTGGATACTAAATATGAGTTTATGTTAGCTGAATATCTTTACAAAAGGATGAATCAATGAAGAATATGAAAGTTTTTATTGTTACCTATCGACGCGTCGATATATTAAACAAGACCCTTGATACACTGTTCAATAAAACAGATTTTAGCACTATCCCAGATACAGAAGTTACCATTATCAACAATCATTCAGAGTTTGAGCTTAACGAGGAGTTCAACGACAAAGTTATTGTCTTACATAATCATACACGTCCGGACTGGGATACTGGAAACCTTGCTCGCAATTGGAATGAAGCTCTTTTGCATGGTTTTAAAAATCTCAATGATCCAGATGCAAAGATTGTTGTAACAATGCAAAATGACATTGTGTTAGATCCTAACTGGGCAACGAACTTGCTCAAGATGCACCAGAAATATACTTTTGTAACAGGACAGCTTGGAGATAATATTGTTAGTTATCTTCCTGACGCCGTTAAAAAGATTGGTATGTGGGACGAAAGGTTTTTGACCCCCGCGAATAAAGAGGCTGATTATTATATTCGTGCTTTAATTTATAATAAAGACAAGTCATTGATAAACGATAGAGTTCATGGTAGACTACTTAATGCGCACGATGCCTTGCAATTGGACACATCTGAATATCAGGGTGGTGAGCCAACTTGGCGCGAAATCAAGTCTAATGAGATCTCAAAAGAAGGATGGTTTCATACATCCCAGGTTTTTTATTGGAAATGGAAGGATACTTGGAAAACACAACCGCAGTATTATGGATGGCTGACGCGATGGTCGCCTGACTTTATTGAAAATCCGCCAAGCCCTCCCAAAGTTCCTAACTTTGTACAATATTATTATTTTGAACGAGACATAGATTTAAAAGATAAAAACTACATTGGATGGCGAGAAGGTGATTTATGGTTAGACGGTGGTAAAGAGTGCGATATCGATGTTCACCCATTTAAAGAAAACGAGAGATTTAGAAAATGATTAAGTTAGTAATCTTTGACTTAGATGGCGTTCTAGTTGACGCCCGAGAACTTCATTATGAAGCATTAAACGAAGCTTTAGCTGACGTTGATTCCAAATATATTATTCACAGAGGAGAACACCTCTCTACCTATGATGGACTTTCTACTACTAAAAAACTTAATATGTTAACTAAGGCGAAAGGACTTCCTAAAGAGCTTCACGATGCAGTGTGGCGCCTTAAACAGAAGAAAACAGTAGAGATCATTGATACATTTACACCTGATGTTCGTATGGCTCAAATTATACGCAGGCTCAAGAAAGAAGGATACGTTGTTGCTTGCGCCACAAACTCTATCAGAGAAACAGCAAAGCTTCAGTTAATTCGTAGAGGGTTCTTTGAGCACATTGATTTTCTATATTCAAATCAAGACGTCAATAAGCCAAAGCCCAGCACGGAAATGTATTTGCGCTGTATGCTTAAGGCCGGCGTAGATCCTGACGAAACAGTTATTATTGAAGACTCCCATCACGGCAGAAAAGCTGCCATGAGCAGTGGTGCATATTTATGTGCAGTTAAAGATAGTAAAGATGTAGATTATAATAAGATTAGAAAAGTTATTGATGAAGCGAATGGAAAAGAAAGCAGACCCAAGTGGCAAGGAGGCAACATGAACGTTTTAATTCCGATGGCAGGCGCCGGATCCCGATTCCAGAAAGCCGGCTATACCTTTCCCAAGCCCTTAATTGAGGTAAACGGAAAGCCTATGATTCAAGTTGTGGTGGAAAACCTCAACATTGATGCAAAGCACATTTTTGTTGTGCAGAAAGAGCACTATGAGCAGTACAACCTTAAGCATTTGTTGGGGTTGATTTCTCCCGGATGTGAGATAGTGCAAGTGGATGGAATGACAGAAGGCGCCGCCTGCACCACATTGTTGGCAAAAGAATTCATTGACAACGATGAACCTCTGCTTTACGCTAACTCGGATCAGTTTTTAGATTGGAACAGTAATGAATTTATGTATTCGATGATTGCTGATGAGGTAGATGGGGGAATGCTCACGTTTACTGCTACGCATCCGAAGTGGAGTTTTGCAAAGCTTGATGATGATGGATTTGTCACAGAGGTGGCAGAGAAGAAGCCCATCAGCGATGTAGCTACTACAGGCATCTATTATTGGAAGCACGGTTCTGATTACGTTAAATATGCAGAGCAAATGATTGATAGTAATACTCGCGTCAACAACGAGTTCTATGTCTGTCCGGTGTTCAATGAGGCTATCAACGATGGAAAGAAGATTAAGACTTTCCACTTTGATGGCATGTGGGGAATCGGAACTCCTGAAGATCTAGATTATTTTAACAAGTTTCACGAGAAGTAAATGGAAATCAAAGAATTAGAAATTGTTAACACGACCCAGCACTTATTTGATTGTTTTAATGGATTTATGCTTAGTCCAGACACAAAGGTATTTGGAAAGCTTTTGGCCCGCACGCTGTTAGTAGATAGCGTTAAACATTTACCAGGCGACATTGTTGAGTGCGGTGTCTTCAAAGGCACAGGAATGTTTACATTTCTTAAGCTTAAAAGATTTTTATGTCCTAACAGCGGTAAGAAAGTCGTGGGATTTGATTTCTTCGATTCGGAGAAGCTCGTAGAGAGTCTCTCTGGCCTCGATAAGCAGGCTATGGGCACGTTGTTTGAGAAAAGAAACTATAAGCACGACAAAGGTCAAGTAGACTTATTTCGAGACTTTATTATTCAATCTGGCTTTCAAGAGCATGAATTCGACTTAGTGCCCGGCGATATTATGAAGACTGCCGCTCAATATGCAGCAGAGCGCCCAGGCTTTAGGATTTCTTTACTTTATATTGATTTAGATGTGGAGGAGCCTACATACGAAACCTTGCGAGCTTTATGGGAACGTGTTGTAAAGGGAGGTATTGTTGTGTTCGATGAATATGCGTTTCACAAATGGTCTGAGTCTGCTGGTGCTGATAGATTCTTCGCTGATAAGGATGTGGAGCTTAAAACATTAAACTACATTTGCCCTAGCGCTTATGTGGTGAAGAAATGATCTTAATTGCACACAGAGGAAACATCGACGGCCCGCGACCTGAAAAAGAAAATCATCCTGACTATATTGACAAAGCAATTAGTTTAGGTTATGATGTAGAGGTAGACATTTGGGGTTCGCTTTGGACCCCATTGCTTTTAGGACATGATGAGCCACAGTATGAAGTTACGCCTGAGTGGGTTTTTGAGCGAGCAGACAGCTTATGGATCCACGCTAAAGATATTCGAGCGCTTCATTCCTTTACACAACAGGCCGTTGGTTTGCGGGTTTTTTGGCATCAAACCGATAGGTATACCTTGACTACAAATGGATATATTTGGACATATCCCGGTGCTATTTTAACACCAAATTCAATTTGTGTTATGCCCGAGATGGTACCGACCACATACAACGAGCAAGATCTCCAGGCCTGTGCTGGCATTTGCTCTGACTTTATAGGAAAATATAAGTGAGATTAGCGTGGCAACAAATTCCATCCCCCCTTGTTTCCGAGATGTTGTGTCGCGGAATGGATGGGGTGGTGTTAGATACAGAACATGGATGCTATAATAATGAAACACTTTATGCGTGTATTCAAATAATAACCGCACTGAACAAGAAATGTTTTGTTAGACTTACAGAGATCAACAGGACGCTCATTAGAATTTGTTTAGATGCTGGTGTGTCGGGTTTAATTTTTTCTACCGTAGAAACGGCATCACAAGCGCAACAGATACAAGAACTGTGTAGCTTTCCCAAGTACCTAGGTCGACGAGGCCTTGGATTGGTGAGGGAAAATCAATGGGGATATGGAAAACTAGTAAACCGCCCGTCTATTATTATTGCTCAGATTGAAACAAAGAAAGGTGTGCAAAATTTAGAAAAGATCCACCAAAAAGGATTTGACTATTATATGGTTGGCCCTTATGATTTATCTGCTAGTTTGGGAAAAGCAGGCGATTTTGAGTTTAAAGCTTACACGAAAGCAATAGAAAAAATCAAGAATATTATACCTATTAGGCAGATGGCAGTTCACATACCGACTGACGTCGACAAACAGATTAAAAAATATGAGGACTATGGTATAATCGCTGTAGGCATGGATACTACAATTTTATTAGAAGGATATAGGGAGTTGCAATAAATGCTTAATTTTGAGAACATTGGAGATAGATTTGTACAAGTGGTTCACACTGACGAGTGGGAACAGCTACAAAAAAAGTTTAATGATTGTGACGACATCTTTGTTTTAGGTCACGGAGGCAATCTTGCCGTTGCTGATCACGCAGCTGTAGACATGACGCGCTTGTCAAATGGCACCAAGAACGCAATGTGTCCTGGATCTGGAGTTGTCGCAACCTCTTTGATTAATGATTTGGGGTTCGACCAATGGATGGTATCTTGGTTGTCTAGCAGATGTATATCAAAAAACAAAGAACAGATGCGAAAGTCTTTAGTTTTGGGAATCTCCTCTTCCGGTACTTCTGTAGATATTATTAAAGCCTTACAGTGGGCTAGTGATAATGGAATGCAAATCGCTATAATTACATCTAAAGATTTGCCCGTAGAAATTCCTGAGCTAACCAAAGTTGTTTTGGGTGCAGATTATTATCACACTGCCGAAGTATTGACGCTGCTATTAACTTATCAGCTTACTCACGGTTCTGGAAATGTGTGCCCTCCGATTGGTAAAAACTCTCCTGATGAACTCAGAAAGCTAAACTGGAAGGGTGGCAAGATTAGAGAACACAGTTATCCAGATGAACAAATTAATATTGGGGTTGACTTCGACAAAGTTATTCACAAATGTTCAAAGGGCTATTATGATGGCACGATATATGATGATCCTGTGGACGGCGCCCTTGAGGCTCTTAAGCGCTTGGCTCAAAAATATACAATTATTGTTTACACCTGCAAGGCAAAGCCCGATAGAGGCCTAGTAAACGGCAAGACCGGCGCCGAATTGGTCTGGGAGTGGCTCAAGAAGCATGACATGGCTCAGTATGTCAGTAAAGTGACTTCTGAAAAGCCCCGTGCACGGTTTTATATTGACGATAAGGCAATTAGGTTTACTGACTGGGATACTGCTTTTAATGATATTGAGGAAATTGATGGCTAGGTGTTTGGTTACAGGGCATAAAGGCTATATCGGCTCTAAGATCTTTAACAGATTAGAGCAGAGCGGACATGATGTGATAGGTATTGATCTTTTAGGTACTCAGTATATGGGAGATATCCGAAGTGAGAAGTTTCTGAGGTTCAATGGGGTCTGGAAGGAATTTAAGCCAGAATATATATTTCATTGTGCTGCCAAGCCAAGTGTTCAATGGAGTGTAGATAATCCATCTACATCCCTATCTCATAATGTATTTGGAACATCGCAAGTGTTAGAGTTCGCAAAAATTGTAGGCGCCAAGCGCGTGATATTTTCTAGCTCCGCAGCGGTTTATGGTAATAATGGTGCTCCCTGTAATCCTTACGGCGCCCACAAGTTAATGTCCGAGCTAGAGTGTAAAATATATTCAGATTTATATGACGTTGATACCGTATGTTTGCGGTACTTTAATGTTTTCTCTAAAGATCAGCAATATGGTGGACCTTATTCTACCGTTGTTTCAGCCTGGAATTACGCGCTCCGTAATCGAAAAACATTATTTATCAATGGAGATGGGGAGCAGTCTCGCGATTTCATCCACGTGGACGATATTGTTGATTGCAATATTTTCTGTATGGATAAAGAATTTAATTTTAATGGCCAACATTATGATGTTGGTACCGGAAAGGCCACTTCATTGAATCAGATAAAGAAAACAATTTCTATATTAAGAGATTGTGAGTGGCTTTACAATAAAGAAAGAGAGGGCGACATTAAAGCGTCCTTGGCCAATACAAAGCCCCTTAAAGATATGGGTTGGTTGTCCAAAACGAATATCACTGAATGCATACAAAAAATATTTGGAGAATAAAAAATGCAAAATAAAAACGAACAAGTTGTGGAACATGAGCTTTCAGCACAAGCATTAGGCTCTATTATGATGGCTCTACAAGAGTGTCTACTTAATCAATTGGACATCGTGCCAATTCTTAAGGGCTTCAAGCTAACGGAATCGGAAGAAGGGCTTGTTGTTCTTAATCCCCCTACTGTTAGATTTACAGATCAGTCTGAAATTACCAAAGAAGATTTGGAAAATATGGCCAATAAGTGATGCCCCGGTATCTCTACGCATGTACAGAATGTGATGTCACCGGCTCTTTCTTTCACTCTTTAAATGAGAGTATAGAAGATTGTGCAGCCTGTGAAGCTTCAGGTTCTATGCAAAAAATGCTTTCAACCCCCACGTTTCAAAGAAACAGGCAAAGCTCTGCTCCTGAGTTAAAGGTTGGAACACTGACACAAGAATATATTGAAATTAATAGAGAAATTTTGAAAGAAGAGCGTCAACAAAAAATGGAGTTTAACGATGAGTCGACTTGAAATTATATTATCGGCGTTTCTTACAGTCTCTGTCCTTTTTAATGTGTTCGTTTTTATTTACGCCAGAGAAGCGATAATCAAATTAGTGTCGATATCTGAAGAAATAGGAGACCTCCAGAGGATGGTGGACGCATTCAGCAACCATTTAAGCAGCGTGTATAACTTAGAAATGTTTTATGGAGATCAGACATTGCAATCTTTATTAGAGCATGCAGAATCTTTTAATACACAGCTTGAAACTTTTGAATATATCTATTCGTTAACCGAAGAAGATGCAGACCAGGAAATTACAGCAGATGAAGAGCAAGAAATAGATGACAATAAAAAAGATGAAGCCTCGGGCAACTAGAAAAAGACAAAAAAACCATTATTTTACTCAAGAGCATGAAGATGCTATTATAAAATATTCGAATACTCCGTGTATTCGTGTGCGTACAGAATTATACGTAAAATGGATACAACCAGCCTTTAATGAAATGGTTGATAAAATTGTGTTTACTTATAAATTTACCAATTTGCCTAATTGTGATTCACTTAGAGATGAGTGTAAAATTTGGTTAATGACGATACTGGACAAATACGATCCTAATAAAGGCTCTAAAGCCTTTTCTTATTTTTCTGTTATTACAAAAAATTGGTTTATCCATAAAGTTAAACGCCAGCAGAAAAGAAATTTACGGGAAGTTGATTATGAAAATATCTCAAAATCCCACGAAGAAGAGTACTTGTCTACAGATACTTCATATATCAGTATGCGAGAGGAAGACGAATTTTGGTTACATTTCTACAAAGAATTACGTTCTTGGGACGAAAATTCTATGAAAGATAATGATCTGAAAGTGTTCAAAGCCATAATAATTTTATTTGAGTCTAAGGATGAGATTGAAATTTTTAACAAAAAAGCTATTTACTTATATCTTAGGGAGATAACGGGCTTAAACACAAAACAGATTGTTAATTCTCTTAAAAAGTTTAGAAAGAAGTATTTTCTTTTTAAAGTAGAATGGGACCACGGCGACTTATGAACAACAATGATTTAGAATTTTTAATTAATGAGGCACTAGACAATATCCGAAATGATAGAAAATCGGCTAGAGAGTTTCTTAATGAGATCGCTAATCAAATTGCAGCCGACGCGGAGCAGAATAAATATTTAAGCCCAGTAGCAGCAAAACACATTGAGACCCTACAGAGATCTAACGAACAACTAGTTAAATTGATCGGGATTCGACAGAAAGGCCGCGGCACCACCGTCGCTCTTTCTGAAGATGATAAAAATAACTTATTCGATCTTATTCAGGAGGATAATTAATGGGCTCAAGAGATAGAACATATCGTCCAGGAAATTTTTCAACACCTCGTATGGCCTTGGGGGCAATGGCTCAAAGTATTAGAGATAGTCTTTCTTATGACACTTTAGCTAAAGTTGAATCGCTACATGTTAAAGTTTTAACAAGACCAATGCCGCTCGATATTGAACTATCAGATGCCATTATGCAGGGCCCTCAAAATCGTGCGATCGCAGAAGATCTTACCGCCACATCGGCCGCATCGAGTGGAGGCATCTCTGCTGAACAGGAGGAAGCTCTTGCAGCTGCCGCCGATGTCGAAGCCGCCGTCGGAGTCGGTACCGGCACCTCAGACCGCGCCCGAGCTGCAGCGGTTCTTAGCGCCCAAGAGGAATCTTCCGAAGCTGCTGATGCTGCACTACGCGCACAGTTAGCTGCGGGTAATTTTGGTGGTGGTAGGTTTTATTTTAAAGGTCGAGTAGAGATGATTGGCCTTGATGGTTCAAAGACATTATCAAATTATCACAATTTGCTTCCTGATCCTTGTAATATGCCAATCACTGCTAATCCCAAGCAAGTGATACGAATTTTAAGTTCTTATCCAACATTTGTTTCTCAATCTGGCTATGAAGGAAAAATGCCGATGGTGGGAGAAACTGTAAAAGTTACGATGCATCGCGGAGATTTCGCGCAAAATGGTCAATGGAATGAATTTGATACGCTTTCTATGGTAGATATTGACACCGGAGAGATGACTCTTCCTAGTGAGGGTAAGTGTGCGATGTTGTCCGATCTCTTTACTTACGGAGATATGGATGCTAATGGTGTCGACTCAACGTTGGGGCAGAATGCAGACGCTCCCGATATAACGATGCCTTCTTCGGATTCAAATTTGGCTAGTTCGTCAAGACCTTCTCCGGATGCTACTTTGGATGATTTTCCCTTTCAAGTTGAAAATGCTCTAGATTACCCACTGGGGCGCATCATCAGAAGTAGTCCTAGAGATTTCCTTGGAATTGTATTACATTATACTGCCGGCTGGAGTGCCGACAGTTGCTTAAGAACTCTTGCTGGCCGCGGCTTGTCATACCATTTTATCATTGAACGAAACGGTTCAATTGTACAGTGTACTAAATTAAAAGACGCAGCCCAACATTGCCGCGGATATAATTCTAACCATATTGGCATATCTTTTGTTAATGTAGGGTATCAGAGAGATGGGGTTAGCCCAGAATCAAGCCCCGCAACTACGGATCCTTGGTATCTTGATGATGGTACAATGCCCCTTTACGAAGGCAACCGCGGCCACACTTGGCAGCCCTATCCTCCCGAACAGGTAACATCAGCAGTAAGGCTAGTAAAACATTTGGTGGGACTTTATCCGAATATCTTAAGTGAACACGTGATCACACATAATATTGCAGAACCAAATCGAAAATTGGATACAGGGCCCGCCCTTGATCTAGTTTCGTTTAGACAAAAAGTATTCGGATAACAAGGAATAAAAGACATGTCAAGAAGAAGACTCCGACGTGGCCAAAGACGAGCCTATTCCCCTGGAGATCAGCTAACCCCAACGCAAGTATCGGGCGCTTTTAATATACAAAACCATATTCGCTCTAATGGTGTTGAAAGCATTAATACGCTGCCGCCCCAGAGCGGCCTCGCCAATAGCCAATCCCCAGACCCCGGTTTAAACTTTAACACCACTGAAGCTGAAAAAGTTATAAAAAACCCTGCGGGCAATTCTTATATTGTATTTGGCCGCGATCGCCCAAGTTCTCAGCTTTCAGGGTATGGCTCCATAGGCGCCAGCCGTTGTGATACTATAGATATAGTTGTGGGTCGTATGGCAGCCGCCCGCCAAGGCCGCGGAGCTAAATTGGGAACGTACGTAGAAAATCATTTTGGCTTAGATGCAGCTAGAATATATATTAGTGCGCTAACTGATGTGGATCAAAACTTTGGATTAGCAGAGGGTATGGGTGTAAATAGCACCGGCCGTTCTGCAATCGGGATGAAAGCTGATGCGTTACGACTTATAGGTCGAGAAGGGATAAAAATTATTACTGGACGTTCTTATGCATTTACCAATTTTGGTTCTGATGGAGAGACAAACTCAGTAGGCGGCCGCACGCAGCGCTCAGGCCCTATTGAATTAAACGCAGGCAACCAACCCAAAGAACAACTGCAAGGAGTTGCCTTGGGCAACAACACACTTAAAGCTCTTGAGGAAATGTCTACGATCGTAGATGCACTCATAGGCGGAATGTTACGATCGCATACGGTGATGAGCGCTTTCTTATCCGCACTGGTACCAGTCCCGGTGATTGGCGCCGCCGCCGGCGTAACCTCTACAGAATATATGCGGATCTCTTTAGAAAGCCTTTATGCTTTGAAAAATCAAGTGAATAGTTTTAAACTTAATTATATTATCGACCGAGCGGACTCGTATGTTGTTAGTACAAATGTGTTTACGACGTGAAGTAGGAAATACAAAAAATGGCAGAATCCAAATTTCTTAGTTTACAAGACGGCTTTGGTCAAGAAAACCTCCCTGATGGTTTGAATGATCAGTGCGGCGATTTAGAAGTAATTCCTGCGGCTACAAAATGTCCCGGGTGTATCCCCAATACAAATTATGTAGCGCCCAATTGGAAGGGTTTAGATCAAACACAACCATGGTTTGACGAGCGAGAGTGCACTTATTATATCACCGTAGAAACTACTGAGGTCAAAACTATACCCTACTCAGGATCTTCGACAGTCGAAGATGAAGAATTTATGTCGACAATGTACGATACTTATCGGAGTTCGGCATCCGAAAACATACTTATTGGAATGAATAAACTCTCGGGCCCCCACTCGATTGAGATTTTAAATTCTAAGTTAAAAAATGAAAAATTCTATTTAGATCCTAATCCCTCAAGTTATCTTAAATTATTGTATTCTGTCGACTACGATACAATGGAATTATTAGGCATTTCAAATGTCGAAGCTGATTCTGAAAGTCAGGATGAACAGGAAGAAATAGACAGCCAAGAGTCTGAAGGTGAAGACGCATCAACGCCCGGAGCGCATAGTGTAACTTTAAATGCTGAAGATCTAAACACCGGTATTAATCAGCTTGTCCAGGGACTTAAGTTGTATAACAGGCGCTACAAAATGTTACAAGCGCTTGATTCAATGACTCTTATTTATGACACACAAAAAATTGTTTTTCCCCTTAAACAGGTATCTCTTAATGTAGCTAAGATCCGCGATGGTCTTGTTTCCTTTGTCGCAAAGAAAGGTTTCAAAATTGGCTCTGAAATCACAATAAATGCTCGCAATAGTATAAGGGCAGAAAAAGAAGTGACACAGATTATAATCTCTTTTAGAGGAGATTACCGTTTAAATGCTTTAGAAGTATATTACAAAGGGTGCGAAGGAGAACCAATTACGTATAAGGGAAAACGAATCCGCCGTCTTAAAAAACTAAGAGCGTTTAAGAGCACCAGCGCAATGGGCTATATTGCGGCTTATCATGAAATGATGAGCGATTTGAAGGCGCGCCAACCGATACCGTATATCGATTTCTTGATAGCTCATACTTTTCCTGTTATCAAATTAGCAAAAGGTTACCCAAAGGCAGATCCATCTATAATAATAGACGGCTTCGAAGTTCCTATTCGATGCAGCGCACTGTCTAACTTTCTAGAACGTCAAGGCATCCAGCTCGGACAGGATTTGATGGATCAGGATTTTAGCTTGAGAGACTCCTTGGAGCATGCGTTTGCGCGGACAACAAACAGGGGTGGTATTTCCCGTTGGCAGCAGCAGCAGTCCGAACTTGGCACTATATATGCTCCGACTCAAATAAATCGTGACTATATTAAAGGTCTTGCTTTAACCCAGGCCTCTCAGACTATTCAAGTGGATGACAATGTATATTCAATCTGCAGGCGTGAGTTTGATATGGGGTTTGTGGATGATCTTAGAGACTTCTTAGACCGAATTAAATCTGAGGGCCTTAAAGAGATGGTTCTTGAAGCTATGAAAAGCATGATGCAGGGTATCTCTTTACGTCAAGCGTTGCCAATTATTCTCGGCGCCGCCCTGGCTGGCATGTCCGTAATAGCTTATGGAAGGTTGTATAAACGAATGAAGGCGGATAAGCGCTCCGAAATCGATTCGATCGTACGAAGAAAAATTGCACAATTTAACAGAGGGCCCAAAGCTCCACCGCCCGGCGTAATACCCGTTGGTACCGGAATGGCCAGCGCTAATTTAAATGTAAATCCGCAATCTGTAGTGGCTACAGGTGGCTCGATTGTTGATTTACCCGCGGTTGATTCCTTAGTTGGAGATACTTCTAGGAGACTAGAGTTTTTCCGACCCTGGGTGCTGCTTAAAGATTTAGGAATGGAGACTTCCGAAATAGCCAAAGGCTCAGCTAAGATGCCCAATATATCAGGAGGTCTCTCTCTCAATCAATCTCAAAAGAAAACACGAACGCTGGCCAAAAAACTTACAACATCTGCCGGCCAGAATCAAGCCGAAGATAAGGTGTATGACTGCGCAGCGTTAATGGTATTTTTTGTGGAAGCAACCATCGACGCATATGCTGGCGATTATGCACAACAAGCTGCACAAGCTCAAGACTATGCCGATTCGAGTATTTATGATTTGCTGGATCTTCTGGAAGGCTTTCCAGGCACACGCTTGATTGCCGAATTCTTGAAAGCAGCAGATTTTCCTGACACTCCCCTTATGCAAGGTGGGTTTTTAGAGTGGATGAATGATCGCACGTCGCAGCCTTTATTTAGGGGTTCAACAAATCTTCGCATACCATATATACGCAATCCGTTATTCATAAGAGCAAAGATGATGGATTTTACACACTTCTTGTTTGAAGCAGCAAGGTTGGCTGTACAAAGAGCTATAATGTTGGCTATGTCAAAAATGATACAACTAGCATGTAAGGCTATTGATGAAGGCCCAAAAGCGGCGATAGACTCGCTAAAGGGAGCTAAAGCTTGTGGAGAGAGTTTTCAAAATAGCTTCTCCAAACTCATAGATGATGGAATTTTGCGTTATGCTGGGTACACGAATCGACAACGCACCCGAGAACACAGTGCGGATGACACCTTGCGATGCACTACGATAGAGATGTTCCAGAAATTTGGCGCAGGTGCAGCTGCCCTTTCTAACCCTGATACTGTAATGAATTTTATCGATGATTTGTCCTGTTCTTTAACAAGAAAAGAAATGATGAGCACATTCCTTGGAGAGACT
>TARA_R110001592_G_scaffold363384_1_pt1 | contig 24067 bp, 21 predicted proteins | sample TARA_R110001592 | Tara Oceans TARA_R110001592 (sample SAMEA4398387) | marine metagenome | biome: Polar Biome; feature: [SRF] surface water layer (ENVO:00010504); material: water (ENVO:00002006), including particulate matter (ENVO:01000060) such as... | depth 5 m | reverse complement strand
GGCTCATAACCCGAAGGTCGTAGGTTCAAATCCTGCTCCCGCAACCATTTTGTCCTTGCAAATGTTCGCATATAAATGCGAGCTTCTTGCAAAGGCACTATCAAAGCCACTTTCAGGCATATTAAACTCAATAGTTTTCTCAATTTCATCACCTTTTTCAGGTGATTCCTGCGCGAAGTTTCGATGCCCTAAATTCGACATCTCATTAACCTGCTCAACAAGCGGATTCATATTGGATTCCACTTGGTTTTTACCTGTTGCGATTGTTAGAATCCCAGCGAGGTCGCCATGCAAGTCTATGGCGTATTCTTTACCCGATGCTTTCGGAGTAAGAACAATTTTGTCTATTAAACTTCTAAGTAAGTCTGCGGCTTCTACTTTTCCATCATCTCGATTTAACGAAGTGCGCAAGGCCATTACTTCTTTGTAGTATCTTGAGGCCATGTTCGGATGCAGAATGACTTGTTCTTCCTGCCTACCTTCAAGAAACTTTTCAATTTCTTCTCGACGCTTAATTATTTTATCCAGTGGCTCCTTTACTTCAGAAGCAGGGATGCCGTTTGTTAACGCTTCTATTAAGCTATCTTTACTCGTTGCCAGTTTCTTTAGTTCGGCCTTATATCTGGCTAATTCAGCATTTTTGCTTCTGCTTAATTCGTTCATAAAGCGCGTATATTCTTCACAAAAAACCTTAATAAGCTCTGGCTGCATGAAGTGGTTCTGCATTGCGTCTAAAATTGTATGTTCCAGATTTTCTTGCTTAATGGTCAGCCTGTTTTCACAGGTACCTTTATTCCTAGACGTAGAACACCCATAACGCCCAGAAGAGACAATGCTCATGCCACCATTGCAGCAGCCGCATTTCAATAGAAATGAGAAGAGGTTGCGGGGTCTTTGCTTATTCCAAAAATTTTCTTGTTTATCTAATACCTTTTGTTTGGCTTTAACCTTGTCCCAAAGCGCTTGGTCAATGATTCTCAAATGAGGTACGTCTGTAATCTGCCATTTTTCTTCTGGGTTTAAACGTGCGACACGTTTCCCTGTATCAGGGTCTTTCAAAAACTTTTGTCGATTCCAGACTAAGCGCCCTATATACAAGTCGTTATTAATAATACCCGTTCCACGCCGTCTATTACCGTATATGGTGCTAGAACCCCATTCTTTACCAGAAGGACATGGAATATTCTCATCATTAAGAGCTTTTGCGATTTTTCTGGGCGGTATACCAGCAGCGTATTCAGTAAAAATTCTGTTCACGACGATGGCTTGTTCAGGGACTACTTCTCGCTCTCCTCTGACAAGTTCGCCATTTGCATCAAAGTCTTTTAAAACCTTATATCCATAACAAATGCCGCCGCCAGATTTACCCTTTTCCACACGCCCTGATAAACCTCTATGTGTCTTTAGGGCCAGATCTTTAAGAAATAGGGCGTTCATAGTGCCTTTAAGCCCTATGTGGATATCACTGACTTCACCACCATCAGATAAGGTGAAGATTGGCACAGCGGCAAATTGTAAGCGCTTGTATAGACCTGCAATATCAGCTTGATCTCTACTTAGACGATCAAGCCCTTCTGTCACAACAATATCAAACTTACCCATAGCAGCATCTTGCATAAGCATTTGGATTCCTGGGCGCATCAAGCTAGCGCCGCTAATACCATGGTCAGTATACGTTTCACAAACTTTCCATCCTTCGCGCTCTGCATACGCAGTGCAAGTCCGTATTTGATCTTCTATTGACGCATCGGTTTGAAGGTCAGAAGAATATCGGGCGTAGAGCGCGACTTTTTTCATTTTAACTATCCTCTTTAAAATTGCGTTTAAGACTTGTAGAAGCCAATAATTGCTTCTTAAAGTCTATTTCAGCTGATCGTCTTGCTAAAAAGCGGACAACGTCTTTTATTCTGGAGTCGATATGATGACTCGAAACAGCTGCTGATTTCCATTCTTTAATATGATCGCTATGACTTTCATCAGTCAATGGAAAACCCTCCCTTCTTAATTCAGGATAAGAATAATTGTGCGATTTATTTGATATGCTCTAAAACGCATGAACTGCGCTTTATCAAAGTATCCAATCGAAGAGTTCAATCCCCACGTAAAGCGAGGATAAACTTCGTTCTATTTACATATTACAACCGAAGGTGTTAAGAAATAGTTTATAAAAGCTATTGTTAAAACTTATAGCTTTAACTCTGGCTCGTCAGCACTAGCCTTCTCTTCCTTGCGGAGCTTTTCCAATTCTTCACGTTTAACTCTTGGTTGAATAAGAAGCTTACCGAATACAGTTTGACCGCTAACATATCCGTCTTTTGAATTCCAAACCGGCCCAATATCAAAATATTGCTTCTTACCGCTATAACCATCTCTTTCAATTTGCGCGTAACCGTCAGGCAAACGGCCTTTAGTTTTTTGATTGTCTTCACTCATAGCTTTGGCCCTCCAGTTGATTGATTAAATTGTGCCTTTGAATACCCTCCTGAACGACTTAATGCCTGTTCACGGCGCATATCTCTAAAAGCATCTTTAAAGGCCTTCTCTGCAAGCCCGTGGCTGCGCGATTGTTCTTTATCTACGGAAGCTTGAACTTGGCGTACGATCATCCCTGTAGGCGTATAGTCCAAGTGTTGAGACGGCTTTCTTTGTTCAGATCGCATTTGGTTTAACATTTGCTGTGTAACCATTATTATTGCTCCCCTACAATGTTGTTGAATCAAAATGCGCATTAGCCGATTTGAAATACTCCGACCAAGCGTTGCGTAGAATTGTGACTTGCTTGTCAGGCCTACCCATTCCAAGGCCATAGAAATGTATCGAGCAACCATCCAAACTTGCGTTTAAATGCGCTTTTGGAAGCGATTTCGTTCCGTTCAATAGATTTGAGGCGGAAATATATTCTGAATCTTCAATTCCGTCTGTGAGGGCAATAAGTTGAGTCCCGTTTTTACAGTCCAAGTCGTTGCGCCCAAACCATGCATACAGGTTTGTTGAGCCTTGGGTATGTTGTGAATTTGCCAGACTCAAAATCAAACCTGCTAATCCCTTAGCAATTTTCTTTTTATTGTGACGCTTTATTGTCATTTTCCTGCTTTGAAAATTTGCCGCCACATCAAGGCTGCCAAATGTCTTCACAATAACGATGTCTCCATCTTCCATATATTTTACTTTTTCGACTAGATAGTTGATGGCATCCACCTTGAACTCTTGACTGCTTAGGAACGGACTAGAACCACTTTGATCAAGAAGAATGGTGTACTCTTTTGCATTCACAGCTGAGTTTAAACCAAGCGAAAGCACGAGCGCTAAAGCGCCCAGTTTTAATGTAATCATGATTATTCCTTGATTTGTTTTTTGATGGTGTCGAAAGTAATGGCGTCAATCGCCTTGATTGATTTTTCTAATTCTTTTGTATTGAGCTCAGAATTAGGCAAAAAACTAAATGATGACGTGACATATTGATTGTCATTAACAATAGTGCGGACAGGCTCCAGAGCTTCTTGAATCGCCATCATGATGTCGCCAACCACCTCATCAATCATAACTTCAGATGTTTCCAATTCGAGCTTCATAATTTGAAGTTCGAGCTGTTCATCACGCGTCTTCGCACTTGTATAGTGTTCGTAGTGTCTTTTTACTAACTTCAATCTGTAGCCGTTGGATTTAATCTGAAAGACATATTCAGTAAATCTTAAAATGGCATGATGACTGACGAACACATTAATAATGGCAATAGCGCCAATGCCTACGGAAAATAGCCCCCCAGCAATTGGGCTAATAAAACTCTGCATAATCGTCGTTATAAAATCACTATCATCACCCGACATTAATTCTTCGTAGGTAAAACTGTCGGAACTGGCATCTAAAAAGTCTTTTATACCGATATTAAAGAGTAACGATGCCAACACGAGACCAATACCAATTAAATAAATCGGGATTAATAATCCTGCCGCTTTATTAAGTATGCGCAATGCAAAATGATTGGAGTTAATCTGCGCTAAATAATGTATTGCCGCCACCATAATAAATGCACTTGTGCCGAGCACCGCTGGCGACCAATATTTATCGTCTTGACCAGCCAATTGAGAAAAAAGTTTATACATGATCTCAAATTCGAAAGCCAAAACACCAATGGCAACCACAAAATTTATACCCGCAGCACACATCATTAACGGTATAAACATGCAGACTTTGGAACACTCCTGATATAGTTGCTCAATTACAGCATTTGCTTCAATTGAAAATATTGAATTATTCACGCTCCCTCCTCGCGGCAATTTTAATTGCCGTCTTGAAGTCAGTTTTTGTTTGATGTAACGGTGATTGCATTGCAATGCTCAATGAAATCGCCGCTTCGTGAGCAGATCTACAATTACTGGCACGCTCGCTCTGTAAATCTTGAATTGTTTCTGAATGTGCTTTTGTTCGCTCATGAAACAAAAGCTTTGCTAAGCCAGCATGTGGAACGCTTAGGTTTTGAACTTCCTCTTTATATTGATTCAGTAATCTCTCGTATGATGCATTCATCGTGTCTCCTTAGGCTTGCAACCAAACTCGATATGCGCATTGTGCAATAGCTTGATTTCCAATCTGGGAAACAGGCGCCAAATTTACGAAATTTTTTTGGCTTTCAATCCAAAAAAGAAACGACCAATTCGTCTTAACATTGGTTCTTTATGGTTAGGATCTGGCTGATAACTCCACACTGGAAGTGACTTAAAGAATGGATCTAACTTACAACGCCATGCTCGTTTACCCGCGACTGTCGCAATAAAATTGCCAGTTTCAGGCGATAAAAACCGCTCAATTTGTTCCTCGGTCATCACATCCACTTCTCTGTAAGTCTTTCTACCCGTATCTCGGTCTTTAGTAACGAGGGTCTTTTTACCAAGCAATGAGCATAAGCGCCTTTTGTTTGAAGGGTGGGCAGTCGCCATCCAAAGGACAATGTCAGCATTACCAATGAATGCTAAATAGGTCTTCTTATATTCCGCTTCCATACCGTCAAGATCTTGCGTAATTACGATGATGATTAAACCCTGAGATCTCGCCGTTGGCATGGCAGTTTCCAAAGTGGGATTGTAACCTTGCGCCTGTGCTTCATCCGTAACAAATAGCGTGAGCCCATTGCGTTCTTTAACACTTTCAAAAGTGTAAAAAACTAAATTTTGAACGAGCATGGCAACGCCGTTCAATTCTTGACGCAATGAGAAAAGTGGTATGTTTAGAATAAAAACAACATCGTTTTTTGTTTTTAGGTCACTAAGAGGCCGAGTTGTTTTAGCAAAAAAATGCCTTACGGCAGGTATATCCAATATCTTTGTTTTTTCTTGAAGTGTTGCTTCTAAATTTCCTTTAGTCTCTGGGCTCGCATTTATAAATGGCGAGGCTGCTCCTGCAACAGCTCCGCCATGCGCAGGATTATTTAACATAGAACGATAGAGCAGTTGCCGACTTTCTTCAGGATTGCTTAGCAGCTTTCCATCGTCATCAAACACTTTGTAGCCATGAATAATCAGCTCTCTAAGAACTCCAAGATTATGTTCTTCTTCAGGATGTGCTGAAAGAATATGAAGAAACAACCCAACAAAAAAACCGCGACTTGCGTCTGTAAAAAATGGTTGTTTTGCATTGGGTTCAGTTTTAATGAATGACTCGCCAATACGATAACTCCATTTTATCGCTGCATCTGCGCCCTCTCTGATAACCGCTGCTTTGGCATCATCGAAGGGATTGATTTGAGCCGTTGTTTCCGGCTCATATGGCGAAAGCTCAAGCCATTCTCTTTTTTTGTCGTTTTGCGCAAGAGTGTTACTAATAATTGAAGTTGGGTCGAGTACAAATGCACTGCCTTTCCATTTAGCCAAAGACGCAATAACGGTGGATGTTTTACCCGATCCCGTACCCGCAACGATGAGCATATGCTTAGTAAGTTTGATACCGATTGATTGATAAATTCCGAAGCCACACACCCAAGGGCGCCCGATAAAAAGTTTCCCTTCAGAAAAACGGTTGGTTAAAACAGCAAATACGGAAGCGAAGCCTCCAGTTTGCTGTTTTCCAAATTCAAAAATATGCTCGTGCCATCTAGCAACTCGCATTTTAAGGAGGTAAAAACTGCGCCATGACAATGCTGGAAATTTCGAATACAATTCTGGCGTAGAACACCCGAATTGCCGAAGCACAAAGATCACCAGTGTTTTAAATACAAAACCACTTAGCCACATTGCCACGAGGCCAACAATACAAATGCCAGCTAGGTCTGCATAGTCAATTGGATGAAGCAGTTTGAAACATTCAAACTGTTCTATAAAATGCACGGCCACATTTAATATATCATTCATCTCCCAGCCCCTTGTTGAATGCGGAGGACTTTCTTCAAAAGCGCAAGAGCACCGTGATAGATTTGAATCCAAAATATAAGTGAAATGAAGAAGATGCTGACGATGTCAATCTCACGTCCTAAACTAACAACTTCAAATAGTGACAAGCCGAAATAGTAAATAGTTGATGGTACAAAAAGATAGATTGCTTGAAAGCTCATAACGTATTCTCCAGATTGAAAATACGGTGAGCATATCCTGCTCATCTATGTGAACTGGGAAACGTAAAAATGCCGCATCTAAACGCGGCATTAAAATCCACACTAATCCTCATCTCGCTCATCAAAACAATATATTTGGCTTAGCCGCCAGCCCTCATGATGTATGCGATATTCTTTCGATATTGATTGTGCGATCACATCCAAATACCTCAAGAAGTCAAAGTTTCTTGATTGATAAACAGGCCTCATACCAGTTTGGTCAGCTTTCTGGTAATTCCTGATAGAGCGCCCATCATCTATCTCTGATGTAATGTGATGCCAGTGCGGGATCATGAAATTACTCAAGTCATATTGCCTTGATGCCTGTGACATCATTAAGGTGCAATGATCTGCAAAATCACGACTCGAAACATCCTGTTCACGCATAACGTACCAAAGCTCTAGATAGTTTTCCTTATTCTTAAAATAGCTATCTGGTGTAAATATAATTTTCGTATCCATAGTTTTTACTCTTCTATAGTAAAAACAGCACTGTTTTAGATATTGAGATAGTAGCGGCCATCTACTAAATGCCCTCTGCCAATCAGAGCGCACATTCAGTAAATCAAAATTTTAAATTAGTGCATCAAGCAAAAGCCCCGCATCTATCCGTAAATATGCTGGATGCTTGTTTTTATTGGGCTGTAAGCATTAATTAATTAATTTATGTTTCAATATGTTTTTGATCATGGAGGATTAATTATGAGTAAAGACAGCTTTAATAATTTGTACAAAGATGGTTATACTAAGAGCTCAGTGCCCTTTAACGAGCATGTCAGCTTTCCAATTGCAGATATGGATAAGGTAGCAAAAGCTGCTTTAGAGGCAGATGCCTACTATACGGGGTATTCTTTCGAAGAGACGTTTCAAATGGCGATTGAAGAATATTTGGGGCAACAGGCATCACGCCATGTTATGGCAGAGTTATACACCAGACCAATAAAAGACGTCATTAATAAAGCTTTATGGTACTTCATTGATAATAATATTAATGAACGGAATCTCGCAGAAGCCCTTAAAGATAAAGGAATCTCGCGAAGCCCTAAATAATTAAAAGCGCTGAAGCGTTCAAGGACAATGTGTGAACGAATTTTGTTTTGACCAATACTGGTCTGAGCTACCTCCACAATACACGGTTATCCTAGATACACTTGCTGAACAATTAAAACCTGCAACTCGTGTAAATGTAAATATTAGCGAGTGGGGTGGAAAAGATTTTTTGTACTTTGTGTCCGAACGTGAAAAAGGTCAAAAAGAGAGAAGGCTTTTTGATAGGACAGTGGCCGATCACACTCCGTCACAAATAAAGGCCATAAAAGAAGTTAGCTCTGCTGGGCTTGGTAGAGACGGCACAAAAATTGTTTTCTGCTATTCTGCATTTATTCATAAACAGGCTTACGACGTAAACTTTGATCAATTTCTATTGGAATTCTACAATTTTACCAAAAGCCGTAAATCGCATATAAATCTCAGCGCTTACGATAACGTTTTCAAAGACATTGAAAAACGTTGCGAAGATAAAACCCGCAAAAAACTAACGATGTTGAAGTATTCTCTTGGTGTTTTATTAATTACAGCCTCGATCTTAGCTGGCGTAATACTCTATGATGAGCATCAGACTGATAGTGCCATTAACGCACTTATTTCTCGTTCAAAGGTTACTACCGAACTCAAAGAAGGCATGAAAATTTTAGAAAATGCCGGGATGACCAATGACTCGATTTTATTTGTTTTATCATCGCTAAAAACACCACATGAAATGACCAGAGCTGAGATGACAGCGCTCTTTATCGAGCAAGCACAATCATATGTTCGGGCGATGAACTTCGATAATGATGAAAGTATTTCCGACGACGCCAGAGACGATATAAGAGTAGCTAATAAGTACCTAGAAAATGGCGATTTTCAAGCGGCAAAATCATTCATGGAGAAATCAATAGAGAGTAAAACCGAAGAGAAGACAGACATAGCGCTTAGGCATGAGTATACGGCCGCAATTCAAGTTCTAACAAATGATTATCTAGCGGCCAGCAAAAACTATAAAAATGCCGCAGATATATTACTCACCTCAACCGAATATAATGAAAAAATCGGTGACCTTCTTTATCAATCGCGGTTCTACCTCAAAAAGCAAGCAGCACTCTACGGAGACAGCTCTCTTCAATTAGAGGCCATAAATGATCTTGAATGGCAATTTGAAACATTTAGAAATCATATGTCTGATGAAGAGCAAATATTGTTTACTATTGAGCTAGCCAATTCTTATTCTTCTTTAGGAAGCTCTACTAAAAATAATGATTACATACGGTACGCAGAGTCTCTGTTGATTAAATTTGCCCCTGCATGTCAGGTTTTGGGCATTAAACCCAACCCGCAGTGCTATTACATAGAAACCGCATTAGCCGACATTTTGGCAAATAGAGGTACAAGAACAACAGTGACACAGGTCGGAGCTCAAGCGCATATAGACAGAATGCAAAAAGCAAAGGCTAGCTCAAAATCAGCAAGTTACCACTCTATAGCTGTAAGTGAGAAAGAGCAGTTCACATCACTGATTAATGAACTTTACATTTCACATTCGTTTTTCACGTTTACCAGTAACAATATTGAGCAAGAAAATGTGCTCTCACGGTTAAAAAAAGCATATGATAAATCTCCTGAAATATTTAGCGACATCAGAAATGCAGAAGAAATTTTGTCAGCTTATTACATTCTGAAATTAGAAGGACGAAGAGGGCGTTATGCTCAAGAGTCATTTTATTTGACACTAATTGAAGCCAGAAAAAAACTCATTGAACAATACTCGTTCAGCAAGAATTTAATGTGGGCGCAACAAAAAATAGAATTAGCAGAAATGTACTCCGTGTTAAAAAATAAAACTGGTGATCTCAAATATCTCGCTCAATCAATCGAGCAATACGAGCCATCTTTTCAGATGTATATTGATTACGCCCCTTCAGATTTGATGAAGCACCAGATTAATTTTGCCATAAAACTATCAAATTATGGCTATGCTAAAAAAGATATTGCCATATTAGAAAGAGCAGTCTCAGTAGCATTTGCGGCAACTGAAAATATGCCCATACTTGGTCATCTTCCCGACAAACGCAAAGCTGGTAAAAATCTAATTATTGACGTTGAAAGACTTGCTGAATTCAGTGATAAAGTCTGTATAAAAAACTTTAGAAGAAACTTGCAAGCTAAACAGGCGTTTATATTGAAAGTTTTAGGACGAATAGACAATCCAATACGAACCAAAGATGATACGTTAAATGACCTAGAAACTATTGAGATGTTAAGCGCAATGGTTAGACTGGACTATCAAGGTTGTTTTCCTCATATTCAAAAAAGCCCAAGCAACCACCTTTTATCTGAGGAAGACTTAATCAAGGTATCAAATTAATACTAAATGCTCAAAACCGCCAATTTTATTTACCGCAAGATGTGCGCGTGTACTACAAAATCGGAGATTTTTCCATACCCGCGCCTATCTTGAAAAGGACGTTGCCCCGTCCGTTTTATCCTCAGGCTGCGCTCTAAGCTTCGAATTATCATTCGAGAGCAAGTGCTTAAATGGCGCGTATTGGTATCGAACCAACACCGCGACAGTAAACGTATGGCCGTTTAATCACCACTTAAGGGAGCCTCCCTGCTACCCCTAAGAACCCCATAGGCCAATTGGGCATTTCATTGCCCCTCTGGACACCCTCGACCAAAGAGCGCATTGCTGCCCTTTGGAAACCAGAACCAACCCTACGCGGTTTGGATGCCGTAAGCGTTTCGCTGCTTAACCTCGACCATTTAGCGTAAATGGATACGATCATTAAACTTATCAATATCATCTATTTATGGTTGTCGATTCCTCTATTTTCCCATATTCTCTCAGATAGCATTTTGGTGGATATAAAAATGACCGATGAAATTATGACCTTGAAAGAGGTGGCTGACTATCTCAAGTTGGCAGAAAAAACCGCCTATCGACTGGCCGCCGAAGGAAAATTGCCAGGATTTAAAGTGGGTGGTAGCTGGCGGTTTAAAAAAGAAGATATCCTACAGTGGATAGAAGATAAAAAGGCATCGAACAAGAGTTCGTGAATATGTGCATGGAAATAGGAAAACTAAATTAGATGTCAGGTGAAAAATTAACATTATCTCAGCTTGAGCAATACCTTGCCAAAGCTGCTTGGATACTTAAGGGACCAGTAGATGCGTCTGACTTCAAGGTTTACATCTTTCCATTGCTGTTTTTCAAACGGATATCAGATGTTTACGATGAAGAATATCGTGTTGCGTTGGAAGAATCAGATGGTGACAAAGACTATGCATTACTGCCTGAATTTCATCGCTTTGATATTCCACAAGGTTGCCATTGGACCAATGTAAGAGAGACTACCACAAATGTTGGACTTGCTATCGAGCATGCCTTGCGAGGTATTGAGCAAGCCAATCAGGAGTTCTTGTATGGCATTTTTGGTGACACGCAGTGGAGCAACAAGAACAAACTCTCAGACGCACTATTAATAAACCTTATAGAGCATTTTTCACAATACGATCTTGGCAATGAAAATGTTGACCCTGACATGCTGGGTCAAGCATACGAATACCTAATCAAACACTTCGCCGACTTAACGAACAAAAAAGCGGGGGAGTTTTATACACCTCGTTCTGTAGTTCATTTGCTGGGTTTAATCCTAGACCCACATGAAGGCCAAACAATCTATGATCCGGCCTGCGGCACAGGCGGCATGCTGTTAGAGTGTGTTGATCACCTCAAACATAACAATGAAGATTACCGCACCCTTAAGCTTTTCGGCCAAGAGAAGAACCTCACCTCCAGCTCAATCGCTCGTATGAACATGTTTTTGCACGGTATTGAAGATTTTGAAATCTTGCGCGGTGATACTTTGCGCAGCCCAGCATTCTTCGAAGCGGACGGTCTTCAAACTTTTGACTGTGTAATTGCAAACCCACCGTTCTCCTTGAAGGAATGGGGAGCAGAGAATTGGGCCAATGATCCGTATGGCCGAAACATTGCCGGTGTTCCCCCTAAAGGCAATGGTGATATGGCTTGGGTGCAGCACATGGTCAAATCCATGAACAGCACCGGTCGTATGACAGTGGTGTTGCCACATGGCGCTTTGTTCCGAAAAGGCGCTGAAGGAAAAATTCGCAAAGCGTTGCTTGAGCAAGATTTACTAGAAGCAGTCATTGGTCTTGGTCCCAATGTGTTTTACGGCACGCAATTAGCTGCGTGCGTTATGGTCTTCCAGCAAAATAAAGAGACAGAGAAAAAGGGCAAGGTCCTATTTATAGATGCTTCAGATCAAATTCGTGTTGGTCGAGCGCAAAACCATTTGGAACCTAAGCATGTTCAACAAATTCACAAATGGTATCAAGCGTTCGAGGATGTAGAAAACTACGTTAAAGTCGCCTCGCTGAAAGACTTAGACGAAAATGACTGTAATTTGAATATTCCCCTCTATGTCGAAAAAATCATAGAAGACAACTTACCTAGCGTAGAAGAAGCTATGGCTGACCTAAAAGAAGCTTGGCATGCAAGCCTAGAAGCCGAAGAAAATTTTAAAGCAGTACTGGAGAAGTTTCTCTAATGGCAAACAAAAACCAAGAATTAGACCAAAAATCCCTCGAAAAGTACCTTTGGGGTGCGGCCACGGCTTTGCGTGGCACTATAGATGCTGGCGACTACAAACAGTACATTTTCCCACTGCTTTTCTTTAAACGCATTTCTGACGTTTACGATGAAGAATTTCAAAATTCCCTGGCAGAATCCGATGGAGATATGGAATACGCAGCTTTTGCCGAAAATCATCACTTTCAAATACCAGCGGGGGCGCACTGGAACGATGTGCGTGAAACCTCAACCAACATCGGTTTGGCTTTACAAAACGCCATGCGTCAAATTGAAAAGGCAAATCCAGATACCTTAGAAGGTATTTTTGGTGATGCCAGTTGGACCAATAAAGACCGGCTTTCAGATGCCGTGCTCACTAATTTAATTGAGCATTATTCACAGCACACCCTTGATTTAAAAAATGTACCCGACGACAAGTTAGGTAATGCTTACGAGTACTTAATTAAAGAGTTTGCTGACGACAGCGGCCATACCGCAGCTGAGTTTTATACCAACCGTACTGTGGTTAAATTAATGACCATGATCATGGACCCACAACCCGGTGAGTCTGTGTACGACCCAACCTGTGGCTCGGGTGGTTTATTACTTAACTGCGCTTTGCATCTTAAAGATGAAGGCAAAGAATACCGAACGCTTAAACTCTATGGGCAAGAGATAAACCTGCTTACCTCAGCCATTGCCCGCATGAATATGTTTATGCATGGCATTGAGGAGTTCGATATTGTTCGTGGGGATACCTTAGCTAGTCCAGGTCTGCTAGAGAATGACGAATTGAAAAGGTTCAACGTCATTCTGGCTAACCCGCCGTATTCGATTAAGTCTTGGGATAGAAAGTCTTTTGAGAATGATCCATTTGGCCGAAACCTTTGGGGTACGCCGCCGCAAGGCTGCGCGGATTATGCTTTTCAACAGCATATTCAAAAAAGCATGGACGTGAAAAATGGCCGATCTATTTCCCTTTGGCCGCACGGTATTTTGTTTCGTGATTCTGAAGCTAGTATGCGCCGCAAAATGATTGAAGAGGATTTAGTTGAGTGCATTATCGGGCTTGGTCCCAATCTATTTTATAACTCCCCGATGGAAGCCTGTTTGCTGATTACCAAAACTAACAAGGAGAAGAGTAAAAAAGGTAAGGTCTTGTTCATTAATGCGGTTAATGAAGTTAAACAAGAAAGTAATATGGGATATTTACAGGCGAGCCATATAGAGAAAATATTCAATGCCTACCAAGAATTTAAAACAATTGAAAATTTATCAATACTTGTTGATAAGCAAGAAATTTTAGATAAAAGCGCCAATATGGCTATAAATCTTTATGTTCGCCAAACATCCTTATTTGATAATGAATCTATTACTTTTGAGAATGCATGGCAGCAATGGCAAGAATCTTCAGATGACTTAGCAGATTCAATGAATGAGTTATTTAAGGAGTTATCTTAATGATTGATGTAAAAGATTTCTCCATTGATAAAAGCGACTGGAAGAAAGTTCGATTTGGTGATGTTGTATTTGAGCCAAAAGAGTCTGTGAAAGACCCTGTTGCCGAAGGTGTTGAACATGTTGTCGGGTTAGAGCATATCAATAGTGAGGATATTCATCTTCGCCGGTCTGGGACTGTTGAAGAGAGTACAACTTTTTCTAAAAAGTTTAGCAAAGGAGATGTGTTATTTGGTAGGCGTAGAGCATATTTGAAAAAAGCAGCCAAAGCTAATTTTGAAGGGATTTGTTCAGGTGATATAACAGTAATGCGTTCCAAAGAATGTCTGCTTCCTGAGTTGTTACCTTTCATAGTAAATAATGATAAATTTTTTGATTTCGCAATAACACATTCGGCAGGTGGTTTGTCACCAAGAGTCAAATTCAAGGATTTGGCTAATTATGAACTGAATTTACCTGTAGAGAGTCAGCAAATTGAATTGCGTGAGTTGCTTACAGCTAGTGATGATTTAATACAGCGATACAGAAATCTAAGAATTTCTGCAAGTGTCTATTCTGATTCACAGAATAATAGCGCTGTATTGACGGGATATGATAATGACGTCGAATACTCAAATTTAATTAAAAGAGATGTTGCTAAAAAATGGAAAGTAACGACCATAGGTAACCTGCTGAGCGAAGGGTTGCTCTTGCAGATTCAGGATGGTAACCATGGAGATATACACCCTAAATCAGTTGATTATGTTGAAGATGGAATCCCATTTGTCATGGCTAATATATTTTCGAATGGGAAGGTTGATTTTTCAAAAAGCAAAAAATTGCCCAAAGAGCTGACCGATAAACTTAGGATTGGTTTTTCTCTTCCTGGAGATTTATTGTTGACACATAAAGGGACGGTTGGAGAAGTGGCAATCGTACCGGAACAGATTGGATGGCCTTACTTGATGCTAACGCCACAGGTAACTTATTACCGTGTTAATACCGAAAAGCTTTCCACAGAGTTTCTTTATTTCGTGTTTACATCAAATTATTTTCAACAGCAAATTCGTAGGCTTTCATCACAGTCTACGAGAGCTTATGTGGGCATAACAGCACAAAAAAATCTTAAAATTGCAATTCCCCCAACAAAACAAGAGCAAGATGAAATCGTTGCGATTTTACAGTCCACCAATCGAATAAATCAGGGTATTGGCTCGGCAATAAAAACTATTAGGTCGTTTCAAAACAAATTGGTCGAACAGGTATTTTAGGAATGGCATTTACTGAATTAAATAGCGTAGAGCATTACATCATCAATCAATTGACGGGTGTAAATCTCAATCAAGGACAGGTCGCTGAAACACCACTGCAGCCCTATGGCGCTGAATGGCAATTTCAATCGTCAGAGCAGCTTGGCCGTGGCGTTAACGAAGTAATGGTTGAAGCGCAAGTTAAGGCGGCTTTGCTTCGCCTGAACCCTGAAATTCAGGCGAAACCAGAACTTGCCGATGAAGTCATCTACAAGCTTCGCGCTATATTAATTTCGGTCAATCAAATCGGCTTAGTCAAAGCCAATGAAGAATTCTTTCTATGGCTTACGGGCGAAAAGACCATGCCCTTTGGTGAGAATAATCGCCATGTGCCTGTGCACTTAATTGACTTTGATAAGATCACCAATAATCAATACATAGTCACTAATCAGTTCCGTATTCATCATCGTGAAACCAAGATACCAGATGTGGCCATGATGATTAACGGTATTCCGGTTGTGGTTGGTGAGGCAAAAACACCAATACGCCCCTCCGTCAGTTGGCTAGATGGCGCGAACGAAGTCCACAACATCTACGAAAATGCTGTTCCTCAGCTCTTCGTGCCGAATATATTGTCGTTCGCCACTGAGGGTAAAGAGCTGTTTTACGGCGCTATTCGTTGTCCTTTGGAATTTTGGGCTCCGTGGCGCTTAGAAAATGATGACGATGTGATCGCTAAAAGCTTTGGTTTAGTTGGTGTAGGTAAAGAACTTAACGATTTGCTGAGCCCCGCACGATTGCTGGATATCATGCGTAACTTCTCATTGTTCACCAGTAACAATAAAAAACAGCGTATCAAGATAATACCGCGCTTCCAGCAATATGAAGGCGCGAACAAGATTGTTCATCGTGTTATTGAAGGAAAAATTAAAAAGGGGTTGATCTGGCATTTTCAAGGCTCAGGTAAATCGTTGTTGATGGTCTTTGCGGCACAAAAGCTACGCCGAGAAGCGTCACTCAAGAGTCCAACTGTTATTGTTCTGGTGGACAGAACCGACTTGGATACGCAAATCAGCGGAACATTCAATGCCGCAGATGTTGCTAATGTTGAAAGCACAGAAAGCATCAAAGAGTTACAGCAAATGCTGGAGCGCGATACCCGCAAGATCATTATTTCGATGATCCATAAGTTTCGTGATGCCAAGCCAAACATGAACACCCGCGAGAATATCATCGTGCTGGTGGATGAGGCACACCGAACACAAGAAGGTGACTTAGCGCGTCAAATGCGTGCCGCATTGCCCAATGCATTTTTGTTTGGTTTGACCGGAACACCCGTTAACAAGGCTGACAAAAATACGTTTTGGGCGTTTGGGGCAGAAGAGGACCAAGGCGGCTATATGAGCCGCTATACTTTCCATGACTCCATCCGTGATGAAGCGACACTGCCACTACACTTTGAGCCGCGTCTTGTCGATGTTCATGTTGATAAGGATTCCTTAGATGAAGCCTTCACGAATTTGAAAGAAAGTGCCGGACTGACTGACGAAGAGGCTGATGCTCTAAACCAGAAATCTGCAAAGATGGCAGCTTTCCTCAAAGCGCCTGAGCGTGTTGAAAAAATCGTTACTGATATCGCTGAACACTTCAAAGAGAAAGTATTACCGCACGGTTTTAAAGCCATGATCGTAACGCCTGATCGTCACGCTTGTGTTCAGTACAAAGAAGAATTAGATAAACATTTCGCTGTAGAGGCTAGCAAGGTTGTAATGTCGACCACTGCGAATGACGATTTTGAATTTAAGAAGAAATGGGGCGTTGATAAGAGCCAACAAGAGAAGGTCGTTGATGAATTTAATGATGCTACGTCCGACCTCAAATTTATAATTGTGACCGCTAAGCTATTAACAGGGTTTGATGCCCCGATATTGCAAACGATGTATTTGGATAAATCCATAAAAGATCACACATTGCTTCAAGCAATTTGTCGCACTAACCGTCTATATCCTCATAAAACATATGGGCGAATAGTCGACTATTTTGGTGTGTTTGATGATGCAGCCAAAGCTCTAGAATTTGATGAAGAAAGCCTACAGCAGGTCATTACCAATTTGGCCGAGCTGCGCGCTAAGTTACCACAGGCAATGATAGATGCACTTGCGCATTTTGAGGGCGTAGACCGAACGTTAGAGGGATTTGAAGGCTTAGAAGCTGCACAAGATGCCATTAACAATGATGAAAAAAAAGATGCCTTTGCTGCTGACTTCAAATATCTAGCCAAACTTTGGGAATCGCTCTCACCTGACAATATCTTAGACGTTTATAACCAAGATTATAAATGGCTAGCTCAAGTCTATGAATCCGTTAAACCTGCATCTGACAATATTGGTAAGTTATTATGGCTCACTTTGGGCGCTCAGACTACTCAACTAATCCACGACAACATTCATGTCGGCGAAGTGCATACATTGGATGAGTTCGTGATGGATGCCGATGTTATTGAGGATATCTTTAATAATCCCGACCCAAGAAAGACTAAACAGCTTGAGAAGGCTTTAGCCAAACGATTCAAAGACCGTATTGATTTACCGGTATTCAGGTCCTTAAGTGAACGTCTAGAAACGCTTAGAGATAAAGCTGAAAAAGGACTGATTGCATCAATAGATTTTGTTAAAGAGCTATGTAAGATTGCTAAAGAAACCCTTCAAGCAGAAAAAGACTTGGAAACAGATCTCCAAGAAAAATCGCCTAAAGCCGCATTAACAGAGCTTTTTTTAGAGTTAAAGAGCGATCAAACACCAGCCGTAGTTGAGCGTATAGTCAATGATATTGACGGTATTGTGCGAATAGTACGTTTCCCTGGGTGGCAGACTACAACAGGTGGAGAGCGTGAGGTTCAAAAATCACTGCGCAAAACACTACTTAAGTACAAATTACATACTGACCAGGCGTTGTTTGATCAGGCTTATGCATATATTCGGGAATATTATTAATGGTCCAAAATGCAGGTTATATAGCGGTTTATATTGGTTTTGATAAACACTAAATTAGTTCTAATCAGACCGTATCCAACAATCATGTGAAACACGGTCCTAATGAACGCCTCAAAGATAAGTGAGTAATTATACAAGGAGAGATAAAATGGCGGGCAAACTTAAAAATGTATTCGTAAGCCACCATCATAAAGATGATGCAAGTGTTGATGGTTTAACAGGAATTCTTGCTGGTAAAAATTACAATATTCGTAACAGCTCGATTAGAGCAAAACCTGAAAATCAAAAACGACTTGATAATAAGCAAGTAAGCGATAACACAATTAAAAGGTTACTACGCATGAAAATGCGTTGGGCTAGTCAAGTAATTGTCGTTATCGGCAAAGAAACACACTCTAGACCTTGGGTTAATTGGGAAATTCAAATCGCTCACCAACTAGGAAAGCCAATAGTTGGTGTATATGAAAACGGTTTAAAGGATCAGGTAGAGATCCCTAGTAATCTGGAAAAATATTCCTCTTCAATTGTTGGTTGGCGGTCAGATTCCGTTATAGACGCTCTAGAGGGCGGAAGTCAGTTCCAGAATCCAGACGGTAGCACATCTCCAAAAATAACGGGTCGAAACATCACATGTTAATAGGCCCCAATGCTAAATTATTCGTTTATGTAATTGCTCGAGATTTTGGGTTTGCGCCAAATCCTTTTTTTGGCTCTTGTACTCTTGCTACTTGCAAGCCCGGGATACGAAAGGGGGCTAACGCAGGAGACTGGATATTGGGAGTTGCCGGAAGAAAACTAGGCAAATCCATCCATAGAAAATGCATACTTTTGATGAAAGTCTCTGAAAAAATGAGCTTTGAATCTTATTGGAATGACCCTCGCTACACTATAAAAAAAGCTTGCCGTAATGGAAGCCAATTAAAAATGCTTGGAGATAATATATATCACATAGATGCTGATGGTGAGTGGATTCAAGAGGATTCGCATCATAGCAATCCAGACGGAACCACCAATTTAGTTAATTTAGATAGAGACACTGGCAAATGTGACCAAGTATTAATTTCTGATTACTTTTTTTACTTTGGTGAACAAGCTATTGCAGTTGATTTACAAGCAATCAATTACACACCTGGGGTTGGCTTTAAAAGAATAGTATTAAATAGCTCGCCAGCAGGTAAGGCGCTGATTGAAAATGTGCACGCTCAAAATAAAAACAACCTCAATTGTGTCATCTCAGATCCTTGTCAGTTTTTGGATTCACATCAACGAGTAGATCAGGGAACGGGTAAAATTTTTAAGTAAGGATATGACATGAATTTACCACGCAGAAAAGTCTTTATTTCTCACTACAAGGGAGACCGAGTAGAAGTTGACGCATTTATACGAAATTTCTCTTCGGTTTTCATTCCTAAAGTTTTGGGTGCCAATAACAATGATGATTTCATCGATAGCACCAATACTGAGTATGTCATGCAACGTATAAGGAGACTATATCTTCAAGATAGCACTGTGACGATTGTTCTACTTGGTAATTGTACCCACGCTAGGCGATATATTGATTGGGAAATAAAAAGCTCACTGCGGGCAGGTAGTAATTTACCAAACGGACTGATGGGGATTTCACTTCCAAGCACAAATAACAAGGTAAATTTACCTGAAAGGTTTGAGTCAAATTGGGTTCAAGGTCATGCCCATTGCTACGCAAAGTTTTGGAATTACCCTACATCCACTAGAGATCTTCAAGATTGGATAGAAGATGCTCAAGAGTCCAGATTGACTAGAGCATACTTAATCAATAATTCTGATGGGATGAAGAGATATAATGGAAAGTGCAAAAAATGCGGAGAGACACATTAATGGATAGATCTTATAGCCCGCCAATAACGGTCCATTTTATTTGGAATCCTTCAGATTCTGAACTGGCATTACCAATTTTAAGTTTTGTTAGAAATAGTTTTTCTAGAGATAAAACTAAACCTTTTTCAAGGTCGTTAAATCTTTCACTATTTCAGTACAGCTCGTCAAACGGAAACGAAATACCGAGTGCGTATCCTTCAGAGCGTGCTGATAACACGATCATATTCGTTTTTACGAGTGTAAATACAGTAGGAACTAAAAAGTGGAAAGAATACGTTGAAGGAATTCCCTCATCTGCTTCAGTACATGTAGTACCAGTCGCTTTAGATACTTATGGGTTAAGACATCAAGGGTCTTTACAGGGTTTAAATTGTATTCGTGCATACGAGTGGCCAAGTACTAATAAAGATTTATTTGCGATTGTTTCATTGGCGCATGAGATATACAGACATGGTTGTGTAAAGACTATGCCAGAAGACACAGGAAACAGGTCATCAATTAAATTATTTTTAAGTCATTCAAAATCTGAAGGGACAGGACCTTCTTATTCAAAACGAGTTAAGGATTTTATCGATAGTACGAGTATGAAGCGTTTCTTCGATGCAACAGAGATCGCTCCTGGTTTTTCCTTTTCAGAGGAAATTGAAAAGCATATCTCAGACTCTACGTTGATTGCTTTTGAAAGTGATTCATATTCATCTCGCTATTGGTGTCAAAGAGAGATTTTAAGCGCAAAAGAAAAAAATAGACCAGTGCTTGTTGTTAATTGTCTTGACGATTACGAAGATAGAATATTTCCAGCGGCGTCAAATGTCCCTTGTGTAAATGTTCCGTCATCAGCAGAATTAAATGAAAAAGATGTGTTGCGCATATTATCTGCTGCGATTATTGAGACCATTCGTTTTGTATATTCTTTAAAATCTTTACAGAAATACAAAGATGCAGGTTGGCTAGATAATGATTACCAATTGTTTGCACGCCCTCCAGAAATACGTCAAATTTTAAAACTCGTTGAAAATGGCTCTAATAAGGTTTGTTATCCTGAGCCGCCGATTTTTTCTGAAGAAGCTGATTGGCATTCTATGATAGGGGTTAAGTCCAGAACGCCTCTTTGGGAGCCTTCAGAACTTAATTCCTTAGCTGAAATAAAAATGGGAATTTCAATCTCAGACAGAAATGAAACCGATTTTTCTCATACTCACGGTCATGAAGATCAATTGGTTAGATTAGCGCAAGAGATAGCAAGACATTCGCTTGCACGTTCTGCAACATTAATATATGGCGGAGACTTGAGACTGGATGGATTTACCAAATTTATCCTCGATGAAGCAACTATTTTAAAAGAACGTTTAAGAGATTCGATAATACATATCGAAAACCATTTAGCGTGGCCTTTATATATTGAGGAACAGAAAATAACAGCTTGGAGAGCCGAATATAGTCAAATAATGGCGACCCATGAACATGCTATTCCCAATGATGTGAGTACTGGGATATCTGCAAGTGTATTTTTAGCACCTAATTCAACTAGCAATTCATACATTTGGTCACGGTCGCTTACAAACATGCGAGAAATGTCAATCAATGCTTCAACGGTAAGAATATGTGCTGGAGGGAAAACTTCAGGTTACAAAGGCAAAATGTCGGGGGTTTTGGAGGAAATTATGATTGCACTAGCAATCAAAAAACCAATCTTTCTACTTGGAGGGTTTGATGGAATTGTAGGTGATGTTTGCAAGGCTATTTTAAACAAAGATACGCCAGATACGCTGACCGAAAATTGGCAATTATTAAACAATACTGGCTACAAAGAATTGCAAGAACTGGCGGCAACAGATAATCATAATTGCAATTATGATGAATTGATTTCGGTCCTTCATGACGTGAATTTGCCAGATTTGGCATCAAACGTAGGTCTAAGCGAACAAGAGTATATAGAATTAATGGGCACTCCATTTGTTGATGAATGTGTACACACGATATTAAAAGGTTTAAGAAAATTGGACTTAAATTCCAACACATAAACTCTGCTAGCTAATAGCACTGTGATTTAAAATGGGAATAATTATAGGGAAAAGCATGGAAAATATAAGCGGTTCATTACCACTATCCGAATATGAGACATTAATCGAGAAAACGGATAGATTTTCAAAAGAAGAACTTACTCCTGTTCTTCTTGGTCTCTATGGTGAGGTTGGTAGCATAATGTCGGCCACAAAAAAGTACCGGAGAGAGAAAAAAGCGTATGTAGGTTATAAGGAGGCTGTTGAGGAAGAATTTGGCGATGCACTATGGTATTTCACAGCAATTTGCCGACGATTTGATTTTAGTATATCAGATGTTTTTGAAGCTGCGTTTGACGCAAATGATATGAAAACAATCTCAGCCAGTGATAATGAAAATTCTCCGTTATCACAAACGATAACTCCCTCCCAAATCGATAGCTTGGACGTAACCCTTATTGAGCTTGGTTCAATTACTGCTACTTTGCTCAAAATCAATAAAAGTAGTGACCAAATTTTTGAAACTCTTGTAAAATTTGCGCGAATTTACATTCAATCGCTGCATTCAATAGAGCTTTCGTTTGCAAAAGTAGCGAGGGGGAATATAAAAAAAGCGATAGGCCGATTTGAAAAACCAGAAATAACAGCACTTCCTGATTTTGATAAAACCTTTCCTGATGAAGAGCAACTTCCTAGATATTTTGAAATAGAAATCACTCAAAGAAAGAGTGGTCAAAGTTATTTGAGATGGAACGGAGTATTTCTTGGCTCTCCTTTAACAGACAACATACGTGACCCCGATGGATATCGTTTTCACGACGTATTTCATTTGTCATACGTTGCTATCTTGCATTGGTCTCCAACTTTTAGAGCTCTTATTAAACACAAGAGAAAGAGTAAACCAATTTTTGACGAAGCTCAGGATGGTGGAAGAGCAATTGTTGTTGAGGAAGGACTAACTGCTTGGCTTTATTCTTATTCAAAAGGCCTCGATTATTTTGAGGGACATACTAGTATATCGTTTGATGTTCTCAAAACAATTGAGAAATTCGTTCACGGCTACGAAGTTCAAGATTGCCCATTAAAATTATGGGAAGATGCGATATTACAAGGATATAAGGTCTTTAGGCAGGTTAAAAAAAATAATGGCGGTATAATCATTGGGGATAGAGAGAAACGAACCCTGAGTTACAAGGCTATAGGAGATTAGTATGAAAGCTGAGTATTTCATTAATGAATTGGTCGGTCTACAGTTCGATAATACCTTTAATCCTTATGCCGATTGTTGCGAAATACATGATTATGCACATGCTCCGGCTCGACGGCGGGCGGTATTAAAAAAAATGTTAGACGCCGCGGGTCAAGTTGAGGTTGACTCAATTTGGATAGGAAGAGACTTAGGCCACAGGGGTGGCAGAAGGACAGGACTAGCGCTAACAGATGATGTTCATTTGTTAAATCACCTAAGCAGATGGTCGGTGGAGTGTAAGCAATTAACGAAAGGACAAGCTGTTCCAGAGAGAACGGCGGCAGTAATATGGAGCGTCTTAGAGAACATAACTTCACCTGTTTTTCTTTGGAACGTTTTTCCTCTACATCCATTTGAACCGGGATTACCATTCAGTAATCGTGCTCACAATTCTAAGGAAAGAAGTGCGGGAGAAGAATTATTAGAAATGCTCATCGATTTATTGAAACCAAAAAGATTGATTGCAATTGGAAATGACGCAGAGCGCGCTGCATTAAAATTCTCCGATCATTATGATGTTGTGAAAGTCCGCCACCCAAGTTATGGGGGGCAGAATGTATTTCTAAAACAAATGCGGGAACTCTACTTTATCGAAGACGGCGATAAAGAATAAAAGCATTTTAAGGCTAAGAAATGACTTAAAGAACGGAATTAATCATTTATTTTCGACACTGCCGTACACAATATTTAGGAAAAATAAATTGATAGACGGTTAGCATATTGCTAGCAGACGCCGTCTATCTATGTCGCAACGCCAACTCATTTCTAACCGTTTCAATTGAGGCCAACGCATTGCGGCGATCAGGTGATTGCGCATCGCTTCGGGCTAATTCATTAAACAATGTGCGTAGTAAACCTTTCAGTTCTGGTGCACTCAGCGCCGCTGCTTTAAATCTCGTTACCAATTTCATTTTATCCTCCAACTTTTGGAAGACCGCGCGTAAGCGTAGCTTAAAGACCGTTCCTTAACTTAACATTCGTAAGCGTCTAGCAAAGGCCGTCTTTTAGATATCAACCGTAAGCGTAGCTTAAAGGCCGTCTTATAAATATCCGCTTGGTAAAA
>TARA_R110001592_G_scaffold360963_1_pt1 | contig 24093 bp, 17 predicted proteins | sample TARA_R110001592 | Tara Oceans TARA_R110001592 (sample SAMEA4398387) | marine metagenome | biome: Polar Biome; feature: [SRF] surface water layer (ENVO:00010504); material: water (ENVO:00002006), including particulate matter (ENVO:01000060) such as... | depth 5 m | reverse complement strand
ATACGGCGGGCAGTTCGAAAGCGAAAAGAGTGCGAGCCGAACCATCGGAATACTGTTCGCCATATCGATGTTCGGCGTACTGATGGTACTCTACACAATGTTCCGATCGGTGAATTTTTCCCTTCAAGTAATGATGGCGCTGCCGATGGCATTTATCGGATCGGTGATCGCTCTCGTAATAACCGGACAGACACTGACAATCGCCGCGATGGTAGGCTTCATTTCATTAGGGGGCATTGCATCGCGGAATGGAATTCTGCTACTGAACCACTACTTGCACTTGGTCCGTTATGAAGGTGAGACTTGGTCGAAAGAAATGATCATTCGTGCCGGTCAAGAACGTCTGGCTCCAGTGCTAATGACTGCTCTGACGTCAGGTATCGGATTAGTACCACTTGCTCTCTCCGCCGGGGAACCAGGCAAAGAGATTCTTTATCCAGTCGCCACTGTAATACTGGGTGGACTGATCAGCAGCACAATTCTGGAATTTTTCGTTCGTCCGGCTTTGCTCTGGACGTTCGGACGCAAGGCAGGTGAACGAATCGTAGAAACCACAACTACCGAAATCCCTCTTATTGAAGAATCCCTAGAAGAGTCAATAACTCAGACATGATATTTCGAAATCTTAACCGTCGATATCGAAGTCGACACTTAATTTGTAACTTTGGCTGTGATGTATGGACACTCCCAGCAACTTCTAGTCTATCAAACTCGAAAGGAAAAGGACTATGTTTACTATGAGCTTAAAGAAGGCTGTATTTGGTAGTCTCACAATGGTGATTGCTGCGAGTGCATTTGCAAGTTCTGCATTGGCTGCGGAAAAGGAAATCGTCGGATATCGCCTTCAAAAATGGAAGACGATCCATTTTGACAATGGGCAGAAGGCTAACATTCACATTAAGGCAGTGAAAAAACTCGGTTGTGAAGTTAAGAAGGACGACCATGGCAGTCACATCGACGTAACCTATCGTTGCCCCAAATGGCAAGAGATTGCTCTCAATACTCACGACTCTGCACGCCAATGGGAAAAGTGGCTCAAAGCAAGTGGCTTTGAGACAAAACACGAGCACTAAAACGTACATAAAACGAGAGTCTATAGTTCGCTTTGGGGCAATGAGGGCCGGTGAGCATCATCGAAAAACCGCCACCGGCTCTCTTCTCTGAACTCGCATCTTTTAACTTATTCATTTCAAAACAAGGTAACAACTCATGATAAAACGAAACTATTTAATTCCAAATACGGTTCTGTTTTTTTTAATCATTATTTTCGTTGGCTGCACGTCAGAGTCCAATAAATCAGAAATCTCCGATGTTCCTGATTTACCTCCGGCTACAGTCGATACTGATGCCCACAACCATCCGAGTGAAGGACCACATCATGGGCATCTTATCGAGTTAGGTAAAGAAGAATACCACGCCGAATTCGTTCATAATGAGAAGAATGGTACTGTCACAATCTACATTCTCGACGGTACTGCGAAAAAAGTTGTTCCAATCGACGCCAAAGAGATCGTGATCAATCTCAAGCACGATGGGCGTGGTGAGCAATTCAAATTGGCAGCATTACCGGATGAAGGAGATCCCGTAGGACAGTCGTCTCGATTTGTCTCGAAGGACAAAGAACTCAATGAGGACCTTCACGCTAAAGATGCGGATGCACGTCTCGCTCTACGAATCGCTGGTAAATCGTATTCAGGAAAGATCGAACATGATCATCATGAACATGGAGATCACGACCACAAACATTAATAATTAAAACGACTACAACAAAAAACAGTTTAAAAAATTAAATTCATTCAACATTTTAATAAGGGCTTAGCCATGCCTCGTATCAAGATCGAAGATCTGGCAATTGAACCAATCAGATTCAGGAGAACCTGTTTTAGTGGCGAGTGGTTCTTAAGATTACTTTTGTAAGCCAGCCAGTACGAAGAAAATGTTCATTTTAGTGTTGGAGTCGAGCTTTGGGTCGTTCAAAGGCGCGCCCATGGAATTTACTCTGGAAAGCCTATCAACAAATATAATTTCACAAGGTACAAAACTTTATGTTGCTGACTACTAACAAAATTAACCTATGACCAAAAGAAACACTCCTTGCGGTCAAGTAATCGTAGTCCCGTTACTGGCTCTATGGGGCAACTGCGCAATTTCAGAGAAATTTGATTAAGAAATTCTGTTTTATCAGAGTGATGTTCAGAGAACTGAAACTGAGAAGTAAAGTTTGAATGAATCGTAATCGAATCCTGTACGATGAGACAAATAGGTCCTTGTGTGGCGGAGAATGAAAGATCAATAATTTATCTGAAGAAAGAAAACAATTATGTTGCTGTCTCTCATGAACAGGCTACTAAGCAGGAAAAATCCACAAACGATTCGCTTTCAGCTGCTATTAGCAGTGAATGTGACACTTGGTGTGGCCCTCGCGGGGTTACTTTTCTGGCAGTACGAACGCGAAATGGAAGAAGTAGTCATGGAAAAGCGTTCTGGTCTGAACGATGAAGCAATTGCGATTCATGAAGCAGTCAGGCACCTGAATCAAGATCATGGTACGAGTGACGTACAAAGTTATATAAACTGTGTCTGTCAGCAGATGCGGAATTCCACGTCTCTGGGTCATCAAATTGTAGTTCGGCTGAACGGAAAAGTACTTCAGACAAAGCCAAATTCGCCGGAAACAGTAAGAATCCTTTCAGAAATTGATTCCACTACAGAAAAGAGTAATAAGTGGATTAATTTTGATAAGCTCGAGCTGATCGTAGGACATCACACAGGGGACAATATCAGTGTGTTCGTTTCCGAGAATCGAGAAAATGTGCGTCGTGCTATTCGTCGCAAGGTCCTAATACAACTTGCCATCCTGGGAACATTAGGTCTGTTGGCAACCACTGTCGTCAACGTAGTTCTGTTGCAGATTATCGGGGCTCCACTGAATCAATTGTTGAAGACCGTCGAAAAAATTTCGGCTGGAGATCTTGAAGCGAAAGTTCCGACATTCAATAGCTGCGAGATGAATCAGTTATCGTCTGCCATCAATTCTATGAGCCAGACGTTGCATAAAAACGACCGCGAACGTCGACAGCAAATGGAAAAGGCAAGAAAAATCCAGCAGCATCTGCTTCCAAATGGTATTCAGATCCCAGGTCTAGTGACGGCATGTGTGTTTGAACCTGCTGATACTGTCGCAGGTGATTACTACGACTTTTTACCGCTGGCAGACGGGTCATGGTTGATCTGCGTGGCAGACGTCATTGGACATGGTGTTCCGGCAGCAATGGGGGCGGCCATGCTCAAATCACTGCTAATGGCCGCTTCTGAACTGCCACCATACGAACCTGAAAGTCTACTCCAAGAAGTTAATCAACGATTTGCCGCCACGATGTTGCCAGGTAACTTTGCATCGATGTTTCTCGCTCGTTGGAAACCGGACACCAATGAATTTTCGTGGGCAAGTGCAGGCCATCTTCCTGGAATAATGCTAGAAAAATCAGGACGTCTCGATTCATTAAAAAGCACTGGAATGCTAATGGGGTTGGACGCTGGTACTGTTTGGGACCAGCAAATTACTTTTCTGTCAACCGGAGACCGAATTCTACTCTTCAGTGATGGGGTGACCGAAACACGCAGTCCGAACGGAGAACTCTTCGGCCAGGAACGACTAACTTCTTGGTTTTCACGCTGCAGTGTACTTTCACTTCAGAGCACTGTAATGCGGATTATTGAAATCCTAATCGAGTGGCGAGATGAGTCTACCTTAAGCGATGACCTAACACTTGTGGTACTCCAATGTGTAGCCAACAACAACGAGATTTCGACGATCGAGACTGATGACAACAAGTCATTTGAAACACTAAATATTCTTACTGAAATGGATATAAATTCACAAAAATCAAGGATGAGTGATTCATGACTTTTCAGACAGATTCGACCAATGAACTGCGCGATATATACCCAAACAGCAAGGTTGTCGTATTGACTGCGGACAACAACAAGCCACAGTCGGGAGAGGGATTAATTAAAAAACTGGCATATTCCTGGTCACTCTGGTTGGGACAGTATCGCATTACGCTGGAATTCATTGCTATCGTTCTGGTTCTATTCACACTGTTAAGGGTTATTCTAGTTTTTACATATGTTGATTGGAATTCCATAGCGACACACGAATTAATTCAATTAAGCGTTGTTGGACTACGGTTTGATTTACTTGTCACTTTCCTCTATGTGATGCCTCAAATCATACGCCATACATTCTTTTACAGAACACCTTCAGTTGGTCGTTTGAATCGTACGTTACTTTACTTTGACATACTGTTTACAGTCTTGTTCGTTCCCTTTCTATGCGTTGCAGAGTTCCTCTTTTTTGATGAATTTCAGTCACGTCTAAATTACATCGCTTTTGAGTATCTAGTTTATCCCCATGAAGTGTTCGGCAATATTTGGGAATCATATCCCATCGTACTATTGTTCTTCGGCATCTTTATCACTGCTGGTAGCCTGTTTTTGATTATCCAAAAGCGAGCACAGAATGTGGTCGGCATGCCCATTCCGAAGAGTCGTCGATATGGAATATTCTTTATGGTCGTTTTCACAATTAGTATTCTGTGGTCTACAATAAGTATGAGTAGTACCAAATTTTCTCAAAACCGTATTATTAACCAGTGCTCCGGAAATGGGCTTTACAGTTTTGTATTCTATGCCTGGTCGTGTGGTTTCGATTATGATGAGTTCTACCTTACCATCGATCCAGAGGAAGCACATCGATGTATTCAACGCCGCATCATTACTTCTAACGACCGTCGACACGAATTTTCATTTAATCCTGTAGACCGAACAGTAACCGTGCCTGGAATGCAACGCGATTGGAATGTCGTTGTGATTCTTGAAGAGAGTTTGGGGTCCGATTTCGTAGGTGTTTTGGGCGATGATCGCGGACTTACTCCTTTCTTTGATAAGCTGTCTGCCGAAGGCATCTTGTTCGATAATTTCTACGCCACAGGTAACAGGACGGCGCGTGCGCTAGAGGCTGTTCTAACTTCAATGCCCCCGATTCCTACAGAAGCCATCTTGAAACGTGACCACTCGGACCATGTCTACACTCTGGCTCATGTCCTGGCAGCACGTGGATATCATAGGGTGTTTATTGAAGGCGGACATGGGATCTTCGATGGTATGCGCTCATTCATGATGTCCAATGGATTTGAAAGGTTTATCGAACTGAAAGACTACGAAGCCCCTACTTTTACAACGGCTTGGGGGGCCTGTGATGAGGACATCTTCAACCGATCGCTTATTGAATGTGATAATCTGAGCAAACGCAATCATCCCTTTTTTATGGTTGTTCTCACCAATTCTAATCACCGACCGTTCACATATCCCGATGGTCGAATTGATTTGCCAGCTGAAGCGAAAAACAGGACACACGCAGTGAAGTACTCAGACTGGGCACTGGGGCATTTCTTTCAGAAAGCAAAATCACATAAATTCTATAAGAACACATTGTTCGTAGTGATGGGAGATCACGGCGCCCGTGTGTACGGAAGCCAATTATTCCCAATGAAGTCATATCGAATCCCAGTACTCATGATTATACCAAGTGGTAAAGGACGGGGAACACGATGTTCGACATTAGCATCATCACTTGATATTACACCGACAATTATGGGACAACTCGGAGCTGCGTATCGATCCGTCTTTTTCGGACGCGACATTCTGAATATAGCCCCGTCATCCGGTTATGCGTTGATGCAACACAATCACGACCTGGCGCTGCTCCAAAGTAATCAACAGATGCTGGTCCTTAGTAGCCAGAAGAAGTACGAGCTATTTCGCTTGGATACGGAGACATACTCTCTAACTCAACAACAGGAAAGGAATACCAAGCTTCGCAGGGATGCGATTAGTTTTTTCCAAATAGCACACCGCCTGTACTACCAAGAACGTTGGTTTCCAGCTGAGTCTTCCGAGTCTGAGCAATCTCACGCGATACACCACAGGCACAACATCCCGATCTGGCACAACAACAAGCCAACGACAGGTAGAAGGTTTTGAAAATGACCGAGATTTGCATAGCTCTTTTATCTCACAACGTGAAATGCGTAACTTCTGCCGCCTGACTTTGTTGATCAGGAGAACCCAAACAAGAATGACAGGCCAACAATGCAAAGCCTGACAACTCAACACTAATTTGTAGACCAATGAGCAAACGGACAAAGCAAAAACGAAAACGGAATCACATGAAGCCGATTCAACGTCGGAAGTTAACGACAAGGGAACGGTGGGGTTATACAATACTGATTTTTTTCTTAGTCGGATTCACGTTTATCCCCTACATTATTGATTTGATTCGATATCCCAATCCCTGGAACGCATTTTTGTTGATTGCCGTCACAATTTTCCTTGTAGTCACAACGATTCTGGTACTGAAACATGCGAAAGTGTGAACGATCATTGCGCTATCGCCAATGGAATGGCAGCCGTGGTTTAAAATATCTATCAGGATTGCTGCTGGTTACGTATGCATGTATCGCAACGCTTGAATTGGGAGAGACTTGTGCTGCAACTGCAATTGCAGCTGATACGATTCAGAACTCGCCAGCCATGGATCCATTCGAAATCAAAAACAGTCACGACAAGCATTCGTTGTCAGATCACGAAGTTCCATTCTCGCCGATTTTGTTTGAACTGGCGGTCATCATTGGTGTGGCGATATTGGGCCGATGGCTGGCCGAGCGTTTTCACCAATCAGCCGTTTTGGGCGAACTGCTGGCTGGCGTCTTGTTGGGAAACATCGGTTTCTGGTTGGGTATTCCAATCTTTATCCTAATCATGCACCTAGCCGACGCCATTCCACTGTTTAATGAAATCTGGCTGACAGGTAGCTCGGTTGCGGATGCTGCACGGGATATTTTTCCAGATGCTGATCTGGCAGAAGGCGACAGCAAGCAACAGTTGGTCGAGATTATGACCGGGCCGGATGGCCCACAAAACGTCTCTATGAGTTTCGCACTTTGGATTTTTTCTGAACTAGGAGTAATTCTGCTACTGTTTGTGGTTGGATTGGAAACTCGCGTCGAGGAGATGCTGAAAGTCGGCATGCGGGCGTTTTTTGTGGCGATCATCGGTGTCATTACTCCATTCGCACTCGGCCTCGCAACAGCGATGTGGATTATCCCTGATGCTGGCACAACCGTTCATTTTTTTCTGGCGACCACATTATGTGCAACTAGCGTTGGTATTACCGCACGTGTTTTTCGCGATTTAAACAAGCTTCAGACGCCCGAAGCAAAGATCATTCTAGGTGCGGCTGTGATCGATGACGTTCTGGGACTAATACTTTTAGCGATCGTCATTGGCCTTGCCTCAACTGGTCAGATTGATGTGGGGGAGATCAGCCGCATTTCGCTGCTTGCGATTCTTTTTCTTGGATCAGTGCTGCTGCTAGGTGGCCGGATAGTTCGCTGGCTGGTTCCACTGGTGATAATGTTGGAGCGACACAACGCCAAGCTTCTGTTTCCACTGGGGCTGGCATTCCTGTTATCGTGGGTCGCAAATGCCATCGAACTGGCTCCAATCATAGGGGCATTCACGGCTGGCTTGATTCTCAGTGAAGAACAGTTTGAAAAATATTCTCTGCAGTCAACAATGGAACATGTGACCGAGCCGCTAGAGCGGATATTCTCCCCCATATTTTTTGTGTTAATGGGAATGCAGGTCAACTTGCAATGGTTCCTTGATCCAACAACTCTGGAACTCGCATTGGCATTCAGTTTTGTGGCGATCATTGGCAAGCTGGTTTGTGGATTGCCTGCCGGACGCAATATAGATCGCTTGACTATCGGTGTGGGCATGATTCCACGCGGCGAAGTTGGCCTGATCTTTGCTGGAATCGGTAAAAGCATGGGAGTAGTCAGTGGGGCGGCATTTTCGGCGCTGGTCGTCATGGTCATAGTCACGACCCTACTAACGCCATTGGTGCTGAAATGGTCATTGTCTCATTATTTGGAAAGCTCTGCCCCGTCTATCGAATGAACAGACAGAAAAAGCAGAAACGAAAAAGTATCAGTAGAAGGAACAACGGAAATTCACTTCCAAGATCGCTGAATTTAGTAGCATTACTTCTCTGTAGAATGAGCCTAGTACAGAATCCGTACGTCGTTAATAATATTTTGTCCCCCGATCTTAGTACGTGTTTAGCCTTATAATGAATGTGATAATCATTCTGAGCTTGATAACATTTATATTGAGGACACGTAACTCGGAATCGTAGTCGAAAAAGATCACGAATCATGCAGAAAAAACTCAAGCTCGAGATCCCCATTTTGTTGCCCGATATCGACCACCATGATGATCAATGCGTCGAACGACTGCAGAATCAACTGAAAGATCACAAGGGAGTTGAACATGCACATGTCGATCAGAGCAATCATGAAACTGTACTTTGCCTGCACTTTGATCCAAATTTGATTACACTAGAACAGGTCAACCGATTTGCCAAGCAAGCGGGTGCGGATCTCACAGCTCAGTTCAAACATGAAACACTACGGATCACAAATATGGATTGTGCCGATTGTGCCAGCAGTATTGAGCATATCTTGGGACGGTTGCAGGGTGTGATCTCCGTTTCGGTGAACTATGCGGCTGAAAAAATGCGTGTCGAATATGACGTGACTGTGATTTTGCACGACGCGATTGTCCGCCGTATTCATGCAATCGGCTATCGCGTCGAAGATGAGAAAAAGGAAGAAACCTGGCTTGACCGACATTGGGGATTGTTGCTCGCTATGTGCTCCGGTATTTTTCTTGGCACAGGTTTCATCGGCGAAGCGTGGCTGTCGCTGCCACGAACCGCTGCAGTTATGTTGTATGTCTTAGCTTACTTGACCGGTGGATATGATGCCGCACGGCACGGCATTCACGCGGCATTGAAACTGCGGTTCGACATTGACGTGCTAATGGTCGTTGCAGCGATCGGAGCAGCCGTGCTTGGCGACTGGCCAGAAGGGGCATTGCTCTTGTTTCTATTCAGCCTGGGGCATGCGCTCGAACATTACGCCATGGATCGGGCACGACGGGCAATTGCTTCTTTAGGACAGGTTACTCCTAAGATGGCCCGGCGTCGGCGCGACGGTTCCGAGACAGAAGTACCGGTTGAGGAGCTTGAACGCGGTGACCTGGTCGTGGTTCGCACCGGCGAACGGATTCCGGTTGATGGTCGTGTTATTGATGGTAATTCAGCGGTAGACGAAAGTCCTATTACTGGCGAAAGTATTCCGGTCGAAAAAACGGCCGGGAATGACGTCTTTGCCGGCTCGCTTAATGGAGACGGCAGCCTCGAAGTTGAAGTCTCGCGATTAGCCCGCGACACCACGCTGGCTCGCGTCGTCCAAATGGTCGAAGAGGCTCAGACTCAGAAATCACCTACGCAGCGGTTTACTGAGAAATTTGAAAGTATTTTCGTTCCTGTCATACTGGTGGGTGTCGTAATTGTAATCATTATTCCACCAATATGGGGCTGGCTGACGTGGTCGGATTCGTTTCTCAGGTCAATGACCATACTTGTGGCGGCTTCTCCATGCGCGCTGGCGATTGCAACGCCTGCCGCCATTCTAGCTGGAATCGCTCAAGCTGCCCGTAACGGTGTCCTAATCAAGGGCGGAGTTCATCTGGAAATGCTTGGACGATTGAAGGCAATGGCGTTCGACAAAACGGGTACGATTACCCGGGGTGAGCCAGAAATTACCGATATCGTGCCGTATTCCATCACCAGCCAGGATGAGTTGTTGCGAACGGTAGCCGCGGTTGAATCACGATCTTCGCATCCTCTGGCTCGAGCGGTCGTTAGATCTGCCTCAGATGCGGGTCTCGATTTGCCGGAAGCCAATAATGTCAACTCGATCGTTGGTCAGGGAGTTGAAGCGATACTGAACGGAAAACGTGTCCAAATTGGCAATCTGGATCTGTTCGCACATGCGGATGGTTCGAGTCTTCCCCAAGATATTGTTAATCAGGTTAAACAACTACAGGAAGAGGGAAAGACTACGATGGTCGTTACACAAAATGATCGACCACTTGGAGTCATCGCATTAGCGGACCGTCCACGTGAGCAGGCCAAGCGGACCCTGGATCAACTGGGTGACATGGGTTTAAACCAGCTCATCATGCTGACTGGTGATAACGAGCGCGTGGCCACCGCCATCAGTCGGGAAGTCGGACTAACGGAGTACAGGGCCAGTTTGTTACCGGACGAAAAGGTCGCTGCTGTGAAGGACTATCTCGTTCGATTCGGCTACGTGGCGATGCTGGGTGATGGCGTCAACGACGCTCCAGCATTGACGGCTTCATCAGTTGGAATCGCAATGGGGACTGGAGGATCCGACGTGGCACTGGAAACTGCCGATGTCGCTTTGATGGCCGATGATCTGTCTAAGCTCCCTTTCGCAGTTGGACTGGGTCGCCAGACGCGGGCGATCATTCGGCAAAACCTCGTTGTCTCGCTAGGCGTGATTGCGTTATTGATTCCCGCCGCTCTATTGGGAGTGGCCGGAATCGGAGTCGCCATTATCTTCCACGAAGGCAGTACGTTACTAGTCGTCGCTAACGCATTGCGGCTTTTAGCATATCAACCTAGGATAGAAACATAGGAATAACTTCAATGTGGTGGAACGTTCTCCCCTATGTCATCATTTGGAATTGTCACAGCAGCTTGCAGTGTTTCTCGTTGTGACCTTGCTAATCAAAATAGAACTGCTGTTCTTTGTCATGTTGGGCTTGCACAACTTGGAATCTAACTCTGGATGCTTTTTGCAGTTGAAAGTATTTTGGTCAGCACGTTGATCATACACTGGTTATTGTTAAGGCTACAGGAAGATTGGAGATATATAAGATGAGTGATAAGCCGGGCGCAACCAGTGCTACACATCGTTGCTCCGGTTTTCAGAAATTGATTTTCGACATTGGATTACTTCCCCTTTGCTACTTCATTTTCTTTCTCTCCGGAGCGGCCGCGCTCATTTATGAAATCTCATGGACACGACAAATTGGATTGTTATTCGGGCATACAGTACAAGCTGCGGCCGTTGTGCTGGGAAGCTACTTTGCGGGAATGGGAATTGGATATGCGGTTGGAGGACGCTATGCATCTCGCGTCTCGCCGCTGGTGGCCTACGGTATTATGGAAGTGATCATTGCTATGTGGTCCAGTCTGATCCCATCACTCCTGTTCCTGACAGAATCTTCATCACTTCTGACGTGGCTGGTAAATCCATCTCCTGCTATTCAAACTTCGTTGCGTGGAGCGTTCTGTTTTTTGTTGCTCTTGCCATCAACAACAGCTTTGGGAGCCACTTTACCTTTCATGGCTGAGCTTCTTTCACCCAGAGGAAAAACGGCCATCAGCCGCATCTCCATTGCTTATGCATTCAACACAGCCGGAGCATTTGTCGGAGTTGTGTGCGCCACATTGTTCTTGTTAGTAATCGTAGGCGTTCGCGGTAGTAGCTACTTTGCTGCAGGGCTCTCTGCTTTCTCTGGAGTCATGGCGCTAGTGTTGGCTCGAAGATATGCACTTACTGGCTATCGTAAATTATTCGTGGAATCCGATCTTCCCAGTATTCCAGAACCGTGTTTGAGACCACCCGATTCCAACAAATCCACTGATACATCGGCTTCCGACGCTTCTGACTGTATCTGGTGGTCGGTAATCGCCGGGCTATGTGGATTCGCAACATTGGCTTTGGAAATTCTATACACTCGACTCTTCTCACTTGTCTTCCATAATAGCACGTATACTTTCGGAGCTGTTATTGCTGTTTTTCTTATTGGATTGGCTCTGGGAGCTGCGATTGTCCCGTTGCTGAGTCAGCGCATGGTTGGTGAAAAGATGATAGGTGTGGCCGCATGGGCTGGAGCCATCGCGATTGTCGTCTCAGTGCTCGTATTTGTTCGAGTGACGGAGTTGGAGTATTTCAACATTGGGGAGTCATTCAGAAGCTATCTACTCGGTGGACTGGGACTGGTTACGATTGTGGTATTACCACCGGTGGTATTACTAGGTGTTCTGCTGCCGTTAGTTTGGCGATCATTTCGACATCCCAAAGGAACCGGACAGTTGGTGGGGAACCTGACGATGTTCAACACGTTTGCAGCAGCAGTTGGTTCTGTCTCTGCCAGCTTCGTACTCTTGCCGATATTTGGTTTGTGGTCATCGTTTGGAATTGTAGCACTAGTATTTTTGCTAATTTCTCTCGCAAATTTCATTCGTTGTCGCCACATTGGTCTCGCGTTTTTAGGATGTCTGACTTCTCTCCCATTAATCGTCATTTTAGGGACTGGATCGACACATTGGATGCGTCCATCTTCTATGGTAGATGAAGAAATAATTCGCCGCTGGGAATCTGCTTATGGCTGGATTGATGTCGTCCGCAGCCCTGATAATGATGTATGGAAGCTAAGGCAGAATTTGCACTATCGGCACGGCGCAACTGGCGATAACTCGATTCGTGAACGACGCCAAACACATATTCCCATTCTGCTGCACCAAAAACCACACGATGTGCTCTTTTTGGGACTCGGTACCGGCGTTACCGCCTCCGCTGCTTTGCCATTCGACGAAATCGAGAACATCAAAATTGTCGAATTAATTCCTGAAGTTGTCGAAGCAGCGAGACTGATGTCTCAATTCAACAAAGGAGTTGTAGACCATCCCAAAGTGGAAGTCCGTTTGGACGACGCCCGCCACGATATGCTTGCTGATGAACAGCGCTATGACGTGATTATCTCAGACTTGTTCGTGCCTTGGGAAAGCCTGACCGGTTATCTTTATACAGTTCAGCATTATCGCCTTGTCCATAAACGTCTCAAATCTGGTGGCCTGTTCTGTCAATGGCTACCGTTATACCAGTTGGGATCGAGAGAGTTTGAATTGATTGCAGACAGTTTTGCTTCGGTGTTTCCTGAAACAACACTATGGTGGGGGAGTATGGAGTCGCATGGGGCGGTTCTAGCTTTGGTAGGTAGTAACCAACCGATTCATGTCGATATCGTCAATTTCAAACACCGCTTTGAATTGATGCAGCATCAACTTTTACAACAAGACCCCTATCTGAGGCGTGCAGGACATCTATTCGATCTCTATTTTGGTAAGTGGGATCGTCGAGATGTACCATATCTGAATACCGACGAACACCCGCGTGTCGAGTTCCTCGCGCCACGCTCCCATCGTGACCAAAATCTCCTGATGGGAAAGGCCCTGCGCCAGTATTTCGATACCATGTTAGTTCGTCTACAAGTAGAAACTATTGTCCCAGGAATTCAGAATGGAGACGCTCAAGACATAATGAAACGCCGCCGCGCCATCCAAAAGTTGATTCTTTTTGGTGAATAGCTTTCAGGAGTCATGTAATGAGACAAACGTTGGACACATCAGCTAGACGAATTTGCCAATCAGGCCACTTTATTACGGGGAACAGGATATTTCAAACGTGACTCGCTGTGGAATGTGGCGTGAAGAGCATCCCAATCGATCACCAGCGATCCTCCCTGACTCTCGTGCTGTTTGGCCCAATTCAAAAGCAACTCCAGGCAGGCGTGGTCAATGTAGTCCAAGCGCTCAAAATCAATGTGCAGATTCGCATCGACAGGAACGCGTTCCAGCTCCTTGGCAAGTTGAGGTAACCGAAGAAAAGTAGCTGCCCCGTTGATCTTCAAGACAGTTTTGCCCTCCTTTTTATCTATATCGAAAGTCGTCTGTAACTGGGAAAATCGGTATAGTAATCTGGCTGCGGAGACAACAAAACCGACGATTACTCCTGTCAGTAGATCGGTCCCAACAATTGTTACCAGTGTTATTGCGTAGACTACGACTTCCCCCCATCCATATTTCCACAAACGACTTACTGCCTGTGGGTTGATCAATTTGTATCCCGTATAAACCAGCATCGCGGCTAAAGCAGCGGTAGGAATCATTCGAAGTAAAAAGGCTAGAGTGGACACAAAAATTAACAGCCAAACGCCATGGACGATGGCCGAAAGGCGTGTTTGTGCTCCCGCTTCAACGTTGGCAGAACTACGGGCGATAACTCCTGTCATAGGTAAGGCGCCCAGCAATCCGCAAATGATGTTTCCAATCCCCTGAGCAGTCAACTCACGGTCGTAGTCTGTCCGCCATCGCTGTTGAATCTGATCAACAGCTGTGGCGCATAACAAGGTTTCGGCACTGGCCACAACCGCAATAACCACTCCCATTTTAATCAATTCTAAAAATGGTATGTTGTACCAGCTTGTGAGTGTAGGGAAACGAACTTCACTCCACAAATTATCAGGCACCTCAACATACAAGACAGGCAAGTGCAGAAAAGCTGCTAATGCCGTTGCAGCGGTGATGGCAACAAGAGGAGCGGGAATCAACTGCAGTCGTTGGGGAGCGACTACTTTCCACAAGAATAGAATGACGATTGTCAGTAATCCGACTTTTGCTGCCCAAGAGTGATCTTTCAGAGAATTCAACAAGTTTTCAAGTGCATCCTGAGCGTCGGCTAAAGATTGAAGAGCTTTATCACTCTGACCTTTCTGAAGACAATACATAGTGGTTTGAACTTGTTTACGTGCTTGATTTGCGGTTGTGCGTAGTATTCCCATGCTGTCGGAATCAGATGTGAATATAGGATTCTGATTCAGATCATCCACAAGTAACTCGACTTGTCGGACAACATTTTTCTGGCGTGAAAGTAAATCAAATCTGCTTTCGTTTTTGCTTCGCTCGAACTGTGCACCCTTGATTACTTCTGAAAACAAAGCCTGAATTTGTACCTGTTCTTCGTGTAGCGTTCCAAACCGTTTGAGTAATCTGACACGGGCCTGGTACTCAGATCTGCTACGCCATTCCGGCCAAGGTATTCCCTTCTCCACAGCTTGTGGAATCGTCATTAGATTCGCGAGCCCATTTTCTTTTGGTGAATCATCGACCATCACATGAAACTGACTGGATAAGATCAAGACACCTATTCCTGCGAGCATACCTTGAATAACGGCAGGAGAAACGGCACGAAACCATTGTCCTAAATGCAGCACCCCAGCAACCAACTGAAGGATTCCACCTACCAACACAGCGAGACCCAACGTTTCCCAACCATAACTTTGTACGAATTCATATACGATAATTGTCAAACCAGCAGCTGGTCCACTAACCTGTAGAGGAGCGCCTGAGAAATAACCAACCACAAGTCCACCAATGATTCCTGTCACCAGTCCCGCAGCGACAGGGACACCGGATGCGATTGCAATTCCCATACATAGTGGCAGAGCTACAAGGAATACAACAATGGATGCAAACAGATCCTCTTTAGGAGCCGAAAATATAGTTGCCGTCTTTCGATCGTTGTTCTGATAAACTTTCATCTCACAATCCTAATTTAGTTTCATTTCTGTACCTATTTAGAATGTATTAAAGGCTCTCGGTCGGAGTTAACTCTGATCCATTTGCCGATTCATCTTCTCTTTCCAAATGATTCCAGTCACGAATTGTCTCAAATAGTGTTTCGATAAATTTGATGTGGCGTATTCAATTAACGATTGCCTAAACTGTATTTATAGTTGGCTGCGATAACCTTATCCGCGCTCTGCATTGACGAAGAGTTGATCAATCCGTCTAGACTGTATGTATTTGTAGAGAATCGTTGCATTGAATGATCATCTCCTCACATGATATCGGTAGAGAGTGGCAACAACTTCTTGCAACTCTTAAACGCAGTATGAGGGGAATCTTGTATCAAGGCAGGAGACACTCAATACTAAAAGGAGTGGCAATCACAAGCGATTGTCATCAATGTCGCCCATTCGACAGATTAGTCCCTTGTAGTTGTCGTGATCAAATTGTCAGTCTGCAAAAGCAGACACAACGATCAACAGACCGCTCAGTAATATGAGTGATGGGAATTTTTGGTTGGACATTCAAAAGCGTATATAATTTGTCCGATTCAATGTGAAGACCAACAAATAATCGTCCGCCTTCTCTCTGGGTACGCTTTTTTTGTCCCTGAATCGCTGCAACTAATTCGGATCGATATTGGCAGCATGGACAAGAATGTGTTTTCCGAGAGGGATATTCACTTTTGTCGGTTTCGGAAATACACTTGTTGCACTGCTGGGTCGAGGATGAGCGACACCCATTTCCCAATAGTCCGCAACAACACTGTTTCTCATAATCTGCGGAGCAAAGCATGCAACTTTCGCTGGCAGTTAGAACTGGGAGACAAATACTCCAAGCCGACAGGCATATCGCCAATACCGTTCTTTGTGCCAGACGGACTGTCGACATTCTGAAACTCCCTAAAACAAAACCATTACAATTCACTTTTATCTTGTATCGGTCTAATCAGGGCCGCAAATCCAACAAAATCGGAGAATTCGGTTTTTAGATTTTTCGAGGAAAATCTATCCCTTTTGACAGTACCACTTGCTTCGGATACTGTAATAAAAGTTGCAGAACAACAACTACTGCGTGAACTACAACACTAATCTCGCAGGTCTGCTCCAATTATGCCAGCGGTCTTCTACTTCTGAAATGTGGAAAGTAATCAAATACTTTCACCTGTCACAAATTTGTTATACTTGAAGTGGAAAAGATTACAAAACTATAAACCAAATTCACCTCGCTATTTGTAGTAGTTCTGTTCATGAATCACCAATATTTTGCACATCAGGGGAATCCTCCTCCTTTGAAATAAATGGGCTTCCAGATGCTACTGCCCTAATAGTGTTGGTATTTGAAACAAGAAATATTTCAGCTAACTCTTGGAAGCGTTCAAGCGTCGCTGGGCTCACATGATGTTCAATGCCCTCTGCATCAATCGCAGCGGTTACCTCGTCGATGCCGATGGCGAGCAAAAAGCGGTAGACGATCTCGTGCCGTTGCTGGCATTTTGATGCCAGACACTTTCCTTGCGAGGTCAAGATTATCGGCTGGTATGGCTCCGTCAGTAACAAACCCTCGTTTTGAAGCCGGTCAACAATTCGGTGAACCGTCACGTGACTAACAGAGAAACGTTTCGCAAGATCCGAGAGGCGACATGTTTTCTGTTCATTCAGTATATCAGCAATTGCTTCCACGTAATCTTCAGCAGTTTCTGTTTTATGATCGTTTCGTGTCCGACGATGTGGCTCAGAGCTTTGAGTAGATTTTGCCATGGAGTCATCTTTCAAAGGCGACTGATTTAGATTTTCTCTTACAAGCATATGATAATCCATTGACAGAATTGTAGCAATGGCTACAATTCTGTCAGGCCGAAATGTAGCACAGGCTACAATGCTGTCGGTCATGAGTCAATTAATCAGATGCAACCTACTTTTCAAATCAAATGTTCGGTTTGACCGTGTAGAGATACCTGTTACTCATGCAAGATAAACCTAGCTGGATCTTTGCTAGTTGTTTAAGACCTAGTTGTTGTTTTCTACCACAAGACTGTTCTTTGAGATGTCGGCTTTGATGTTCATGGTAAGGAGTGCCAAGCTGATCCATGAAATATCGTTTCTGAGGAACAACGAGAGAATATATGAAACAACCCCGCCGTACCCGAGTCGAAGACTACTTAGCTGCCATCGATCAGATTTGCGAAGAAAGTGGTTTGAATAGGGCCAGCACAGGCGCCATCGCTCGGACAATTGGTGTTTCGAAAGGAACTGTTAGCAGTGTGCTCAAAGAGTTAGCGCAAAATGGTCTGGTCGATCATGTGCCCTATGAAGGTGCAATTCTTTCTGACACAGGACAAAAACAGGCAAGGCTTGTGATTCGCAGGTCTCGGCTGATTGAACTTTTCCTGAGCAAAACACTCGGCGTCAATTGGAAAACTGTGGCCGATGAGGCATGGTGCCTGGAGCCAGTGACATCAGATAACCTCATCGAACTTATGAACGCCTTTCTCGGTCATCCCGAGTTCGATCCACATGGCGACCCGATTCCACGAATTGACGGCACACTTCCCGAGAGCAATCCAGTACCGCTGTCAACACGCCGTGTCGGGGAGATTGTTATTCTGCGACGAGTCAAAAGTCAATCGGAATCTGTCTTGCGGTTTCTGCGAGAAGCAGGACTCAGCGTGGGAACTGAACTGGTGATTAAAGAAAATTACACGAGAAATGAAGTAGTAAGACTGGAAACAACCGCTGGTTCGCAGACACTGGGGTATTCGATTGCTTCTCAATTGCTTGTTCGACCAATTCAGTTGACAGAGCCGTAAACCTCGATTTGCGATAGACTCGCATCAGTAAACCAGCAGTAGCGAAGTCTCTTTCATACAGGATGAAAGTTTTATCACCTTGTCTGGCTTGACCTGTTAATTGCATATTAATGAATCATACCTTCAGGTTTTTAACGTAAAAACAAAGGTTTTGGCATACCAAAACCAAATTCTCTGTCGATGGTTATGGTAATTAGTAATCTTAAAAGAGCTTGATAGACCATATACCATTGCTACAACTCCAACTGTCACATCATAGAATGGACTCATACTAATGATGCCCCGACTATTTTACGGACACCACTTTCACAGTATATTGGCCGTGTGTGCAATCTTGATAGGGGGGCACCTTTGCCAAGCGCCCACAGTGTTGGCCGAACTCCCTTTCTACAGCTCACCCCCCACATGGCATGAGAGCATCACATTGGTATCGGACCAGGAGACAGACTCAAGACACAATGAAACTCGCTCTTCATATCCACTTTACGAATGCCAACCAAGAGGGACTCTGTTTCAGTGGAGTTATGGAACCAGTTTTTCTGGCGGTCCTAATCTCGATGAGCCATTGGTCACTGATCGACCGGATTTTACTGAGGCCAGTTCGACTGTGGGACGAGGAGTGGTTCAACTTGAACTAGGCTACACGTATATTTTTGATGACGATGGTACAACTTCCACGAAATCACATTCCTATCCCGAGCCGTTACTACGTTATGGTATTCTGGCAGAATGGCTGGAATTTCGACTTGGCTGGAATTATCCCAGCGAAGAAATAGCTGAAATGGACATTTCCGGGAGTGAGGACCTCTATTTGGGATTCAAGATTGGGCTCACCCCACAGGAATGCATTCTGCCAGAAATGGCATTGATTCCTCAGATGACTGTTCCAACTGGAGCAGACGAGTTCACGGCTGGTGAGGTGTTACCGGGTTTGAACTGGATTTATAGTTGGGAAATCAACGACTTTATTTCGACGGCGGGAAGCACTCAGTTGAATCGCGCCAGCGATGAAGGCACCGGGAACGCTTACACCGAGTGGGCACAATCGTGGACGATCGGTTATTCGTTGACCGAGAAAGTGGGCGCTTACACAGAATGGTTTGCCTTTTTTCCTCAAAGTGCAGATACCGCAAAGCCGGAATATTACTTCAATGGCGGATTTACATATCTGATCAACAATAACGTTCAATGGGATATACGTGCAGGACTTGGTCTCAATGAAGCTGCTGACGACTTCTTTTTCGGAACGGGTCTTTCCATCCGTTTCCTGTAGCATTATGAACTTGTAATGTCAGGGCCCACAGGTCACAAATGGTTTGAAATTATCCTAATATACTCTTAGATTCAACTGTTTGGATCAAAGTGCTGATTCCTTAGGGCCAAAACAAGTTGATCTTGGTTGTTCGATAATTCTCTACACGGATGTAATAAGACGATCTCCGGTTACTTGATAGTTGTTTTGATAGCGTTCTTATTCCTGAAATAAAAAAAAGAACGATGTTCTACCAATGTGTAGCTAGTGGGTGTCCCGAAAGCGTTTTAGTTCGGAAACAATAGCGTGAAATTGTGAGAACGCTCCTCGAAGATGAGGCATTGATTCGTATTACATGTTGAAAAGACAGATAATACGGAATCGATACGTTCAATCTTCGAGGAGCCAAGGATGCGAAAATCATACTCGAATCAACTGCGACTGGACAGCGTTCCTATCGAACAAGTGGAGTTGAATCTGGAATCGCGGGATCGCATCGTTCCCATTCTTCGCGCTCTGCAGTTCCTGTATTCAGACCGCAAACTTGTCGATGAAATACTGCAGTGGATCGCCGCCGACGTTAACAACGACAGTCGCACCGACACGGGCCGAACGGGGATGGATTACTGGCATATCTGTGTGCTGGCAGCCGTGCGGCTGGGCTGCAACTTCACCTACGATCAGTTGCAGGATCTTGCTGAAAATCATCGCAAGCTGCGCGCCGTCATGGGAGTCGGCGACTGCGATGAAAGCTCCTTCAAATGGCGAACCATCCGCAACAACATTCGACTCCTGCGACCGGAAACCATCACACACATCAACCAGATCCTCGTCAGTGCAGGACACACGTTTGATCCCGCTGCCATCAAAAAAGTTCGGGCCGATTCATTCGTAATGGAGACCTGCATTCATTATCCGACGGAAAGCGGATTGCTGTATGACGGGCTGCGGAAAATCATTCCTCAGTGTGTAAGGCTGGCCGAAGCACACGGCGTGAACGGATGGCGTCAGTATGCTCATCTCTTGAAAAAGATCAAGCAACTCAATCGAGAGATCAATCGCATTGCAATAAAAAAAGGTCCCCGCTACAAAAAGCGACTCCAGCCACTTTATCGTGAACTCCTGCAGAAAGCGGCCGTCTTGACACAACGTGCGCGCGACCTCTGCCTGGTCACCGGCCAGCGGCTGCCGGAGATCGGTGACCTGTTCGGACCGAACACGCTGCAGGCGTTGATCGTGCGCACAGAGCGCGTTGCGGACACGACCCGGCGGCGTATCATCCACGACGAAACAGTTGCCAACAGCGACAAGCTCTTCAGTATTTTCGAGCCGCACACGCAGCTTTACAAACGTGGCAAGGCCGGTCAGCCAATGCAGTTTGGTCGACAGGTTCTGGTGTTCGAAGATGCGGCTGGCTTCATTGTGCGAGCTGTTTTGATGAAACGCGATGAAGGCGATAAACAAGTGGCAGTTCGCGAAACGAAGTCTTTGCAAAATGACTTCCAAAACGGCGTGAAGCGCCTGTCGTTCGACCGTGGATATCATTCGCCCGACAATCAGAGGGAACTGTCTGAGCTTGTCGATCATCTGTGTCTCCCCAGGCCCGGCGTCAAACAGTCGGCGGTTCAACTGGCTGGGGCCGATGACGAGTTTCGATTGGCTCAGCAACATTATTCGGGAGTGGAATCGGTGATTGGAGCGTTTCAAAGCGGGAACGCGATGAAGCGATGTCGCGACCGTTCAGAGATCGGTTTTGAACGCTACCTGCAACTGGGCATTCTGGGGCGAAATCTGCACACACACGCTCGGTCGGATGCTCATCGCCCGGGAGAACCAAAACGCGGCCGCCGCTCAAAACCGCCGCAAAGCAGCTTGAGACAGTCGCGATCAATACGAGAGAGGGAGGTCAGGGAGGAAAGTACGCGCGGCATTGTCTAATAAGGTCGAAGTCCCCGCCAAAATCATCCGAACACAGACAGCGGAGACCTGATCGCAACAATCTCCACGATCTCCACGATCTATTACCGCCGCTTTACCGCGTAAAATTCCGCGCGTACTCACTTTCGGGACACCCACTAGCTAAGGTAAACGCGACTATCAATCCTCAAAAATCATCCTAATAGCTTGGTTTGGCAAATCATTGGTCTCCCAGAATCTTGTTTATCACTGATTTCTAGAACAGGTGAAGTTAGATTGACGAAGTCATCCATTTTGATCGCGTGACTCATCAAACGCGGGACAGTCAGACCAAATTACCCATTTCGTTTGTGCCCAGTTCATGCTGATAAGGATTTGATCGATAGTGAAACGAATCCAAAGCAAATTGCATGAAAAATTCACCGAGATTTGTTTGCGAAATTCGTCATTTTCCAAACAGTCAAACCAAACAAACGGGCGTGAAACTATGAAGGAAGCCTACTCAGGTATGATAGCGGGATATACCACAATCCTGCTCATCACACTTAAAGGAGGCAAAGATGTATTACGTTGGTTTAGACGTTCATTTGCGACACACTTCGATTTGTATTCTCGATGAGAATGGTGCCAAGGTCAAACAACAAAAATTGCGAGGTTCATGGGATTTGATTGCTCAGGAGCTGAAGTCGTTAAAGGGATCCGTCGCGGTCTGCTACGAAGCTTCGTGCGGTTATGGCTATCTGTATGATCTGTTCCGCGAGGTTGCCAGTCGCGTTGTGGTGGCACATCCCGGGCAACTACGGTTGATTTTCCGCTCGAAACGAAAGAACGATCGGGCTGATGCGGAGAATTGGCCAAACTACTGTTTCTTAACGAGGTACCCACGGTCTATGTGCCGTCCGCAAACGTGCGTGCCTGGAGGCAACTGATCGAGTATCGCACACGGCTGGTCGCAAAGCGGACGCGCGCAAAAAATTCGATACGGAGTTTGTTGCGGAGTCTGGGGATTCCGTCACCCACAACTTTCGGTCTCTGGTCGCAACAGGGAATTCGATGGCTGGAAAAGTTGGACTTTCCCAACGAGCTCTATGGCATGCGGCGTGATCTGTTGATCGACGAGCTGCAAATGTTTAACGAGCAGATTCATCGAGCGGAGAAGCAACTTGAACGATTTTCGGTCAACAACCCGGCCGTAGCGTTGCTGAAGACGATTCCCGGAGTCGGCATTCGTACGGCAGAAGCAATGGTCGCCTACTTGGATGATCCACAGCGATTTCGCACCAGCAAGTCGGTGGGCAGTTACTTTGGTCTGGTTCCCTCGCAGGATCAATCCGGCTCGATGAACCGATTAGGCCATATCACCCGTGAAGGCCCGCCGACGGCCCGTAAGCTACTGACCGAGGCGGCTTGGCAGGGTGTGCGCCGCTCACCCACCATTCAGCGGCATTTCGAACGTATTCACCAAGGTCACAAAGACCGTAAGAAGATTGCATTGGTAGCCACTGCCCATTACTTGGCACGGGTGATGCACGCCATGCTGCGAAAAGGAGAGGCTTGGAAGGAAAGAAATATTGCGGCATGACAAAAAAGCGTAAATAGTAATCGTTTTTTCAAACACATGAGAATTTAAACAAGAAGATAGCGGGATCCAACAACCGCATCCCGGTTTTTCAACTGGCGACAAGCGACGCCGTGGGCGTGAATGGGAGCGGTCGAAATTAAATTCGTGGCGGTCCGCCGTAAGCGGAGATGCCGGATGGATGTTTGGAGATCCCGTATCCTTCTCGCTATCAACTTGACAACGGCTTCCTCATGGATGTTGAAAAAGTCTGTTTGAAATAAACGGTTCAACGGGTGATTGACCTTACTCTGTGGAGCGGTTTGGTGGTAGCTTCGGATGACCCTCTGTCAATGTACCTGTTTTGTCAACGACAATCGTATCTACCTGCTCCATTATTTCTAGTACTTCGGTGTCTTTTATCAGCACGCCATCCTTGGCGCCACGACCGATGCCAACCATGATTGATATTGGCGTGGCCAGGCCCAACGCACAAGGACAAGCGATAATGAGCACTGCGACAGCATTGATCAAAGCGAAACCAAGCCGTGGTTCTTCTGGAGATAACCATGCCCAAACAACAAATGTAACTAAGGCGATTAAGACTACTGCGGGCACGAACCAGCTTGCTACCACGTCAACGATACGTTGTATTGGTGCATGGCTGCGTTGAGCGTCAGCCACCATCTGCACAATCTGTGACAATACAGAGTATCCTCACCTACGTGTTTTGCTCGCATTTAGAACGAACCAGTCTGATTCACTGTGCCACCCATCACTGAATCGCCCGTCTGCTTCGAGACCGGTACTGGCTCACCGGTTAACATTGATTCGTCGATCGAACTCTTACCGGAAATGATTTCTCCATCAACGGGTATTTTTTCGCCAGGAACCACCTTAAGAATATCGCTTTCGTGAACTTCTCCTAATGGGAGTTCCTGCTCCTGCCCATTAACGACAACACGGGCCGTCAGTGGTGCTAGTGATAAAAGTTCACGAACTGCGTTGCCAGTACGACGACGGGCACGTAATTCGAGCACTTGTCCCAATAATACTAAGGCAATCATTACGGCAGCAGCTTCAAAATATACTGCAACGTGACCATTTTCTTTGAAAGAATCTGGAATCATCCCGGGCAC
>TARA_R110001592_G_scaffold191542_12_pt1 | contig 24096 bp, 11 predicted proteins | sample TARA_R110001592 | Tara Oceans TARA_R110001592 (sample SAMEA4398387) | marine metagenome | biome: Polar Biome; feature: [SRF] surface water layer (ENVO:00010504); material: water (ENVO:00002006), including particulate matter (ENVO:01000060) such as... | depth 5 m | reverse complement strand
GGATCAGCAAATATATCTTTAAATAATAATGCTATTACAAACGGTGCAGGGTATACAACCAATACGGGAACTGTTACAGGTTCAGGTGCTACTGGTAGAGTACCTTATTGGAGTAGTAGTTCAGCATTATCAAGTAGTGGTGGATTTGAATTTAATTCTAGTAGTACCTCTTTAACTGTAAATAATCAATATCTAATAAAACCAGGAATCTCCCTTGCACAATATAGTGCAGTTGGTGATACAAACACTGGCTTAGGAGGGTTTGATGGTAATTTTGGAGTAAGTCTTGTAAGTAAGAATACAAAGATTATTTCCATAAGTACTGGTGCGATTCTTTTTGATCAATACATAGCGACAGCAGTATCAACTGGATTAGGCTACTCTTTAAATGCTAATCAAAATTTCCAAGCTGCATCTCAAGATACATTAGCTCTTTTAGCAGTTGATACAACTGGTAACGTTGTAAGAGGATCTCAAGAAGGAACTTGGACATTTACTAAAGCTGAATTAGATTCACTTACAACTAGTACAACAAGTGGTAATACTATTATTGCTGCTCCTGGTTCTGACAAAGCTGTTATTATAGAAGAGTCTAATTGGATGATAAAATATAGTGGAACAGGTACTATGTCTTCTAATAGTTTTGCAATAAGGCAAGCGCATAACGGTGATTCATCAGCAGAAATATCAAGACTACCTTCTGGTCAGATAAATACTATAATGAGTTCTGCACCTGCAAATCCAAGTTATGGATTTTATTCAAGAGATTTACCTCTGTACAATAATGATGGAAGGTCATTTGCTACGAATAAAACAACATTTTTAACTAGAATATCCACAAATCCACTACCAACTAATTTAATTAGCATATCTATAAAACTAAAATACAGATTATTTGACGTAGATACTTTTTAAGCAAAATAATATGAAAACAAGAAAAAATAAAAGAAAACCAATAGTAACAAAGATTATTAGTAAACCTTTTGATAAAAAAATTGAAAAGGCTTTTATTAGATATACATATGATATAACTAAATTTGTTGCAACTAATGAAAATATATTATTAGAAATACTGTTTGATTATAAAGGAACATTAGTTATCCCTAAATCTCTTAAAGATTCAATTAGTCCAGGAAACTATTCTGTATCAGGATCATATTCTATTCCTAAAGATTTAAAAGATCCAGTTTTATTAAAGGATTGTAATCTATTAACTAGAAGTGAAGTGATTTTATTTATTAAAAAAAATATAAGAAAAGGATATATAGATCATATAAAACAATTAATTCATGATGAATTATTTCCTGATGTAAAAATAATTGATAAACTTCCTTGGAAATAAAAAAAATTTATTATCTTTGAATTATATTAATATATTTAAAACCAAACTCAAATGGCAAAATCAAAAGCTAAAAAGCTTACTAAAAAAGAGCTTGAAGAAGTAAAAGATCTTCAACAAAAAATTAACACATTGTTAATGAATATTGGCAATGCAGAGTTAGTAAAAAATACATTATGTGCAAGACATACAGAACTTCAAGCAGAATGGAAAGATACTACTACAGCATTAGAAGATAAATATGGATCTGTTAATATTAGTTTAGAAGACGGAACTTTATCACCAGTAGAAGAGAAAGAACTAGCAGTAGCTTAATACTTCAAGACATATTTACTTATTTAAAAAATTTTAAAACTGAGCATTAGTTGTTTGGTTTTAAAATTTTTTGTATATTATTAATGTATAGTTTTCAACCAAACATTGCATTATAGTAAAAAATAAGTATCTATGATTCCAACAAATTCAAGTGCCACAACAAATGGATGTAATAATATATCCTCTAACTGCGTCATATGGCAAGGCCCAGATATTACTTGTATAGATTTATGCAATGGAGATTCAGTAAGTGAGGTAGTAGCAAAACTTGCAACTAAGGTTTGTGATCTTATAACTAATGGTGTGGATGCTAATCCAAATCTTTCTGCATTAAATTTACAATGTTTAAATATTCCTGGAACAAACCCAACAACTTTAGTACCTGTACTACAGGCTATGGTTGTTCAGATATGTGCTAATACTGGAACTGGTCAAGTTCCAAATACAGAAAGCGTTTTATCTGGTGAAACTCAAGTTCAAAATGACTTACCAATTATGACATTACCTGCATGCTTGCAGTATAATGATGCTAATGGTAATCCAGTTACAGAACTACGTTTAGATTTATTTGCATCACTTATTGCAAATCAAGTTTGTACTAATTTACAAAGTATTCAACTTATAAATACAACTCTTACTAGTTATGATACTAGAATAACTATTTTAGAAGCATGTGTATTACCATGTTCTGGAGTAGTAGTAGAGAAACAAGTTATACCAACTTGTATTATAAATGTAGGAAACTTAACAGATGTATCAGTTTTACTTCTTGCTCTTGAAGCAAGATTTTGTGCTTTAGAGACTGCAGTAGGATTACCTTCTGCTATTAACTCTGCTGTATCACAAACAGTATTACAAGGATCATCATCAACATTAACAACACCTACTACCTCATATGGTAGCATTACAGGATGGAACAATACTGCATCATCATTAGCACAAAGTGTGCAAAATGCTTGGGTAGTAATAGATGATATGTATACTGCTATAACGGCAATACAAACTAACTGTTGTCCAACAGGATGTGATTCAGTAACTTTTGCATATACTGCAACTAGTGCACTTAATTCAGCAGGAATTATTTCATCAATTAATTTTGACTTTCTTGCAACAAGCATCCCAGCAACATTTTATAGTTCATTAAATAAAAGTATAATTACTATTACAGATGATGATGGATCATCTGTAACTGCTACAGTAGATGTACCAGCATTACAAAGTAGTTCAGTAGGTTATAATTTTGCTATACCTACATTAAATCCATATGGAACATTATCAATAATGGTAGATTTTGGGGTAACAGACGGTACCAGTACATGTGAAGATAGAATTGCAGCAAGTATATCTGGAATTATACCATGTCCAACATCAGTAATAATAAATGGTTTGACAACTACAGGAGGAACAATTAATATTTTAAATGGCTTGGGTACAACAGCTACATATACTATAAAAGTAATTAATGTAGCAACTGGAGTAACAACACAATCTTATACAGTTAATAATCCTGGATCTACTATAACACAAGTTGTAACAGGTCTAGACGCAAGTACTAATTATAAAGTGGATATTGATATTGCTATCAGCGGTCAAACTAATACAAGTTGTATAGATACAACATTCACAACAGCTTCAGCTGCAGCAGCATGTACAGATGGAATGGATGTAGCATTTATAATTGATTATACATTTAGTATGAGTAGTATTATTAATAACATTAAAGCTGGTGTAGCATCTTTAGTAAATACAATAGATACTTCTTCAGGAGCAAATGATTATAGATTATCATTAGTAACCGTTGATGAAAACGGAACTGGAGTTCCTACTTATAGTACTTGTACAGATTATACAAGTTTACCTGCTACACAAAAGGTGTCAAATTTAGGACCAACTGGTAAGTATCAAATGATTACATCTTGGGAACAATTTGCAACAAACAATGGTGCAACTTTCACAACACAATTAAATAAATTAAATGGTGGTGTAGATGGTACATGTGTAAACTTAGGAGCTGGTGGTAATCTACCCGAACCAACTGATTATGCTGCACAACTTGTAACTGGATCAGCAAACTTTGTTGGAGCATTAAGAGGAGGTGTTGCTAAATATATAATAATTATAACTGATGCCTTACCTGGAGGTCAAGTTGATGCATTTACATCAACAGTATGGTCAGGAATACAATCAATGATTGCTGATGGAAATACTACCGGAACTAAATATTTTGTATGTGGAGCTGGTGTAAATTTAAGTGGTACTGTAGATGGAACTCTTATTTTCCCTTGGAGACAACTAGCAACACAAACAGGTGGAGGATTTAATTCAAATGCTGATCCATCAACAATATCTAGTGAAATAGTAGCAGGTTGCTCAATATAAAAAATAAAAGAAATGGCATGTAATTGTTCAAAATGTAGTAGTAAATGTAGTTGTGCTGATACAGCATTAACTAACCCATGTTCTTATACTGATTGTAGTGTAGGAAGTGAAAGATGTGATGATATTCAAAGTGCATCATGTGTAAGTTATACAGGTACTTCATTCCAAATAGGACCAGCTAGTGCACAGATAATGATTAAGTCAGGTGATAGACTTGACGCAGTAATACAAAAATTTGCAATGATTTTTGCAAATGGATTAGGAGCATGTACATCAGAAGATTTACAACATGATCCTTACAATGTATTTGCTGGTGTCATTACTAGTAGCACTGCAAATATTTTATGGAATGGTATTTATAGTAGTAGTACAGGAATAAACATTTATGTAGATACACAAGTAAGTCCGCAAGGGTGGGTATTAGCAAATGCAACACCTATAGTTACTACAGTAACAAATTTTACTATAACAAATTTAGTTGCTAGTACTGCGTATAAAGTAAAAGTAATAGACAATGGTAATTCTTCAAGTTGTAAACCAATAGAAATTTTATTTTCTACACTAGCAACATGATAAAATAACAACTGTGGTGGTTTGTTGGTTTTCTACTACAAACGTTGGGAGAGGCTGGGTATTACCCCAGTCTCTTTTTTTTTTAGTATCTTTATAAAAAATAATTTTACTTATGAACAATTTAAAACAAAAAGTAATTGAGAGTTTAAAGTGGAAAAAACATCCTGTTTATTGTGCAGAAAAATTAAACATTACAGAATCTCAGTACAAAAAAATTAAGAAAGAAGTTTTACAAGAAAAGAAATCAAAAAAGAAAAAGAGTTTATTTTTTAGTAAAGCTGCAGACAGTGCACAAATTGCAGAAGCAATTGATTTAGAAAATGGAACTGGAAAGTTATCAGGAACTTTTGACCATGAACCTAAAAGTGCTGAAGAAATAATTATGTTATTAAAGATTGATACTGACAAATGGAAATTATCTCAGTATTGGAATAAACAAATGGGAGATCACTGGAGAGTATCTGCTTTAGTTAGTCAAATAAAAAACTCTGATACAAAACTTTTTGAAGATCTATTAAAAAACTGGACTCCTAAAAAATACAAAATATCAAATACACCTTACAAAAATAAATTTACTGATGATCCTCATTGTGCAGTAATATCTTTGCAGGATATTCATTTTGGTAAAGAAGGCAATGATACTATAGATAAGGATTTTGAGGATACAGTTAAGAACTTAGTAAGTAGAGCAAATGCTATACATCATATAGAAACTATGTATTTTGTTGTAGGAGGTGATTTAATCAACATGGATACCTTTCAGGGCACAACTACAAGCGGAACACCTTTAGACAACTGTATGAGCGCTACAGAGGCTTATGTGCAAGCATTTGATGCAATGCATTGGGCAGTAACATATATTAAAGCTCACTGTGATAAATTAGTTGTAGTGTATGTTCCTGGAAATCATGATAGACTTTCTTCTTTTCATTTAGCTCATGCTCTCTCAAGATCAATAGAGTCTGATAAAATAACATGGGATGTAAAATATGAAGAAAGAAAGGTTCATGTATGGCATAATAACTTTAATGCATTTGAACATGGTGATAAGCGTAGCAAGAATAATCCTTTAATATATGCATCAGAGTATCCAAAGGCCTGGGGTGATACAACAAACAGAACATTATTTAAAGGTCATATACATACAGATAGAAAGGTAGAATATATGACATCTAATGAGACTGCTGGTTTTATAGAAAAAACACTTCCTAGTCTAGGTAAGACTGATTATTATCATTATAGTAACAAGTATGTTGGTAATAGAAGATCTGGAAAATTAGAGATTCAACATCCTACAATGGGTAATATATGTGAATTAACTTATCAAGCTTTGTAAAGACTCCTCTTTTAATTTCATTAAGTGGGGTTTTTTTTGTAAATTATAAATGTAACCATATGATAAATAATTTTAGGAAACCTGATTTAAATGCGCCAAGATATAGGCAAAAAAGATTAGGTATATTAAATGAAGAAACATATAGAGAGTTCAAAGAAAAAAAACCTTTGTATTCTGAGATAGACAATAAAAAATTAAAACTAATAATTAAAACATATAATGAAAATTTATGGAAGGCATCAATATCTAATAGAGACGGAGTAGAGTTACCAGATTCATTAGGGTATTTATTTATAGGTACATGTCCTAATTCACAATCTGTAAATACTGATTATGCTCTTTCTAATAAATATGGAAAAGTCTTACAAAATAAAAATTGGGAAACAGATGGGAACATAGGTAAAATATTCTACACAAATTGGTCAGCAAAGTATAGATTTAAAAATAGAGATCTTTGGAGATTTGTAGCATGTAGAAAATTTAAAAGATCTGTTGCTAAACATTATCCGTTAAATTGGACAAAATATGTAGTAATGAAAAATAAATATAGAGTAGCTCATCTTTATGATGAGCAAGCAGATGAAACCAAAACAGCTCTAAAAAAATATAATGAATTTGAAATATAAATAACATGTCAACAATAGCAGAAGTAGTATCAAGAATAAGGGGCCAAGTTAAAGCTGAGGTACAAGATGCATTTATTACAGATAGATATATTTATAGTTTGGTTGAAAAATTTGCTCAAGTATTAATGAGAAGGCAAGATTATGCAAACAAACTTATGAAATTTAATTCTGTTTGGAAAACATTACCTTATGTAGAATTAATTGATGTAGATAAAATAGAAGCAGGATGTAGTGGTATTCAAAGTGGTTGTACAATAAAACGTACAAAAGTAAGATTGCCAGAAATGATAGAAGGATACTGGGGTCCACTAATACGTACCATAAGTTCAATAGATGGTTCACAAGAGCTACAAGCAACCCAACCTGGTACATATACTTCAATGACTAAAACAACATCATTTAGATATAATAACACGTTATATTTTTGGTGGCTAGATGGTTATATATATTCTCCAAATATTACATGGGATGCATTAAAAGTAGAAGGAGTTTTTAATTCTGATATTACTAGATGGAATTGTGATACAGAAGACGATTGCACACCTAGATATGAACAACCTATTTATATTCCAGAAGCCTTATTTGCAGATATAGAAGTTCAAGTAGTTCAATCAATGATGGGTACAATGCAAATTCCTTCTGAGGATTCAGATAATAAACGTAATATAAATAGACAATAATGGGTGTATCAAATAAATATAGAACATTTACTCAATTAATGGAAGATGTTTCCATTGACTTTTCTAATTATGCATTAGAGGGTATGATAGAACCTCAACAACTTATTAAAGTTGCAACTAGAGTTAATTATGATTTAGGTTTAAAAATTCATAGAACTAAACAAACAGTAATAGATATTGAACATGGTAAGGCACAACTACCAATGGACTTTGCATTTTTAAATTATGCATTTAGGTGTGGATCTTATACTATTAATAATACGATGCCTTCTGGTACACACGTTGAAACATTTAATGATGTACCTTATGTACCAGCACCTTCTGAAGTGGCACCTTGTAGTAAGGATGATACTTGTAAGGATGTCTGTGTTATTAAAACATGTAATGATACAAATACTCATCAGTTGATACAACGAGTTGGACCTAATCAATACAGACAATTTAGTAGTTGGACACAATTAAGAATTAGTAATGTAAATGATGCAACATGTTTTTGTCCAAGTCTTGGTGCTCAGGCACTAGACGTTGCAGAAATAAAAGATGGGTTTTTGTTAACTACTTTTAAAACTGGTAAAGTATATATAAGTTATCAAGGGTCTATGGAAAATGCTGAAGGAGATCTATTGGTATTAGATCAACCATATTGTAATGAATATTATGAGTATGCATTAAAGCAAAGAATATTAGAAAATATGGTTTGGCAAGGAGAAAATGTTTCACAGCAGTTAGGTTTAGTTGAAACAAGATTAAGAGCTGCTAGAAATAACGCCTTAAGTTTTGTAAATACACCAGACTTTGCAGAAATGAGAAAGATGTGGGAAGTAAATAGAAGAGCACAATATCATAATTATTATAATATGTTTTTAAGTTATGCCCCTGTACAACCTAGATTATCTGGGCCATCTGTTGTTAGTAGTGATGGTACATCCTCTACTACAACTACATATTAATTAATAACATTTATTAGTAATGGCAAAAAAAAGGTCAACATCTAAATCACAAACTCCTCAAAGGAGACAAGTACCACAAAAGAAATCTTCTTCTACTGTGTCAACAAACACATTCTCAAAAGGAATGAATAAGGATATTACACCTTCATTTGAGCCTAATAATTCTTGGTACCATGCAGTGAATGCAGCAAATAATAGTTCAGACGGAGATATTGGTGTAATTGGAAATGAACCAGCAAATTTACAATGTGGTATAATTCCTTATACTATTATAGGAGCTATACACAGATATGGTGATGAGTGGATAGTATATTCAACAGACAATATAAGTTCTGAAATAGGCAGGTTTGATGATAGTGAATGTAAGTATACAGTCATTGTTAACGATCCTTGTTTAAATTTTAAAAAGAAATTTTTAATAACAGGTGCTGCAAAAGAAAATTTTGATTGTACTTGGCAAGTGTATTGGGATGATGGTAATAATCCATCACGCTCAATGAATATAGATAATGTACCTTACATTCAAAATATTATTTCTGCTCCAGGAGATCCTTGTATATTATATGAAGATACTACTTTTTTAGATTGTGAAAAGATTAGACTGCACCCCTTAGTAGATACACCATGTTTAACTCTTACAAAAGCAACAGACGGTGGAACAATTTTAAATGGTGCATATCAAGCATATGTAGCATATACAGAAAATGATCAGGTAATATCAGATTACATAGGGATATCAAATATACAAACACTATGGAGTCACAGAGGAAGCAATAGTTCATTGGATATAGAAATATCTAATTTAGATAAAAATTATTATTATTTTGATCTAGTAATTCTTATTAGACAACAAGGTCAGATATATACCAAACTTATAGGTAACTATAGTACAGAGGTTAGTCATATAAACATTGATTATATTGATCAAGCATTAGTTTCTATTTCTTTTGAAGACTTGTTTAGACAATCTCCTTTATATGAAAAGTCAGAAGCTATGTATGTAGTAAATGATTATTTGGTAAGACAAGGACCAACTGAACAATTTGATTTTAACTACCAACCATTAGCAAATAATATAAATGTTGAATGGGTTATAAATGAGGTTACTGAATCTTATTATATTAATTCAGGAAACAAAATAGGTTTTATGCGTGATGAGCAATATGCATTTTTTATAAGATGGATATATAATACAGGAGAAAGATCATCATCATATCATATTCCTGGAAGAGCTCCTGAGCTATATAATACAAATACTAGTCAACCTACTACAACACCTGGTTCTGGTGTGTTTTATGAGAACGAACTTATATTTGGAACTAATGTAATTGATCCAGCCGGTGACCCTTTATTTAAAGTTTATAATACAGCTTCTGGAGGACCAATTGGTATTGTACCACAACCTGATGGTAGTAATATTATAGCTAGAGGTAAAATGGGTTATTGGGAATCTACTGAAAAATATCCGGACAAGACTCCAGATATTTGGAATTCAAGTTCACACTTTTGGTCAAATGAATTTAATCCAGGTGCTGATTTATGCGGTGAGTTTATTAGACATCATAAGATGCCTAGTGAAATGATTGATCCTATATTAAGTATAACTGATAATCAAGATAGTGGTTTACGTATTTTAGGAGTTGAGTTTTCAAATATTAAGAGACCAGTTTTTAATGACGGTACTCCTATTTTAAATATTCAAGGGTATGAAATACTAAGGGGATCAAGACTAGGAAATAAAACAGTACTTGCTAAAGGTATGTTTAAAAACATGCGTAAGTATACTGTGCCTGATGCAGAAAATTTGATAGGTAATGCTCAAGGGTTATACCCTAATTATCCCTATAATGATTTAAGATGTGATGTATATCATACTACTCATAGAAGAACAGAAGGATGTGATGGTGGTATAGCTGATTCAGTTAGTGAGTATGGTGCACTGTGTGGATTTACAGAAGATGTATTTACATTCCATTCACCAGATTTAATGTTTACCAAGCCATATCTAAATGCATATGAAACTGTATTTTATGGACAAATAAATGGTAAATCACAAGGAGGGTTTATACCTTCAGAGAAGCATCCACAACAAAAGTTACTTAGAAATATTACGGCATATCTATCTGCTATTATAGGTATTGGTTATGCATTTAGAAATATTAATGGTACACCGGATACTAAAGCTTTACCTACACAGGCTATAAACAATGCGTTTCCAGAATGGTTACTTAAGATTAAAGATATAGGTGGTGGTGGTGGTTCTGCTGGTCTTGTAACTGGAACTGGTGTTGCTACTGTAAATTTCAGTAACAATAGTGGTGGTGGTACAGATAATGATTATCCTAATAATACCAATAATCTAAAAGGAGATGATGCAGAAACTGGTGCAAATGATGCAATTGATGCGTATGTTGATAATCAAAGTGGTATTGTAGGTGGTTTTTATAACTGGCTAGAAGATCTTGTACTTGGTGGAGCTGGTAATATATTAGGAGCTTTAGGTGTTGATTCTACATTACAAAAAAGATTACAAGATAAAGCAATAGATAATATACAAAGTACTACTCAAGATGAACTTGGAACACCATTACCACAGAATGGTATGGGTCTTATGGGTGGTGGTTCTCAGGAAGGAGTTACTTTAGATAGTTCTGAATCAAACTTATCACAAGTATTTAGAATAGCAATGACTACTACAATGCTACAAAAAAATATTGCAGTAGGTGGGCAAGAAATTATTGATCTTATATATAACTTAAGTGATTATCAAGAGCATACCATGAAGTATAACTCTCATGGGTTCTATAATAACTTTAATGCAGGGTCAATGAATGATACATATAGAACCCTAAATAAAGCAGCAAATTATATTGGTTCATCATTTCAAACATTTGATGAAAATAAATATAAAATAAATAACTTATTTAGACCTAATACGGTTGCAGTTTCTACAACAGATCCTATAGACTCTAGTCTCTATGCTGTTCAAGATAATTCTAGATTTACATTAGGTGGGTATTGTAATAGTAATACTAATGCAGGTTCAGGTGTTAATTGGGGAAATACTGAAGAAAGGTTAAAAAATCCAGAAGGACCATGGGGATCAGACATTTCTGCATTATACGGTGCTCTTAAATTTAATATGGATAATCAATATGGTCAGTTAGATGGCATAAAGCAAGTCCAAATGAGAGGCTGTGTTGAAATTCTAGATCAAACAAATCCAGTAGATTATAAATACACAAGTGCACCAATTTTTAGTGGTGATGTATTTATAGGTAGATATACTGAAAAATGTATTATGCCTTTATTTACTGATTTTTTAATTGGTCAATATGATGGGTATCCATTTGATTATTTCTTAAGATATAATATACCATATCCTAGGTTTTGGATTGATAGTAGAAAATTTGATATAGGTGGTTTAGCAGAGACGGTTTCTTCATTTGGGTTAAATCTTTTATTTACTCCTGACGCTCAAGATTTACCAAATGAATATTATTATTTAGATAGAGGTGATACTTGTGGTTGGAGTTTTTTAACTAATATATTTAATAATGATAACTTAAATTATACTTTTGCTATGAACCGTGCATTTATGTATAGTCATGTAAATGGTATAAATGACTTTTATGTAGAAACAGAAATAAACATTCCATATAGAGATTATGAAGAACCTAAAGAAAGAAGGTTTTATGATACATATGAATATAATAATTTACAAGATTTATTTCATGCTGAAATTCAACAGTATGATAATTTTTATAAGTATGATGAGTCACTTAGTCCATCTAAGTTTATAACGCAAAATACTAATTTTGCAGAAATACAACAAAGAGATTACAATCCTCTTGTTGCAGAAACTTGTTACACAGCATATCCAAAAAGACTTATATATTCTTTACAAGCTAATGAAGAAGATAGAAAAGATTATTGGAGACAGTATTTATTTGCTAACTACAAAGATTTTAAAAATGTAGTATCTGTAATAAAACCATTTAATAAAAATGGTGCTGTTATATTTTTCCCTTATCAATCTCCTCAATTGTTTGACGGAGCATTTCAATTAAAGACGGATGTAAATACGTTAGTATCTGTAGGAGATGGAGCATTGTTTCAGCAGAAATTAATGAATGTAGTAAATTCAGATCTAAGTAATGAGTATGGTTCATTAGAAAGTCAAAGAGGTATTATAAATACTCCTGCTGGATTATTTTATATTTCTCAAGCACAAGGAAAGATATTTCAATTTATAGCAGGTAAAGGTTTAAATGCAATATCTAATCAAGGTATGAAATGGTGGTTTAATAAATACCTACCATCTAGATTTGTTAAACAATTTCCTGATGCAGAAAATACTGAGTGGGCTGATAACCCTGTAGTAGGTGTAGGTTGTCAAGTTATGTATGATCCTAATGATGATATAGTTTACTTTATGAAAAAGGACTATTCTTTAAAATCAGAATGGATTGCAAATGCAGTATTTACGGATAGCTTAGTAACACCTATTTCTATATATGGTGCAACTATAAATCCTAAAGTTCCTGTACCTGTTGTTATAGGTGACCCTATTTATTTTGATGATTGTTCATGGACTGTAAGTTGGGATATTAAAGCTAATGCATGGGTTTCATTTCATGACTGGCATCCTGAGTTTGCTCTTCCTAGCATTAATCATTTCTTTACAACTAAAACTATTTTAACTGATAAACCACAATGTCCTCCAGGATATACTTTTAATCCGATAACGGGACTATGTGAAGATATAATAAATATTACTGAGCCACGTGAAGTTATCACAACTGATATACCAGCTAATGTAACAGGTGGCCCACAAGCTTGTCTGATAGATCTTATTGTAACAATAGATGCTTCTGGTAGTACATTATGGCCAGGGGGTAACCAACTTAATGGAAACGTATTTCCATCATTTCCTTCTGTAGGAGCTAACACAAGAGGTCAAGCTTTAATTGATTGGTTAGTTGTTTTTATAGATGATCCTGCAATTCAAAATCTTTTAAATAATGGTACTTTACAAATAGGTTTTAGAGTATGGGCTACAGGTTCTGCACAAGGTAATCCAACAGGAACAGGGGAATCAATGTTAGGCGCAGTTACGGGAGCACAAGCAGCAACATGGTATGTAAATAACTGGACAAATACAAATGGAATTGCAAATGCTACTAATGCACAAGTTGCTAGAGATAGTGGCATAACTCAATTAAATAATAAAGCAGGTTCAAATTTATCTGCTGATTATCCAGCAAGAAGTACTGATCCTAATTTTAGACAAATATTAATAATTGCAACAGATGCTGATGGAATTACTGATGGGAATACTATTATAAATCCCCCTACGTTTAATTGTTGTCAAAGCCCAAATCTTATACCTTTAGCAGGTGGGCCTACCAATCAAGAAATTTATTCAGTATATGTAGGTAATACAAGTAATGTACCAGTTAATCCAGGGGTATTAAATCAATTTACTATTGGTGCAACAGGTAGTGGAGTGGGTCCTACAAGTGCTTATTATAATAATACAACTAACACACCAGGTCCAGGTCAATTTACAATGGCAGCTAATAACCCTGCTGAATTACAATCTACAGCAGCAGCTATTGCATCAGATATTTGTTCAACGCCATTTAGCTGTAACTGTCCATCAGGTTATACAGTAGTATACCCTAATCCAACTACAGGATTTTGGACTGAATCATCTGGAACATGTACTGACGTACCTCCTGCACCAATATGTAGACAGGTGGTATGTACTACTTGTCCATCAGGACCATCAGGCACTACCACAACTACTTTGGGTAGTTGTCCAGACACTTTTCCTGAGTTAGGACTTATAGGAGATCCAAATTGGATAGATCCTACACCTCCTTTATGTAATTATTATTATGCAGATTTTGTGGAACCCAATTATGAAGTTGGTTCTTTTTGGAGACATAATGTAAGATGTGATTTATTTGCAAACTACTATGGTGTAGATTATCCATGGGAAGTTGAATTAATAAATAATACAGGACAAACTGTAAACACTATAAGAAGTATAGAGTATCAATTAGAAACATATGTATACAAAGGTGAGCCTGAGTATAACATGTGTGGAGGAGATAAATGGGAAGATTTGTTATTTAACTTTGATAAACTTATTATTTACAACAATGATCAAGTATCTGGTTTATTAAACATTACCTCACAACCTTTTAATAATCCTTGGAATGAGTTAACATACCCTATTATTACAGCTAATGATATGACTGTTTTAGCATCTAAGGTAGAACACAAATTTAGAATTAATCAATTCTGGGATATAACAAATGATAGAGGAGAATTTTCTAATGCTGAGCAATCTGTATTTAATACAGAATGTAATGGATATACTAGACCATTAAATCAAACAAATCTTAATTACTTTAAACCTGAAACACAGAGAAAAAAGTTTAGACATTATTCTAATCATGTTTTACTTAGAAGACAAGTATCACAAAATAGAAAAATGCTGATAAGATTAGAGAATACTAAATTATTATTATCAATGAGATAACATGGGAAATAAAAAAAACATAGGTTTACCCGGAGGACCAAATGAAATAATCATAGACTCAAGAGGACAATGGGATAACCCAGGCAAAAATACACGTATACCAGGTAATAACATTACTATGAAAGATGTGGCATATCCAGTATGGGCTCAACCTAATGTTGGTCCAGGAACAATGATGATGCCAGGTAGTGAACACCATTTTAAAAATGCAGAGTATGTGGATGAGTATCCTATGGCACAAGAAGGTGGTAGTGTATTACCTCAAGCTCAACGTGGTTTTTTTAGTAGACCTAAAATTGAAAGTAAAGAAGAAACGCCAGAAGAAAGTTATTATAACCCTAAAGTAGAGGAAGATATAACTTCAGGAGATTGGAAACAAGATTTTTTATATAACAATCAGTGGTTAATAGATACTCCTTTTATAGGAGATTATTTAAAAGACGAAGCTAGAAAAGTAGCTGAACAAAGTGCTGGTGAAAGTCGTACTGAATATGATTTAAAGATACTGGATGATCCAGACTCTATGTATAATCAAAGAGAAGATAAGTCAGCCAAATACAGTGGTTGGGCTTCAATACAAGATAATGCTGATAATAGAGGTGAAGTATCACTAATGGATCAATATTTTTCAGAAGAAGCTTTATTTCCTATTTCTCCATATAAACCTACATCTGATTACTTAGAGTTTTTACCATCTTATAGTATTAAAGGTAGAATGGATGAAGACAGAGCAGGTGATCAAGGTTATAAAGATAGACTAAACTCAGGTCTTGAAATGACTATCCGTCATGCATTTAAAAAATTTATAGGTCAAGACGGCACTGATACCGAATATACATTTGAAGATATTACAAAATCTAAAGAATTTACTGAGTTTTTAAAAAACAAAAAAACTATTTTCATGACTAATGATGATGAAGATGATTATAAAGGAGAGAACTATCAGAAAGATTATTTAAGTGATGCATTAAGTCTTGATTTAGGAGCTCACAAAACAGGAATAGCTTGGGATGAAGAATTAAATTTACCTTATATATCTATTTCTGATGCTTGGGATTTTTCTCCTAATCATTATTCAGAAAAGTGGTCTGGTACTGAAGAAACGAGACAGTTGTCAAAAATACAAGCTTCACTAATGCATAAAGCAGGTAATCCTTTTAAAATCTATGATAGATTTTATTTTGATCCAGAAAGTCAAAAGAATTCTAGAGGAGTGTCTGGGATCAGATATTATACAGATGCAGAAATAGAACAGAGAAAATCTAAAATACCTTTAGATAAAAAACAAGATGGTACAGAAATACCAGATGAAGCAGCAGTAGCTGATGATAGTTTTTTATATGATCTTGAAAAATTAGTTAATAAATCATTAGGTGATATAAATAATAAAGCTAAGAATTTTTCTGAGAATAATGAAGAGTTAAATAATATAGATAATATGAGACATGCTTCAGGAGGCAGATATGCTGCAGAAGCAATTCAACAAAAGGTTAGAGATATACCTTACGTAGGTGGTCTATTAGATTTTGTAGGTGTAGACAAAGCAGCTGGTTTTGTAGGTGCTAATGTAATGGGTATAGGGCATGAGTTAAGAACTATATTTGGTGGAGATGAAAGACCATTCTTGGCAAAGCTTCAAGAAATGGGAGAAGACACATTTAATAATTATGTTGGGTCAATTGTAGGGTCATTGGGTATAGATGATTCTAAAAAAGATGAAGTAATAAGGTATCTATCATATAACAATCTTTTACCAGACGGATATGTAAGAACTGAGCAAGGAAAAAAAGATGGTCTTTCTGAAGATATATATTTTAAAGATCCAGAGGGAAAAAGAAAAACAGCCTATCAAAGTGGTGGTGGTACATTACCTAAAGCTCAAGAGGGTTTAAAAGCAGCAAAACCATCTTTTCCTTTTCCAGGTAATTTGCAAGGAGCAGATGAAAAAGAATTTTTAACACAATGGACTAACTCTCCAATGGGTCAATCAATGTTAAGTGAAAGTCTTAATGGCAATAAAAAATTAATTGATAGAACAACAAATAAAAGAATTAATAATTTAAAGTCTGTAAACATAAATATTGATGATAATATAGATTATCTAGGTAGATATAAATCTGGACCACATTCTATTTCAATGAATAGTGATTTACTACAGGGAGGTCCATTTGTTTTGGGAAGTGATTTTAGTAGTGTTTTGGGTCATGAGTTATCTCATGCACAAGATTATTCACCAGGCAGTGACTTTAATAAGTTAACAATACCTTTAAGTGATCAAAAATTTATTAATAACTTAGTTAAAGAATCTGTTTCTGCAAATAAAGAACAATTAAAAAAAGATGGTGCAAGCAAAACATCAAGAAAAAAATCTAAACGTAGATTTAATTATATTGGTGACCCAACAGAAACAAGGGCAAGATTGAATGAAATTAGAAGTGATTATCAAGGAGGTAAAACTGAAGATATGCCTAGTATTTTTAATTCAAAGGTTTCACCTGAAATGATGGATCTTATGAAAGGTAATAGTCAGTTTAAAGAATTGCAAGAAGTATATAGTGATGATCAAATATTAGAACTTTTAAATACTATTTCTTCTACAACAAATAATAATGATATGAGGGGTTATGCTAAATTTGGAGGTTCATTAGATAAATATCAAGGCACAGAAAATTCAGAGGTACCACCAATAGAGTTAGATCCAGTTCTTCTTACAGGAAAAGGAAGAAAAAAAGATACAGCATTCCGTGATTCAGATAATGATGGTAATATGCTTACAAGATTTTTAAATGTAGGTAAAGGTAAGGGTATGACACAAGAGGAGTTGTATGCTGATAATGGTATATTTTCTAGAGGAATGCCTCAGCATATGAGAACTCCATCTTATTTAAATCCACTTGAAGGTGAAGATGCAACTAAGTTAGAAGGTTTTGGAATTAATCCAAGTCCTAGAACTAATGAAGAATATGAAAGTGCAATAGATAATTATAATTTAACCTTTGATAGAAACTACAGTTATGATAATGCTTACAATGAATTTCAGTATGAGCAAAATTATAAACCTGAATATGATCAAATGATTCTTGATATGCATAAAGCACAAACAACTGGAGGTCTTGCCGCTATGTCACCTTTAGCAATTATTGCTGCAATAGAAGTAGGTATACCAGCCTTTGCTTTGGCAGGTGAATCAGCATTTGCTGCAGCTGCTCCTTATGTTGGACCAGTACTTAGTCAACCTCTTGGTGCTGCATTTGGTATGACATCAGGGCCATCAGTTATGCAAGGAATTAATATGGCTTTTGCTGGAGACTTTATACTGAATAGGGCACCCAACATGGTTGAAGATTTTCAAGAAGGTAGGTATGGTGAAGGTGCTGTGGAAGCAGGTTTTGGTGTACTTGATTTAGCTGGTGCAGGAGTGTTTAATGGTTCAACTAAATTAGCTAGAAGTTTATATGGTAAAATATCAAAAGAAAGTTTACGTTCTAAGTTTTTAGATATACCTATAGATCAAGGTGCAAGATTTACTAAAGATGAATTAAGGTTATTTAATGAACTTAATGACTATGGTAGTATAAGAAAATTAGCGGGAGGTAAATTAACTCCTGGTACAGCAGAGGATTTTATTACTACTTTTGAAAAAATGAAAAATAGAACGTTTCAAGATGCTACATTTACAGAAGTTTTTGGAGGGCGTAGTATGGATGATATAACAGATGCTTATAATCAAGTTAAAAAAGATCCAGACAAATGGAGAGAATTAATTAGTAAGTTTAAACACCCTACAGAAAGCTATCCGGCCACTTTACATGCAAATACAGCAGCACAAAGAGCAGCAGAAAGAGTAGCAGATACAAGAGGCGCAACAGATAATATTGTACCTCAATCTAACGGATCTAATATAAATATGGCTGATGCTGATAATCAAGCGTTATATCCATATTCATATGAAGGGCAAATTGATGGTGTTAATTATAATATAGGAGCAATACAATCTAATGAAATACCTGAATTAGCCGGACGTTTGGATATGACTGTTGATCAATTAATGAGAAGTGGATATGTAAGAACCACAGGAACAAATATGCCAACAAACGTTTTATCACGTGAAGAATTATTTATTATTGAGAATGGTTGGCAGAATCGTTTTGGTGATTATGGAATTCCTGGCCGAACAGATTTTGGTGTTGGTGTAACTCCAAGGACAAGTAATAGGGTTATAGGTCCAGATGGAAATTCTTTAATCAGAGAAAGTAGACCAAGTAGAATGAATCCAGAAGATCTAGATCCTAATCCACTTGATTATGATTTTATGGATGATGATGCTGAAGCAATAAGAAGGTATTATCAATCAACAGAATTACCAAGTTCTCCTAGCAACATTGATCCAGACCTTGGTGTAAGTACGACTGACATCAATAGGGTTAATATTGGGAGTGAACCTTATGTTTTTAATCCTAATGACCAAGCTGTTATTAGAAGGTCACTAGATGAAGTTTTAGATACAGAGACTAGAACATTTTCAATGACTGAAAAAGATATTTATTTAAGAAATCTTGAAGGCAAACTTGATGCAAATAAATGGAAAAAGTTATTAAAAAGCCCAAAGAAACTTAAAGAATATATACTTTCTAATTATCCTATGCACATTGGTGGAAGAAATGAGAAAGTGGGTAGTTTAATGACAGACAGTTTTTCAGGTAAAAAGGGTGTAAATACTAGAGTTAATGAAGCTATAGAAAGTACTTTACCTAGTGGTAGCGTAGTTACAGGAAGTACAAATACATCTCATAACGCTTACAGAACACAGTTGAGACAAATATTTGGAGATGTAAATAAAACAGATAAGGTAGCCGGTAAAGGTAAAGTTGTTTTTTTAGGTTACAGGCCTATGAACAAGCTTGGTTTTTTATCTGAGCAACGTAAATCTAATGATGAAATATTAAAATATCTTAATACATCAATAGATCTTGATATTAAAAATAGAAAGATTATACCAAGAAAAAATAAAAACGGTAAAATAATAGAAATTCAAAGACCTTTTTTACAAAAGGCAGATGGTCCAACAATAAATTCTCCAGGCGGCTCATACACACCACAAATAGAACAAATAATGCTTCCTCATTATGGACTTGAAATGTTTAAAGGAGGTGGTGAGTTAGATAAGTATCAAGATAAGGGTGAAGTTAAAAATACGTATAATGCTTTTACAGATTTAGATGAGATTTCTACAGAAAGAAGAAATGCTTTAACTAATGAAATTAACTTTATAGTTGAGAGTCAAGGAGGTAATCAAAATCTTAAAGACTTATTGACTATGACAGCATGGATGGAAAATTCATTTGGAGCTAACCCTGAAGCATATAATAGAGATTATACAAGAGGGGCTATGTCAATAGATGATTCAGCATTTAAACATATGTTTGAAAAAAGAAAAGGTGCAAATGATTATACTAAGGGTCAAAAAAAATATATTAAATGGTTTGAAGGAATGGGTTATGATTTAGATAATATGGATAAACATTTACGTAATGATTTAAGAGCTAATGTTGCTGCTTCAAGATATCAATATGGTACAAATAAAGATCCGTTACCTTCTAGCAAAGATCCAGAAGCATTATATAATTATTATATGAGTACTTATAATAGAACTGGAAAGAATCATCACGATAGATTTATGAAAGGTTACAAAGCATTTATAGAGAATAAAAAATTTGGAGGTAGCTCTGATAAATATACCTCTTACAAAAAATATCTTGTTGGTGGTTATATAGGAAATGATAAAATTAAAGCAGAAAAAAATTATGATAAATTAAATAGAATACATTATAGAGATGCAAAACAAGCAGGTTTGTCACCACAAAATTATATTATGACAAACATCTTAGGCAATTCTTAAACCTAAAAAATTAGTGATTCTGAGTAATTATTTGTATATTAATATTATAATATTATGAGTGTGAATGCAAACAAAATAAGTTTAAAACAACAAGGTGGACAGATGATTCCTGAAGCTCCGGGTATGATTCAACAACCTCAACAACCGCAAGTTGATCCTCAAGTAATGCAAATTACTGAAATGATTAAAACTTCAATTGCTGAGGGTAAAGATTTACTTGAAGTAGTTAAAGAATTAATGACACAAGAAGTTGAGCAAGAACTTATTGGTCAAGCACTTATGATGGGAGGAATGGAGCAAGAAGATATTATAACAATATTTGAAACAGCTAGTGCACCACCAGAGCCATCTTCTCCACAAGAAGTAGATAGGGATCCACAACTCTTAGCTAGAAATAGAGCTCTTAAAAAAAAGGAAACAGAAGCTGCACAACAAGCTCAATCCCAAGAGGAAGAAATAGATATATCTGATCAAGTTAGAACTATGGCCAAATCAGGTATAGAAATTAAGCCAGAAAATAAAGGTAAGTTTACAGCTTGGGCTAAAGCACGTGGTATGACACCTAAGGAAGCTGCAAAAAAAGTTATGGCCAATAAAGGAAAATATCCTCCGTCCATAGTTAAGATGGCTAATTTTGCAAAGAACGCTGCTAAGTTTAAAAGAGAAGAAGGCGGTGAGTCAGGTCAATATATAAATGGTGTTTTTATTGCAGATGAATCTAACATAGATAGAAATACCTTAGCAAATAATTTAAATAGAGAAACAAATTTATATTTACCTAATCAAAATTATTCTGTTGCACCATTGTCACCACCTCCAACAACCAACCCTCTTTTTGATTTTTTAAATACTGCTTCAACAGTAAATCAAGAATTATTTTCCAATGAGTTAGATCCATATGGTAACCGTAAAGGTGCATTCAAAGATGTATTTAAAAGAGGAGAAGGTATCAGTGTTAATAACCCTTTTAAGAAAGATGAAAAATTTCAATTAACACCAGGCAATCCTAATCCAGATGGTCTATCTAAAATGGAAATGTATAAAGCTACAAAACCTTTATATTATGATGTAGATGTTGATATGTCTAAGATGGCAACTCCAGAAAATCTACAAGCATATGCTAATTGGGCCATGCAACAAAAAAAAGAATGGGATACAAATACTCAATCACAACTTGATGAACAAGCTCAAGTTGTATCTGATGTTTCAGGTGTTGCTATGCAAGAAGATACTACTACATTTAGTGAATGGGCTCAGCAAGCTGGTCATGATATAGCTAAGATGTCTGAAAGTGCAATACAATTATTGCAAAACTTATGGAAAAAAACTACAGGTAAAATGGCAAAAGGTGGTGGAATAAATAATGCAGGGTTTAAAGCATTGCCACCACAAGCACAGCACAACATAATGTCTAATATGGCAATGGGTGGTGAGAGTGATTACTTAGCTAATAGAGATAAAGTAATTAAAAGAGCTATAGCAAGACAAGAGGGTAAAGCACAACCAGGTACTGAAGTAAGATACCCTGCAGAAGACCCAATGGCATATGAAGAATTTCCATATGTAATGGAAGATTATTCTCTTGAAGATGAAGCGGATGCAGAATTGATAGATGAAGAAAATTTATATGACAGGGATGGTGATGGAATACCTGATGTGGGAATAGATAATGATGGTGGAGATGGTACTGGTGAATATACACTTGGTACAAGCGCAAATCCTTCAGCTGATCAATTATTTGGAGAAATAGTTACAACTCCTGAGTTTAATGTAAATAATAAAATTTCTGGAACTGTTGACAGGATTAAAGACAATCCTTTAGTTAGAGCAGGAGCAAGTGGTGCTAAAGCTGCAGTTGATATTGCTGGATTTACGAATAGGATTTATGATAGGAAAAACTATGCACGAGCATTAAAAGGGATAGATGAAAGATCTGGTGCTGATTATAAATATGCTACAGTAACTCAAGGTCCAATTAGTGAAGGATTATATGATGCTAATTCTGGACAACTCCAAGGTGAGGCAGAAAGAACTCCTGGTTACTATATGAACTTTGCGGGTTCTCCTTACACTGCTGTGGGTAGAGATGGTTTAGAAATTGCTCAGTATGGTGGTAATTTAGCCAGTGTTTTACCTGCAAAAATGTTAAATAACAGCACTATGAAAAAGTTACTTAACCTAAACGATGAGAGTGCTTTTGAAATTGAAGATATATATAATGAAGCAAAGAATATTGGCTCTTTGGGTGAAGGTCTTAGTTTTTTTAATAATGTTAGTAAGAAAGACATTCAAAGATATATGAATGAATCTGGGATAAATAAAAATGAAGTAAGATCTTATGTAGAAGAACAAGATTTTTATAATGATGCTAATTGGGCAACAAAGCAAGGTATTAAACTAGCAATGAAAACTAAAGGATTAAAAAAAGGCGGAGAAGTAGTAGAGTTATCACAAGATATGATTGCACAATTAATAGCAGCTGGTGCTGACATAGAAATAATATAATTATGGCTAGAGTAAAAATAAATAAATTACCAAAAGGTTTTAAATTAGTTGATGGTAAAGTTAAAAAGACTGCTATTAAAAGAGATGGTGGAATGACAACTGGTGATCAAGCTGATTATGGTTTGGTTACAACTCCTCAAGAGTTTTATGGAAGTACTAACTTTAATAATACTGATGATCAATCTGTAAGATACAGTTTGTCAAGTGTTCCTAGAGAAGATGCAAACATAGAAGCTGAAGGTGGAGAAACTGTTCTTACAGATTTAAATGGTAATAATCAATTTGGATTATATAATATAAATGGCCCTAGACACTCTAGTGGTGGTGTACCAATGTTTTTACCAGAACAATCTTTTGTTTTCTCTGATACAAATGCAATGAAGTTTGATAAGAGTGAGATGGCAGAATTTGGTATAGAAAGCAGAAAAAAAATTACTCCTGCTAAGATATCTAAGAAGTATCAATTGAATGATTTTTACGCAGCAATTAATAGTGAGTATGCTGATGACATTTCTACTAGAAGTGCAGAGCTAATGCTAGACAAAAATATGTATAATCTTTCTAAATTAGCATTTGGACAAGAACTTAAAAAAGGTTTTGAAGAAGGTGTGCCATTAGCTTCTTTTCCTTATTTACAAGAACAAGGAATTGATCCTATAGAGTTTACTGCACAAATGGAAAACCAAACTAAGCAGCAAGCAGAATTAGAATTCATTGCATCTTTACCACCTGAGAAACAAGATCAAGTGTTGAGGTTACAAGCAATGATGCAACAAATTGAAAACCCTGATGCAGGTGCATTACAAGAATCTCCTCAACAAGAGCAAGCTCCAGAATATGCACAAGATATTACAGCTTTAAGTAATGAACAAGATTCATTACAAGCAACTTTACGAGAAGGTGGTGAACTAGATAAATATCAAGGAACAGGGAATTCTGAG
>TARA_R110001592_G_scaffold29350_3_pt1 | contig 24105 bp, 23 predicted proteins | sample TARA_R110001592 | Tara Oceans TARA_R110001592 (sample SAMEA4398387) | marine metagenome | biome: Polar Biome; feature: [SRF] surface water layer (ENVO:00010504); material: water (ENVO:00002006), including particulate matter (ENVO:01000060) such as... | depth 5 m | reverse complement strand
AATGCGCCGTTATTAACGCTGGCATCGACATTTAGGTCAATATATTTGGCATCCATATTAAGGCCCCAATTTTTGTTAATCCAGTAATCAAAACCAGCTTGTACTGCAACGCCGATACCGTTTTTAACGTTGAAGTCGGTGAATCCTGTTGCGTCATCTTCAGCATAGAAAATTGAATAGTTTAAACCAGCACCAACATATGGGCTGAATTTGTTATCTGGCGTAAAATGGTACTGCAAAGTCAAAGTCGGTGGTAAAATCCATGTGTCACCAAGATCATTTCCGCCGGCACTTACTGTGTGTTGTGCGGTGGCCGCGATCAATTCAGCTGCTATATGTTCTGCGAAGAAATAGGTAATATCGACTTCCGGTGTGAATGAATTATCTACAGCTGTGTCAAGCGCTGTTCCATCGACAACACCATTACCATCTGCAAATACACCGATTCCTCTTAAGCGAACCTGAAAACGTTCTTTAGAAAAATAACCTTCGCCCAAATCTTTTGCTTGTGCAGGAAGTTGCATCATAGCTATTCCCGCAACACCGACCATAAGTAAAATTTTAGATGTACTGTTCATGATTGCAACTCCTACATTTATACTATTAAAAACTTGGCGTTATTATCGTAGGGGTGTTGGAGATGCAAATTGATACAAGTCAAGTGTCAGGTGGATTTTCATCACTATCGAACAAAATTCTACGTGCTGCGCCATCTAAATCGTCATATTGTCCTGATTTAAGGCTCCAGATAAAAGCTGCGAGGCCGATAAAACCGAGTAGTAATGCCAAAGGAATAAGATAGATCAATACGCTCATGTCTTTAACTTTAAACGAAAGGAGTTGCCGATGACCAATAATGATGATCCTGACATAGCAATTGCTGCGATGAGGGGGGTTACCATTCCTGCTAACGCTAATGGGATAGCGATGATATTATATAATATAGCAAGTGTGAAATTTTGTTTCACCAATGTTTGTGTAAGTTTAGCGGTTTTGTAGGTGTTATATACAGGCGCAAATTTATCTCCCATAAAGATGATGTCTGCAGCATTTTGTGCCATATCAATTGCCGTGCCTGGCGCCATGGAGATATTCGCCCCCGCCAACGTTGGGGCGTCATTAAGGCCATCACCGATCATTAGGATTTTATGCCCTTCGGATTTTAATTGTTCCATTATCTTGAATTTTTCAGGTGGCGTGACTTGTGCGTAATAATCTACAATGCCGCACTCTTCTGCTATTGTTTTAACGATGGTTTCTCGATCTCCTGATAGCATGATGATGTTGATACCGCAATTTTGCATACACTTAATCGTTTCGATTGAATCTTTACGGAGTTGGTCTTTAAATACAAATGACGTTGGTGTTTGACCCTCGACGGACAGCCATAGCTCTATCTCGTTAGAGGGGGGGCTGTTTTCATTACCGCACCATGAGCGACTGCCTAAACATACGGTTTTCCCATTGATAGAACCCTTAAGACCTTTACCTGCGATTTCCTGAATGTGGTCTATGTTGATTAGATCTCCTTTATATTCTTTTGCCAGTGCTTTTGATAAGGGGTGTAAGCTTTGCGATGCGAGGGAGGCTGCTATTTGAAAATTTTGTGCGTCATACTTTTCTTGTAATATTGGCTTCCCAATGGTTAATGTTCCGGTTTTATCCATCAAAGCGGTATCAATATCAGCCAGCCTTTCTAGTGCATCTCCAGATTTGACCAATACACCGTTTTTCATCAGTGTGCCTGTGGCCAAAACCTGTACTACGGGGACAGCTAATCCTAATGCACAGGGGCAAGTAATAATTAAAACAGTTACAGAAACCATTAATGCGTCCGGCACAGCGATACCGCCAACAAGCCACCAGCCTAAAAATGCGAGTAGAGCCATGGAATGAACCACTGGCGTATAAAGCCCTGCGGCTTTATCAGCAAGGCGAACATATTGAGCCTGTCCTTGTGTGGCCTTTTCCATCAAGCGCACAATATCGGCAAGAAGGGAATCTTCTGCTGCTTTGGCTGCTTCTATCATCACAGGTGCAGAGATATTAAGTGTTCCAGCGTAAATTTCATCACCGTCTTTAATATCACGCGGCACGGTTTCCCCTGTGACAAGAGATGTATCAACGCTGCTCTGTCCATTCAAAACAACACCATCAACAGGGAATTTTTCGCCGCTGGCAACACGAATGATCATACCTTCACGGATATCACGTATTGGAATACGGACGGTTTTGTTTTCTTGCAGTACTTGCGCAAAACCAACAAGCGTAGAAAGTAGGTCGGTTGCCGAAGCTTGTGCAGCGCCCCTTGCTTTTAAGTCTAGATATCTCCCGATAAGAAGGAAAAACATTAGCATTACCGCGGAATCAAAATAGATATGTTCTCCATGACTGATGGTTTCATAAAGACTCATCGTGCTGGCAAGAATGAGAGCAAGTGATATTGGAACATCCATATTGGTATGTCCGCTCTTTAAAGCTTTTAACGCAGATCGAAAAAATGGTCTTCCTGCAAATAAAATGGTGGGTAAAGCAATTGTTGCGGAAATCCAGTGCATGAAATCGCGTGTGGCCACACCCATTGTGTCGCCTGATGTGGTCCAAAGCCCTATGGAAAGCAACATAATATTGCCCATGGCAAAGCCAGACACGCCCAAACACATAAGGAGAAAACGCGATTGTTCCTTGGTTTGTTCTTGCTCCTTATCCGGAGAGTAAGGCATAACGCCATAGCCTAGATTTTCTATTTTTTTAACAAAGTCGTTGGCGCGACTATCATTTCCTGTCCACGATATGGATAGGCGTTTTGTTGAAAAATTCAGCCGTGCGGCTTTGATATCCTGTTCTTTGGTTAGGGTAGACTCGATTTTCTGGATGCATCCGGCGCAATGCACACCACTGATTAATACCGATAGCTGGCTTTCGCCATCAATCATGTGATCTACGAAATTTTCGTAACCGTCATTTTGAGAGTTTACCTGACCTGAAAGTTTTCGGTCGTTTGGTATTGAGTGTTGTTCCATTGTGCCTTCATATGCGCTTGCCATAGCCCCTTTAAAGGTAAGTTCAGCGCAGCCTCGTAGTATCCAGTTTCGTTATAGTTTAATGTGATATTGATATCATAGCCATCTTGAACTGGTCTGATAATCTTGGCTGTAACATAAGCGTCTTTAACCAGACTATTATCTTTGTCTTTTAAAGTCCAACGCAGTGTGCCGTTTTCGAATGTTACTTTATCTTTCATTTTTTGCTGTGCTTTGGCTTGGGAAATGGTCTGGTCATACCGCAAGCCTTTTTCATACGGATTTTCTGTGATAACACCTGTATGGGACTTAACCGCGATATAGATGAATACGGCATTAACAATAATGATTGTTCCAAAGAATAACACAAAATAGGCTAGGACCTGTTTTCCGTATGGTTTAGGTGCATTCATGTTTAATCTTTCCGAGTTACAAAGACGGATGTGTAGGCATCATGCATTGCACCTGTTTCATCTTTAATTTTGAATATAATATCACGTGGCTTATCAGGTTTAATATCACTGCTCACATAGACATGATATGAACCCACACTATCGGCCAGAACATGTAGTTTATCTTTATCTGCATCGCCTGCGGATTTGACTTTTATTTTAGGATTATCAACCCCTTCAACAGATATGTGATATGTGTGATGATCGTGTGTTTTGTTCAGTATTTTAAGAATATACCCATTACGGATTCCTCCATTGGAAAGCTGAACAAAGACAGGATTGCGATCATGCAGAACATTAAGTTGTAACGGCGCACGATTAATAAGTGCATAAAGCATTGTGCAGCCAACAATACCAATCACACAAATATAATAAATTGTACGCGGACGAATGAATTTGAATTTTTCTTTGCCGCCTTTTATTTCCGCATTCATATGATTTGTGGTGTCATAACGGATCAGGCCACGCGGTAAATCAACTTTATCCATGATGTCATTGCATGCATCAACACATAAGCCACAGGCAATACACTCCATTTGCAATCCTTTGCGGATATCAATTCCCATCGGGCAAACCTGCACACAGGCCGTACAATCAATGCAATGGCCGCGTCCCTCCCAGCTATCACCTTTTTTGTGCTTGCCGCGTTTTTCCCCGCGTTTTTCATCATACCCAATGATTAATGTGTCACGATCAAACATAGCTGATTGGAAACGTGCATAGGGGCACATAAATGTACAGACTTGCTCTCGTGCAAAACCAGCCATTAGATAGGTTGAAAAGGTAAGTCCGCCGATAAATGTTAAGACCACGGGGGATACATGGCCTTCGAGAAAGCTCATGACCAGTGTGGGGGCATCGTTGAAATATAAAACGAAGGAACCAGCCGTCCACCACGCAATGATCAACCAGATAAAGTGGGTTAGGGTGAGTTTCTTGATTTTATCGAATGTCCATGGAGATTCGTGCAGTTTCTTACGAGCATTTCGGTCACCTTGGACAATGCGTTCCACCCAGACAAATAAATCCGTCCAGACTGTTTGCGGGCAAGTATAGCCGCACCAAACGCGACCAAAAAGGCTGGTGACAAAGAACAAACCAATAGCAGCCAGAATAAGAATGCCAGTTAGGATATAGATTTCTTGTGGCCAGATTTCGATCCAGAACCAATAGGCTTTGGCATCGTTTAAATCAATTAAAATAGCTTGATTTGGTGCATTCGGGCCGCGATCCCATCTGATAAATGGTGCAAGGTAATAGATACCAAGGGTCACAATCATTGTGATCCATTTGATCTTACGGTATTTACCCCAAACGCGCTTGGGGTAAATTTTTTCTTGTTTAGCGAAATACTGAACGTCCGGATTATTCAGCGTACCCGTCTGATCGTTCGTGGATTTGTGCGTCTTGTTCTGGTTCGACATAATCCATAGCTTTCTCTTCAATAACGCCTTTGATTGCCTCTTCGCCCCCCCCAAGCTGATGTAGATAAATCGTCAACTGCTTGATTGTATTTTCATCTAAACGGTCTTTCCATGCGGGCATCATACCAGAGCGTGCATAATATATTGTTTTGAAAATGGAAGCACGATCACCACCATAGAGCCATATCTTGTCGGTTAGGTTCGGCGCGCCAAACTCGTGTGAGCCCTTGCCCTTATCACCGTGGCATGATGTACATTGCGCTTTGAATATTTTGGCACCTGTCGGGTATGACGACTTTTTAGACCCTCCTGATAAGGTGAGGACATAATCAACAACAGCGTCAATTTCTTCGCGCTTCAAAAGGCCGTCTTTTCCAAATGATGGCATTTGTGATATACGTGCATCCAGATTATCAGCGCGGACACCATAACTAATTGTTTGATGGATATCATCAAGCTTACCGCCCCATAGCCAGTCATCATCATTTAGGTTGGGATAGCCCTTACCGCCTTGTGCACCAGTTCCATGACAGGTCGCACAATTATCTTTGAAGGCAGATTCGCCACCAGCGCGAGCGAAAGCATAGAGTTCTTCATCGTTCATGATTTCATCAAACGTTGCATTTTCAAAACGTTTAAGGTAGCGCTCTTGGCGTTGCATGATTTCATTTTGGCTTTGTTCAAGCTCTTTGAACTGCGTATAATTGCCGGTTCCTTTGGTTGCGCCACCGGGAATAGGCCATGACGGGTAAGCTGTGAAATACCAAAATGACCATATGATGCAGACGAAAAACACCCACAGCCACCATCGGGGAAGGGGGTTGTTAAGCTCTTTCAGCCCATCCCATTCATGTCCGGTTGTTTCAACACCTGACAGTTTATCAATATCTTTTTCTTTATTATTTTCCTCTGTCATGATTCGATCTCTGCTTCATTTTCATCTAGGGGTATTTTTGCATGTTCCTGATACTTGCCTTTTGCGCCAGGCCTGAATGTCCAAAAAAGGATTGTGCAAAAAAAGAGAAAGAAGAATAAAAGGCCGATTAGGCCTAAATCTGGATTTGCAAAAAAGATTTTCATTCTCTGCCTCCTTCTACAGGTTTAGCCGCTTCGAAATCAACCATGGTCCCTAGGACCTGAAGATAGGCAATCAATGCATCCATCTCGGATATCATGTGAGGATTGCCATCAAAATCACGGGCATTAACGTTATCACCATAACGTTCTGCCAGTCCGGCTGTGTCTGCTCGTGCCTCGCCAGTGGCCTGTACGACAGCATCTTTTTTCGCCCACTCTATCATTTCGTCGGTATAAGGGACACCGACGGCGCGCAGTGCTCTTAAATGACTTTTTAAATCATACAGTTTTGCACCACGCTTCAACATAAATGAATAGGAAGGCATAATTGATTCTGGCACCAAATCGCGTGGTTCTGTCATATGCGCTACATGCCATTGATCAGAATATTTACCGCCGACACGCGCCAAATCAGGGCCTGTGCGTTTTGACCCCCATTGGAAAGGGTGGTCGTACATGCTTTCTGCAGCGAGCGAATAGTGACCATAGCGCACAACTTCATCACGTAGGGGACGAATTTGTTGAGAGTGACAGTTATAGCATCCTTCACGAACGTAGATGTTCTGCCCCACCAGTTCCAGCGGCGTATAAGGGCGCACACCATCGACAGGTTCTATCACTGTTTCCATGCGAAACAGCGGAATAATTTCGACTATGCCGCCAATCAATACGGCTATGATGATGCATACCAACAACAACAAGGAATTACGCTCTAGTTTTTCATGTTTGTTCATCCAACTCATGTTGCTACTGCTCCTTGAATGTCTGTTGTGTCTGAAGCAGACGATTTGTCTTCATTATTATTTCCCTCTTCGATAGGTTCGCTTTCACTAATATTCCCCTTAATGGTTCGATAGAAGTTGTAGACCATCACCAACGCACCAGCGAGGTATAGAACGCCGCCCATCACGCGGATTGCATAAAATGGTTTCATTGCCATCACACTTTCAACAAATGAGTATTCAAGGAATCCCATGTCGTTATAGGAACGCCACATCAGGCCTTGCATAATTCCTGAAACCCACATGGCGGTGATGTAGAATACAATACCAAGTGTTGCAATCCATAAGTGCAGACTCACCAGTTTTATAGAATAGAGTCTTTTTCTGTCCCATAGCTGCGGCACCATGTAATAGAGCGCTCCAAAGGTAATAAAGCCGACCCATCCCAATGCCCCTGAATGTACGTGCCCGATAGTCCAGTCGGTGTAGTGGGATAGTGCGTTCACATAACGGATCGACATAAGCGGTCCTTCAAATGTACTCATACCGTAAAAAGCCAGTGCAATAATCATAAATTGGAGAACCGGGTCATCACGAAGTTTATGCCAAGCGCCTGAAAGCGTCATAACGCCATTGATCATGCCTCCCCAACTCGGCATCCAGAGCATGATAGAGAAGGTCATTCCTAAAGTCTGCGCCCAATCAGGAAGCGCCGTATAATGTAAATGGTGCGGCCCTGCCCAGATGTAAATAAAGATCAGTGACCAGAAGTGAACGATAGACAGGCGATAGGAATAAATAGGGCGCTCGGCTTGTTTAGGTATAAAATAATACATCATGCCTAAGAACCCTGCTGTTAAGAAAAACCCAACAGCATTATGGCCATACCACCACTGGATCATGGCACTTTGTACACCTGCAAAGGCGGAATAGCTCTTTGTATCAACAGCGCTGACCGGAAGTGCCAAGCCATTACCTAAATGTAGAACCGCGACTGTAATAATAAAAGCCAGATAAAACCAGTTGGCAACATAAAGGTGCGGCTCTTTTCTCTTAATGATGGTCATCATGAAGACAAGTAAATAAGAAACCCAAACAATGGTCAGCCATATATCGGCATACCATTCAGGTTCTGCATATTCTTTTGCTTGCGTTATACCAAGTACGTATCCGACTGCGGCCATAACAATAAATGCCTGATATCCCCAGAAAGTGAATAATGCCAGACTGTCGTTCCACAACCTTACTGCGCACGTCCTTTGTACAACGAAATAACTTGTCGCGAATAATGCATTTCCGCCAAAGGCAAAAACGACGGCTGATGTATGTACCGGACGTAATCTTCCAAAACTTAAGTACGGCTCAATATTAAGATCAGGAAACACCATTTGCAGGGCAATAAAAATTCCAGCTGAAAAGCCGACAATAGCCCAAAACACCGTCGCGATCGTAAAGAGCTTAACGATGTCATAGTTATATTCAGTTTGAGAAGATGTTGTTGTCATTCATCGTTTCCTTTAAAAAATCATCGTTCCTGCAAGTGTAAACAGCCATATAGCGCTCACCACCATGCCACCGCGTGATACGTATATACTGGCTTTGGGATATTTATATTTAAAAGCATACCCACCCAAAGAGACCATCAACAGAGCAGGGATTGTACCCAGAGCAAAAGCACCCATCGCTAGCGCGGATTGAAAAACAGAAGATGCAGTTGCAGAAGCCAGAAGCGCTGAAACCACCAAACCACAGGGCATAAATCCAAGTAAAATACCTAAAAAATAACGGCCTGTCATGCCTTTAATATGTGATGTTTTGGAAATGAGCCCACGAATATATTTATAGGGAACTCCAGCTTTGATCTTGAGAACCCATGGGAAAATTTCAAGCAGTTTGGGAAAGGCTGAAACGATAAATATAAAACCTGCTGTCATGAGTAACGGCGCAGAAATTAATAATTTCAGATTAGAAAAAACAAAGACTAGATTGATAACAGAACTAACCATAATGGCTAAAAAGACGTATGTCGTCATGCGACCAAAATGATAGGGGAGAAGAAGCTTTGAGGCAAAAGATTGGCGTGCTTGATGATTGGTTTGAGCCACAACAAAAGGGCTGCACATCCATGCACAGTGAGAAACACCGCCGACTAACCCTGCTAAAAACAGGCTAAAGGGTAACCCATACGATGATGTGAAATCTTGTATGCACTGACCTAACAACATAAATTATACCTTATTATCTTGCCAACTATCACAAAAAGGTGAATGCGTATCATTGACAAAAATCAATTTTCTAATGTTTATATGTTTTGAATTTTTCAATATTGCTTTTTTCTTTGTGGTGCAAACTATCCATAAATGTTTTTTTATACTATGGCTAATGGTTGCGTGCTGTAGTTTAATCAAGTATGCAAATTAATAAAACGTGTTTTTTCAAAAGATAAATATATGGATGAAAATCAAAAAGAGATTCTAAAGGTTTCCATTTTCAAACACTTGGATTCAGGCGCATTGAAGAAAATTTCTGCAGGTGCATCTTCGAGTATGCATTCAAAGGGAAAAATACTTTTTATTCATGGTGATGAAGCACAACGATTCTATTTTATTAAAAGTGGGTGGGTTAAATTATTTCGTGAAACTTTAGATGGTGCTCAGGCGATTGTTGATATTTTGCCTAAGGGATATATCTTCGGTGAAACATCGATTTTCGAAGACAGTATATACCCATATAGTGCTGAAGTTGTTGAGCCATCTGAGATCATTTCTTTTTCGCTCAAAAACTTGAAGTCTGAGATAGCGGAAAATAATCAGCTTGCACTTAGTATGTTGAGTGCTATGGCACGTTATCGACGACAGCAAGATCAGGAAATAGAGCATCGTTCCATACAAAACGCTCCGCAACGTCTTGGTTGTTTTCTTTTGCGTTTGGCAAATCAGGATGAAGTGGGTGTCGTCAAAATACACTTGCCTTATGATAAGACATTGATTGCTTCACGTTTGGGTATGCAGCCGGAAACTTTTTCTCGTGCGCTATCAAAGTTGAAGGCGCAAACTGGCATACGTGTTCAGGGGGCGACTATAGAAATGGATAGTCTTGACTCGCTTGTTCGTTATTCTTGTTCTGCATGTTCTTCTGAGTTTCCATGTAAAGATTTACACGCAGCAGAATAACGTTAGTTGTACATCCACTCCCAATTTAAGCGCGCGGGATTTTGTATATAAATTTTCGGATTTTGAACCACTGAAAATAAATAGCGATTACTCACAAACCATTTCCCATCACATTGACAAGACCCGCATTCGCCATGTGGGCCGCAGACAATAGAGTTATTTTTTATCTGCATAACATATGTTTTGTTGTATTCTTGGATTTGGACTTCTATTTTGCGGACGAAGTCTTGTTTTCTTGCGGCTTCGAAAATCTGTTTAAAAGGAAAGCGGTCTTTGTTCCTCTCTAATGCAGCGTTGCATATATTTAAATATGCCTGCATCAAGTCATCGTAATTTTTAAAATGCACAAATGATTCATTCTTCATCTCGTAATTGTGTGTTTTTTGCATCGACATGGAATTGATCAATGTCAATTACATCAGGAGATTTGATTCTTAGTGTGATCGTTATGAATATGATGAAAACATCAAAGATAAATTTCTTGAAAAAATTTAAAAGGCCGAGCAAGCAGATGTTCTGGGCTTGGATTACCTATCAAACAATAAAAGGTTCGCTTACAACGTCTTTTATTTGGATACCGCTTTTCTGGATATGGTTTGGGTTTTCTGATAGTTGATTTTTATAATTCTAAGTGCTGACGGGGAACAGAGTGAATATGCCGCGAACTACACCGGCGGCAATAAAGAGCTTGTTACGTTGTTAAAATCAGATCCGTATTATTACCGCTACTTCCGATATTCAGTTCTACAAACCTTGCCAAGTAACATCACACAACGTGAAATCGTCGCTATTGAAAATCTTTACAAACAAAAGCTTGGTTCAAAAATGCACGGCCTGAACCGGAACTGACATAGGGCCTGATTAGGTAGTGACCTGCAGCGGGTCAATAAACGTAAAAGACAACCTCACCAACGCTTTGAAAGACATATGGCGCTAAATATCAGTTGCATTTTTTTCAAAATAGCGTATATTAAAAGCATCCCAAGTTTGAGAGGGTGCATGGCACCGTTCTTATGAAGTGAATTTAGGCATGGCCCTAACTTGAGTATAGCTTCTTAGGCAATCTCAATCTTTTTATACGGCATGGTCCGGATGGGTTTCGAATTTAGACATGGCTCTGATTTGAACTTTATTCGCGGAAACCATGCCTTTTTTATGTCTAGGTCTCCGCAGGTTTAATTTCAAACTGAAGGAGATTGTCAGATGACATCCAAAAAGAACAAAGCGCTCGGCAGCTTTAAAAATGCCGGATCACCACACACCTATATGCTAATCGATATTGGCGAACTCAATCCTTACGCCAACAATCCCAAACAGCATCCCGCTTGGCACGTTAATCAGCTCACAGCCAGTATCAAGCAGTTTGGCTTTATCGTGCCTATCATCATAAATGATAAATATGAAATCATTGCTGGGCATGGCCGTTATGAAGCAGCTAAGAAGCTTGGCTTAAAACAGGTTCCTGTCATTCTGGTCAGTAATTTATCAGATGCGCAGGTGAAGGCTTACCGCATCGCTGATAACCAACTCAACCTTAATACCGGCCATGATGAAGATCTGTTGCGCGTTGAGTTGCAGTACCTTGATAAACTCGACCTTGATTTTGATCTAGAAATCTTAGGCTTTGGCACGGGTCAACTCGACATTATTATTGGCGGTGAAGCACCTGCTGAAAATGATGAAGCGGACCTTATCCCTGAAGTCAAAGAAAAGTTCGTTAGCAAGCCCGGTGATATCTGGATATTAGGCAATCACCATCTTTTATGTGGTGATGCGTTAGAACCTGCAAATTATAAAGTATTAATGAATGGTGATACGGCGCATGCGGTATTTAGTGACCCACCATATAATGTACCGGTGAGTGGCCACATCTGCGGCAACGGCAAAGTTCAGCATGATGAGTTTGCCATGGCCAGCGGCGAAATGTCCGACGATGAATTCGTGGCATTCTTGGCTGCCTTTATTGCACTCGTCATTGAGCACAGTAAAAACGGTTCTCTTCATTATCTCTGCATCGATTGGCGCGGAATTCATCAGATGATTAGCGCAGGGCAGGGCCAATATTCAGAGCTCAAAAACATCTGCATTTGGAATAAATCCAACGGCGGTATGGGCTCGCTCTACCGCAGTAAGCATGAGTTTGTGCCGGTGTTCAAAAACGGAACGGCTCCGCATACCAACAACGTGCTTTTGGGGGCTCGGGCAGATATCGCACAAATGTTTGGGATTACCCCGGCGTTAATACCTTCGGTGGCACGGATGATTTGAAACTTCATCCTACCGTTAAACCCGTTGCCATGGTTGCAGACGCCATCATGGACTGTACCAAACGCGGCGAGATTGTGTTGGACCCCTTCGCTGGTTCCGGCTCAACCCTGATCGCTTGCGAACAGGTGAGCCGCGCTGCTCGCTGCATTGAGCTCGAACCCAAATACTGCGACGTCATAGTGCGCCGCTGGCAGGCGTTCACCGGGCAGACGGTTGTGCATGCAGAAACTGGTCAAACCTTCAATGACATCCAAACACAGGGAGACTCTGACAATGAGTAAGGATAACCGCAAAGATGGGCGTAAAAACAACAATCCGCCCGATGAACATAAATATAAACCAGGCCAGTCGGGTAATCCGGCTGGTCGCCCGCCTAAGAAAAAATCGACCTTCGATGATGAAATCCAAGCTGTGTTCGGCGCGCAGCGTGAAATCACCATAAAACGGTACAACAAAGCCGAGAAGTATGCGTCAGGTGATCTTGGAGCAAATGGCACATGGTGCTGCACAGGGCGATCATAAGATGATTAGGATGTGCATTCCTTTCTTAAAGTCTATGGATGACGCCCCTGAGCTTGAGATTTTGTCCGAAGATAAGAAAATCATGGACGATTTCATGAAGCAGTTCACCAGCGATGGAGGGCCGAAAGATGAAGAGTGAAATTGAAAAATATAAAACAATCCTTCGCCATGATTTGGCAAGCTTTATAAAGTTTGCATTCGATATTTTACATCCTCATGCAGAGTATCATCATAATTGGCATATTGACGCAATCGCTCACGCTTTAGCGCAGGTGGCTGATGGCAACACCAAACGGCTCATTATCAATACGCCGCCCAGGATGCTGAAATCACATTGCGTCAGTATTGCGTGGATCGCATTTATGTTGGGGCGCGATCCGCGTTATAAATTCTTATGTCTGCACGCCAGTAACGCACTGGGGCGTGATTTGGACGAAGCGTGCGCGGAACTAATGCAATCTCCACGCTACCGCGCGCTATTTCAAAACACACGGATTAAACTCAAGAAAAACAAGCTCTGCACAAGCTTCGGTGGCCATCGTCAATTTATGCCGATCAATGGCCGCCTCACAGGCCTTGGTGCTGATGTGGTTATTATTGACGACCCCATCAGCACAGCCGATGCGCGTGATCCAAAAGCACGCCTGCAACTGCATCAGCAGTTCGATGACAATATATCGCAGCGCCTTAATAATACAGATGGTGCCATTATTGTTGTAATGCGGCGCTTGCATGAGGATGATTTGATGGCGCATCTGCTGGCTAAAAATGAAAATTGGGTGCATCTTGATTTATCGGCCATTGCCTTGCAGGACGAAATCTGGGATCTGCCCTATGGACGCACGCATCAGCGTTCAAAGGGCGAGGTCTTGCATACGAACAGAAAATCTCGTGACGAACTGCTAGATACCTTAAAAGAGGTTGGCGGCCACGCCTTTGCTCAACAATATCTGCAATCCCAATATGAAACACGCTTCGGCGAAGAGGGTCATGGGTGCGTATTTTTAACACCATTCAGAGAAGGTGAGGTTTGGGATCCGATGACATCGCCGCCGGGGCCGTACGGGTTTTATAGATCCAAAGAAAGTGATTTTATTCTGCCCAAAGTATTCGGCATTGGGGAAGATCCGTATCCTGCAGATATGCGCTCTACGCTAACGACGGATGAATGGACAAAGGCCGCGAAAATCCTCCGCGACGAGATGCTTATGCCCGGTGGTGATATTAACCCCGAATGGATCAAAAAACAGGAAGAGAAAGACAACTTTTAGACTGGACTTCCTCGCCACAGGAAGCGTGTATGGAGCCAACGAAAGGAACTCACATGCACGAAAATTTACCGCTCCAAGAGCTACGGAAACTATGGATGCAGCACTGGTCATTATCGCCGCACAAAGGTATCGGGCGCTCGATGATGGCCAAAAGCATCGAACATAAAATAAATGAGAAAAACGGAGGCGGTTTTACGCCGGAGCAGCAGATCCGGCTTGATCCGCTAATTAGGCAATATAAGCGCAACCCCAAATGCTTTAAGGGTGCTCACGCGCCCTTAAAACCAGGAACAAGGTTGATGCGTACATTCAAAGGAAAGCGGCATAGCATTTTGGTTAAAAGCAGCGGCTTCGAATATAATAAAAAGAGTTACAGCAGCCTTTCGCACATCGCTTCAGAAATAACAGGTAGCCGTTGGAATGGCTGGGTGTTTTTTGGTTTGAAGAAGGTTTAATCGGTTTCAACTACATAGTCTTCCTTTTCATCACAATAAGTCCATTTCATTGTCGATGGGTAATCTGTACCAACTAGCTCAAATATTTTTCTAATTTCATCTACAGTAATCCTATAAACATATTTCTGTTTTTCAAAATCAGAACAAGTATACAGCCCATGCCAATTGCGATCTTCTCCACGATAGGCAAAGGTGGCTCCCCCATGAATGAATTGATTACAAATAAATTTAATGTCTTTTGATATCTTTTCTTCTTGTTCGAAATCATACACTTCATCAATACACCAAAAATTTCTAAGAGTTACTCGTTTGACACAAGGACTCCTAAAAATTTGAGCTCTATAGTTAAAAGACTTTGATGATAGCTTATAGCTTTCCATTAACTTACGAATCATAAAGAGGTGAACTATTACCTGTTTTTCGAAATTAACCTGTAATTTTTCAGAGTAACGGGGCGGTTTTCTGACAGGTTCTAAGTGTTTTGCAAAGGCTAATAAATCTTCTTTCCAATAGCATGATTCAATCATATGTAGCTCAAGTTTCTCTCGACTTCCCTCGCAAAGGAAGCATGTATGGTTGTTATGAAGACCATAGCAAAAACATGTGCGATCTACACGCGTAAATCCACCGATGAACGCCTTGATATGGAGTTCAATACTTTGGATGCACAGCGCGAGGCGTGTGAGGCTTACATCGTTAGTCAACGCTCGGAAGGTTGGACTGCATCACCCGAGCAATATGATGATGGTGGCTTTTCAGGTGGGTCGCTTGAGCGTCCGGCCCTTAACTGCCTGATCAGTGATATCAAGGCCGGAAAGATCGACGTTATCGTTGTTTATAAGATTGACCGTTTAACGCGATCGCTGGCTGATTTTGCGAAGCTGGTCGATGTGTTTGATGAGTACGGCGTGACCTTCGTTAGCGTGACGCAGAGCTTTAATACCACCACATCGATGGGGCGGCTCACCCTGAATGTCTTATTATCTTTCGCCCAGTTTGAACGTGAAGTCACCAGCGAACGTATTCGTGACAAGATCGCTGCCAGTAAAGCCAAAGGCATGTGGCAAGGCGGTAGAGCGCCATTTGGATTTGATATTGAAAACCGCCGCCTCATCACCAATGAAGAAGATGCGCCTGTGGCTAGGCAGATATTTGAGCTTTATTTAGAGCTTGGCAGTGTCCGAGCATTGGGAACTGAACTTAAAAACCGCGGCATTAAAAGCAGGGAGCGTATTTCAGAAAAGGGTAGAAAGTATGGCGGTCAGTATTTTGGCCGCGGCGCGCTTTATAGTTTGCTGAGTAATCCCGCGTACATCGGTAAAATATCGCATAAAGGCACAATCCATGAGGGGCTGCATGAGGGCATTATTCCGCAAGGTATGTGGGATGCCGTACAAGAAAAATTGAACGAGCAAGCACCGTATTCGCGCGGCCAGACAAACACCCGTCACAGTAATTTGTTAACGGGCAGAATATTTGACGAAGACAAAAATCCTTACACGCCGGTATTCACAAAGAAAAAGGGTAAGCAATATCGATATTATCTGAACAACAGTCTGGCTGATTATAAAGACCACCCCAAAGGCATGATCGCTCGTTTGCCTGCGCATGAAATTGAAGCCACCGTCGAAGCCGTTATCAGAACGCATCTCTCTCATAAAAATAAGCTGCTAAAAATACTCCCCCTCAACGCCGAAGATGACCGCCACATCTTACAACATATTATTACTCACCAAAGCTCAATCCTAACAGATGGATTGTTAAATAAGGCAATCAGTAATGTCATTGTTAAACAAGACAGTTTGGTCATTCAAATTTGTGTTACCGCACTTAGCGATGTGATCTCAGAAAACTTAAAACTTGGGCTTCCCGAGGTTCTTAGTGAAGAAGTGATTGAACTCAGCACCAATTACAAAACCAGGAAGGCGAACAACGGCGCTGTTGTGATTGAACCGGAGAAATACAGAGATCCTCTCGACCTTCCTCAAAATGAACTGGAAAATCTCGTTAAAGGCCTTGTCTGGCGAGAAGAGCATTTTGCAGGATCAACGCTGCAAGCAATTGCAGATAAATACGGCCATTCAAAATCTCACATCCACATTAATATCCTGAAAACACTGAAAGCGGCTTAAGCTTAGAAAACTGGCGTTTTAATTCTGTACATGGCGCTAGAGCAGCTTGAGAGAACGGGACGTTCTCGCCCGTAAATCTCAATTCTCAGCATGTACGGATTTTAAATCAACGCAAAGCGGCGCGGAACGCCGCGGCTCACAGGCTTATTCTCTCACAATGTATGAATTGATGGACTGAATGGCAGGGGCACCAGGACTCGAACCCGGGACCTACGGATTTGGAATCCGTTGCTCTACCAACTGAGCTATACCCCTATATCAGATATATTATCACCTTTTAGCTTTATATTTTAAAGTGAATATATCCTCTGCGAGATTTTTTATAGGAGAAAAGAGATTTTGTAAACAATTTAGGTGTTCGCTTGTAATCTCTAACGCTGATATCGGCGTGGATAATTAAATTTTTTGTGAAAAACAAAGAGTTTCACTTGCTCGGAGCTCAAAAAAGCGCACAATAGTATCGGTTACACCTCAACAGAAAGGATTCTGATGCCGCGTCTTCGTCACGCTCGTTTTATTTTGTCCATTATTGTGCTCTGCACATTCATTTCCCACGCTTATGCGAGTGATACTCTGGATTTGAATCAAATTCAGCAAGAGCTCGAGATCAAACAGGTTGAGCTTGAATCCTTCGAGCCTATTTTACTGGATGCGACGCTTGATGATGAAACATTATTCAATACAAGGCAAAGTGTAAAAGGGCTTCACACGAGAGCGATCGAGATACAGGATCTTATAAAGCCGATGAATACGTCTGTTGCGGCAGACCTTGCGGATATTGGCTTGAAGCCAAGTGAGGACAGCACAGATCTTGAACCGCAAAATATTCGTGAGTTGCGGGAAAAGTTAAACAAAGAATCTTTGTTACTTAAAGGCATTGTAACGCAGGCCGAGGCTTTAGCGGCAAAAGCGACGCGCTTTTTAGAACGTCTGGCGACCATTAGGCGCAATCAGTTTGTCGGGAAAATTCTGGAAAACAACACGTCACCCTTCAATATTAGTCTGTGGTCCGAAGCGCAGGGCGACAAGGATTTGGCGATTTATGCGTTCTATGAGGGATGGACAAAATTCGTAGCCAATAAAACAGACGTAGAAAAAATGTCATTTTTCAGATCCTTAGGCATTGCCGTGGCGCTGTTCTTTGCACTTTTTGCCTTGGCGCTATTTATCAATACGCGCAAGGTACGCCGCCGGATAAAGGCGATATCAGATCCAACAGTTCGCCAGCGGTTAGAGCGTTCAGGATACCGCATCTTATATACCTTGATTACAGGCTTTGTGGGATTGTCGTTGATCTTTTTTGTTGTGCGTAAGCAAGGGCTGATTGTAGAAGAAAATCAAAATTTCATATATTTCCTGTTCGTGTTCGCTTTATTCGTTGTTTACGCCGTCACAAAGGCATGGATATTGGTGTGTGCGGGGGTTTTGCGTAAGACGACGGGTATCCTTGGGATTACGACGACAGCCTTGTTCGCGATTGATTTTATATTGCTTGAAACAGGCCAACAATATGGCGTTCCCGTTGAACTCGCGATTGCACAAAGCTTTATCGTGACGACGTTATTCTCGTTTATTTTATTGGTGTTTTTCGCGATTCTGATCCGCAAAAAGGATGAGGGTAAAACTTATCTGATTAAGCGGCGTTTCTTCTATATTGGTACGTTAATGGGCGTGTTCATTATTGTGGCCAACGCGCTGGGCTATGTGGCGTTGACGCGCTTCGTTTTCGAACGCACCGTATTGCTAAGTAATTTTGCTTTTGCCATTGCGATCTTACGCGCCATGCTCTTTCCTTTGTTGCTATGGGCAGAGAAGTTCTTCTACCAAAGCACTGATAAAGAAGACCGATTGGTTTTGTTCTGGCTTTCTTTATTGCTGGATACGGTTTTGATGATTATGAGCTTGCCGCTTGTCGCCGCGATCATCGGCGTGGAGTGGGAGGGGATTAAACTTCTTATCTTCCAAGCCTTTTTCGGATTTAAAATAGGTGGCATTACCGTATCGTTAACAAGTCTGACCACGGCCATTGTGTTGTTCATTGTGTTGTTGTTTATGACGCGCACATTGCAAAAACTTCTCGGGACGAAGGTTTTGCCAAAGACAAGAATGGCAGAGTCCGTTCAGTTATCATTTGTGCAGATTGTGGGCTATATCGGTCTGACGATTGCGCTGATGTCGGCGATTTCCTCAGTCGGGTTTGACCTTAGTAATCTAGCATTGATCGCTGGTGCGTTGTCGGTTGGTATTGGTTTTGGTTTGCAAAGTATTGTCAGTAACTTTGTGTCGGGTCTTATTCTGCTGTTCGAGCGTCCCATCAAGGTAGGGGACTGGGTGATTTTAAATTCCGGTGAGGGGATTGTTAAAAAAATCAGTGTGCGCGCCACAGAAATTGAAACAATGGACCGGACATCTATCATTATTCCGAATTCAGAGCTTATATCCTCTTCTGTGAAAAACTGGACGCACAAAGACCGGATTGGGCGTTTGGTGATCACGATCGGGGTGTCTTATGATTGTGATCCGCACCGTGTCCATGACTTGTTGCTGGAAATTGCTAAAGATAATGAAACTGTGATGAACAGCCCGCTGCCGACGGTTCATTTTAGAGATTTTGGCGATAGTGCCTTGATTTTTGATTTGCGCGTCTTTCTACGGAATATTACTGATAAATACAGTGTATCAACCAAGTTACGACTTGAAATATGGGATAAGTTGAAGGCAGAGGGCATTGAAATTCCGTTCCCTCAGCGCGACTTACATATCCGCAGTGCGGGCGGCATGAAGGGGGTGTTCGATGGATCAGAATAGTAATCATATGTTCCACGCTTATGAATTTGATGGCAAAGGCTTGGGGGGTGAACTTGACGAGCAAGCGGCGATTAAAAAGGTAAAGGCCAAGCAATTGGCTTGGGTTCATCTTGATGCCAATATGGATTACACGCGCACATGGCTGCGTGAGCATGTTGATTATCTTGATCATATTATTTTAGATGCATTGCTTGCCGAGGAAACGCGCCCGCGCATGACGCAATTCGAAGATGGTTTGCTGGTTATTCTGCGCGGTGTGAACCTGAATGAAGGGATGCAGCCGGAGGATATGATCTCTATTCGTATTTGGATCGATCCGCACCGTATTATTTCGGTGCAGCGCCGTCCCCTAAAAGCCATTAGGGATATTTGCGATTTATTGGAAAAGGGTATGGGTCCTAAAAATTCTGGTGATTTTTTGGTGCAGTTAACCACCCGTTTGTTTCAACGCATGGAGCCTGTAATTTCTGATTTGGATGATCGCACCGATGTCATTGAAGAAGAAATATTGGAAGATCCCGATATAGCATTACGCCGCGATATTGTTGATATCCGCAAAAAGGCGATTGTCTTCAGGCGCTATATCTCTCCGCAAAAAGAGGTGATTTCATATCTGCGTAGTGCGGATGTGACATGGATTGATACAATGCATAGGCGTGGTCTTCAGGAAAGTCAGGATCGTGTAATGCGCTATGTTGAAGATCTTGATGCTGTGCGTGAACGCGCGCAAATCGTAAAAGATGAGCTTGCCAATATTATGGCGGATCGGATGAACAAGAATATGTATGTTCTGTCTATCGTGGCGGCTATATTTTTACCGCTGGGCTTTTTGACCGGCCTTTTGGGCATTAATGTTGGTGGTATGCCGGGGGCAGACAGTGATATTGCCTTTTGGATCGTGTGCGCGATATGTGTTGCCTTCGGTGTTGGCTTGCTTGCAGTTTTTAGACGGTTGAATTGGGTTTGATTCGTTATTGAGCAAGGGGAGGGGGGTTATTTTTTTTCGTAAAATAGCTCTAAATTATTGAAACATAAGGGGTTACTAATATTGACTTTTTGCCCTTTTAGGGGTAAGGTAGAGAGGCATAAAGATGCCTAATGTAGGGTCTTTATTTTAAATCGTAACCTTGCTTAATAAAGGAGGACGCTATGTCTAATCTAGCAACTTTTACACCACTCATGCGTCAAACTGTTGGTTTTGACCGATTCAATGATCTCTTTGAAACATTGTTAAATGATAAAGAAGATCGGTTTGAATCTTACCCACCCTATAACATCGAAAAAAGTGAAGATGATGAATATCTGATTACGGTAGCCGTTGCAGGCTTTTCTGAGGAAGATATTAACATTGTCGTGCAGGATGATCGTTTGACGATATCAGCATCGCGCACCCAGAAGGAACAAGGCGAGAAAAAATCGTATTTGCACCGCGGGATTGCGACGCGTAACTTTGATCGGGTTTTTAGGTTGGCTGATCATATACGCGTTGTTGATGCGACGCTTGATAACGGTTTGCTGTCTGTCTCATTGGTACGTGAAGTGCCCGAAGAGAAGAAGCCACGCATGATTCCGATTAATGGTGTGACAAACGGCACAACGAAGACCGGATTGTTATCAAAGAAAAAATCCTCATAAAAAAAGTAACGTTTCTGCGACGTTTCCTGAATATATAAGTAAAGCAGAGAAAAACTTATAGGCCTTTTCCCTACGCCTCTCTCCCCACACACATTGTAGGAGGAGGCCTTTTTTTTATTTTGGATTTGAACGAAAATCGGATAAACCTATCTGTGTAATCAATATCACCATGAAATGAGGTTTTTATGTCCGCTGTAAAAAAGACTGCTAAGGCTACGCTGTATCTATTTGGATTTTTTGTACTGCTCGTGGTGATTGTCGGCGGGTATATGTACGTCAATATGGACTCGCTCGCCAAACAAATCACAGAGAAGGCGGCAAGCGATGCACTCGGTGTTCCTGTGACCATTGGTAAAATGCAAATCCTTCTTGATCAAAAGAAGGTCGTTGTCAGTGATGTCGCTGTTTCCAATCCGTCAGGATATGAAAAGCCAAATGCCATGACGATTAAAACCATCACGGTTGCGGGCGAGAGCTTCACTAAAAAGCTGCTTGTATTTTCAGATATCAGCGTTGACGGCACGGCGGTTAATCTTGAGGTGAACCAGCAAGGCGCAAATCTTGGTGCGCTTAAGAAAAAGGCGGAACAAAACATGGCGGCTGGCGGCGGGGCTAGTGCGCCGTCTGAGAAAAGCGAGATGAAGGTCATTGTTAAGAAATTTTCTTTAACGCAGGCGCAGTTAACGCCTAGTGTGACCTTGTTGGCGAAGAAGGACTTGCCGACGGTTAAGGTCGCGGATATTCACCTAAAGGACATTGGTAAAAAGGAAAATGGTGTTCTGGCCGATGAAGCCATCGCTCAGATTATGAACGCCGTTTTGGAAGAGTTGAACGAAACAGCAAACAGCGCCGGATTCTTAGAAGGCCTATCCCTTGAATCACTCAATGAAATTGGTGTGAGCACAGGCGAAGTGTTTAAAAAGAACTTGAAAAAGAGCTATGACAAGGAAGTTGATAAATTCAAAAAGGGCTTTGAAGATTTAAAAGGTGCTTTTGAATAACAATTATTCTTTATAAACGCTTGGCTTTGTTGTTCGGCAAATGGAGCGCAGAGCTTGCCATTCCTGCCCTGACAGCGCCGCGTCATAACGCTTGTTCCCGGCGCTCTCAAGTGCATCAATGCGTTGTTGGGTGTTGGGGTGTGATGAAAGATATTCGAGCCATTCACTGCCCTTAAAATCAAAATCAGGTTCGTATTTTGAAACGCGTCCAAGGAAATCGCGTAAGCCCTCGGGATTGATACGCGCCGCGTTTAAAGTTGTGACAGCGTATTGATCGGCGTCACTTTCATCTTTGCGGCTGTAATTCAGTTGACTGAGTAGGCTGGCCATAGATTCAACGCTATTCACATCGCCGAACACGAGGGACAGGGTAAACCCTAAGCCGATATTTCGTATCAGGCTTTTGGTTGGGTGGCGTAACTCCACATGCGACATTTCATGCGCCAGAACACCAGCAATCTCATCGGGGCTGTTCGCGTCGTCAATAATTTTGCGATAGATCACAATATGCCCACCCGGCGCGGCATAAGCATTGAGGACGCTCTTGTTATCAATGACACGCACATCATATTTGATATCGCGTTCCATATGGCTTTGTATTGTTTGTGTTAAGCGATTGAGGGCTTTTTGCCCTTGGGGCGCGTTGCAGGTTTTGTCATTGTCGATCATGCTGGCCATGACGCGGTTACCTAATGTCTGTTCCCATGAGGCGGGCATCATATAGGCCATATTGCCCAAGACGCTCGGGAAGATCATGAAGATAAACCCCAGAGATAAAACTGCCAGCGCGGCATAGCCAAAGAGGGAGCTCCAATGTGTTGGTAAAAGTATGGATCGCTTACTGTGCTTTGGGATGCGGGATTTAAGATAAGTCCAGCCTTTCCCGTCTTCTATATTCAACCGCGCATCAGGGGTTTGTGTTGAGCCGATCACTGCCGGAATGGGCGGGGAGGCGGCTTCAATCAGTGTCAGGGTGTTGAGTGACCATGAGGTCAGGTTCTCTCCTGTTTCATCGTCCGTGATATGCAGGATTGATCCCGAAAATATAACAGAGACACGGTGCGCTTTGCTTGTTTTTCCGTCATAAAACTTGGCATTTGTGGCGATTGAAATGGACATGACGCTTAGAAGAATCCGACATCAATATCAAAGCCTGCTTCCAGTCCTTCGCCGGATGTGAGCCCTTGATCTTTGCCTTGTTCGGCTTGAAATGCATCCAGATTGCCCATAACGATATGGTGACGCGCCATAAAGCGTATCGTGCGTTGCGCTGTGAAGGGGTAACCTATACCAAAGGTTAGAAGCAAAATGAGAAGATTGCCAAGTTTGAGCTTGATAAGATCAGTGGCATTCACGGTGCAGATAAATTTGAGGTTGCCAATTTTAAGACCGCGCATTTTTTCACGCATGAGAGCCGCGGCATAAATCGAACGTGCAATAGGAAAGATGAGGATAAAGGCAAGGACACTGATAATCATACCGCCACCAGCAGCAACCTGACCAATTGTCAGGGCGGCGGTGATGGATATGAACATGCCGATAGAGCTTAACGTCGTCAGAAAGACAACCAGCAACATAGATTTTATGTAAGCGCCGAAAAGGACTTTGGAATGGCCATCAAACTCTGCTTTTATGTTTCCGAAATAGGCGTTGTTCATAATGTATTTGTGTTTGGCGATATCAGATGACGGAACTGCAAACCCCAAAGTTATGATGTTCAAAAGCAGGCGGCCGAATGCCAGATTGGCATAACCAATCGTTGAGCCGTCAAGATAGCCGCGAATACCGCGCCAGCGTGTTCGGCTATAGCGGTAGCGATGCGCACCATACAGGGCAATGCCATAGCAATAGATAAGAGGCAGGTAAATCAGCATGAGAATTGGGTATTGCTCTTTGAAAAGCAGGGGGATAAACAAGATCGCCAGAATGGGCAGAACTTTTATGAATCCTTTGAATAATTCGCCGCCTGTGCCTGTATATTCAAATCGGTCACCGCCAAGGGCGTGATGGGAAAGAATGTATTTTCTTAGCCTTGTCTTTCCCCAGAATAAATAGATACCAATCGTGATGATCCGCATAAAGAAATCAAGCAGGTATAGCTTAAACAGAGCGCCTGTTTTCCCGTCATATTCCAGTACATAT
>TARA_R110001592_G_scaffold113322_1_pt1 | contig 24109 bp, 22 predicted proteins | sample TARA_R110001592 | Tara Oceans TARA_R110001592 (sample SAMEA4398387) | marine metagenome | biome: Polar Biome; feature: [SRF] surface water layer (ENVO:00010504); material: water (ENVO:00002006), including particulate matter (ENVO:01000060) such as... | depth 5 m | reverse complement strand
CAAACCACGATGGAATTCGTAGATATCGCAGGCTTGGTCGAAGGCGCATCGAAAGGCGAAGGCCTCGGGAATAAGTTCCTCGCAAACATCCGAGAAACAGATGCCATAGCACACGTTGTTCGTTGCTTTGAAGATGACAATGTTATTCACGTATCAAATAAAATTGATCCTCAAGCAGATATAGAGGTTATCAACACTGAACTTGCACTTGCAGATCTAGACAGCGTTGAAAAAGCAATTAGGCGCCTAGGCCGAATTGCAAAAGGTGGTGATAAAACAGCTAAAGAACAAATTGATCTTCTAGAAAGCAAAATACTCCCGCATTTAAACGAAGCCTTACCTGTCAGAGCTTTAAAATTAAATGCAGAGGAAAACGCGCTAATACGAGAGCTTTGTTTATTAACCACAAAACCCACCATGTATATTGCAAACGTTGATGAAGAAGGTTTCGAAAATAATCCTCACCTAGATAAAGTGAATGAAATCGCTGCATCTGAAAACGCTATCGTCGTTGTCATCTGCAACAAACTTGAAGCAGAAATTGCTGAATTAGATGACGATGAAAGAAACGAATTCCTTGCTGACCTAGGCATGGAAGAACCAGGACTTGACAGAGTTATTCGTGCAGGTTATGAGCTATTGGGCCTTCAAACCTACTTCACAGCGGGTGTAAAAGAAGTTCGCGCATGGACTATGAAAGTGGGCGGAGCAGCACCAAAAGCCGCTGCCGTTATCCATACAGACTTTGAACGTGGCTTCATTCGAGCTGAAGTCATGGCATATGATGACTTCGTTCAGTACAAGGGAGAAGCCGGTGCCAAAGAAGCGGGTAAGTGGCGTTTGGAAGGAAAAGAATACATTGTGAAGGATGGCGACGTTATTCACTTCCGATTCAACGTATAAGGTAATCTTTCTCGTATTTTCTTAGGTTTAAGGCTTGACAATAAAACCCAAAAAAAAGAGAATACGCGCCTTGTTTGGCTACATAGCTCAGTTGGTTAGAGCACATCACTCATAATGATGGGGTCCCTAGTTCAAATCTAGGTGTAGCCACCATTTATTCCTTTAGTTTTCAGTAGGTTAGGACGATTTAAGCACTTAACCTGCTGAAAGCTGAAAGTATAATAGTCCATATATAGTCCAGCCCCTATTTCTACCACCCTATTTAAATATTTATCTAACCATTAGACCAATATTGATTTTATTGATATTCTTTGAATTCAATTAAATTACTAAGGAAGGTAAACATGAATATTGAAGGGAATCTAGTTTTATCAAGAAAGGAAAATGAAGATATTGTTTTCGTTATTCCGCCATCAACAGAAGAAACAACAATTAGCCTATCTGTTGCTTCACTTAAATCAAATCAAGTTAAGCTTGCCTGCAATGCTCCTAAGCGGGTCAATATTGTTAGACGGGAATTAATCGAGGCTGAATAGGCTATCGAGGGCAGCTTGTATCTCTAAATATTTAAATCTATATAACCGCATATTCCGGCATTTTTTTACACTTTAAGAATATAAAATTACAACAGGATAAATTTACATGAGTATATTTTTTTGGGAGTAAATCTTAACCGTGAAAGAAAAGACTAGTAAATTCAATTACGCATATAGCGATGGAGTTGAATTCCTTTATAAATTCATGTCCTTTAAGGAAGGCAGATTGAATGAAGCTTCTGACATACTTCGAGATCAAAAGATATTTTTACCATATCCTGACATGCTAAATGACCCATTTGAATGTAAACCTCACTTTAGTATTAGTGAGGGCCCTAAAGGTTTGCATAAATTTCGAAAGAGAGTTTTAAAGCTTGGTAGACAAAGTGGACAGACTAAAAAAGAAGCTACAAAAATGTTTACAACATATGTAAGCAGCAGAACTCCCGATCAAATTAATGAAGAGTTAAGTGAAACTAGCCATAAAACTTTCAAAGAAATTCAGATTTGTAGCCTTACAAGAAGTTGGAATAATTTATTATTTTGGGCTCACTATGCTGACTCTCACAAAGGCTTTTGTTGTGAATACGATGCTAAAATGAGTCCTTTTTCTGAGGCATTTAGAGTTGAGTACAGCAATGACTACCCAACGATTACATATCCAGTTGATGGTAGCGATGTTGATAAACACTTAGCACTTATGCTTATTAAAAGTATGGATTGGAGGTATGAAAACGAATATCGAATTGTTTCAGTTCCCAACACCAAGCTTCAACCAAGAAATGATGGGAAGTATCTTTTATTAAATGGCAATGAACTTAAAACAATATACTTAGGTGTTAACATTGACCCTGACAATAAAGAGTTTTTAATTGATCAAGTTAAGCAAGGCAATCAAAGACCCGAAATCCTCCAGTGCAAACTACACAAAAAGTCATTCAAGTTAGATGTTGATGAGGTTAAGTATTAACCTGAACCTGGTTTAGTTTTTATTTTTGTCACATGCAAAAATGTGACGAGAGTTGCAGCGATGTACTTTAATGCTCCAAAGCGGGTAGATATTGCTAGGCATGAATTGATAAAAAACGATAAGTTCGAACATTACATATAAGAGCATATTAACTCTAAAAGTTAGAAGGCCTAAAGAATGAAAATCATTAGATCAATTGAAGCAAATATCTTATTTATTCCTTGGCGGTTATTTCTCATCGTTGTCATTATTACTTTATTAACTTATGGCCTCTTATTCATAGGTATGCTTAGAATGAATATGCCAGAATTTATATTTCTTTATTTAGCGAGTATTGCAAGCGCTCTTGTAATTGTGAAACTTATGCATCGATATAAAGAGTATGATTTTGAGCATAATCCTAATTATTTTCAAAGCTTTAGGAATTTTAAAGTCATGGATTTATTTGAGGCAATATTCGGTTATTATATTCTTACAGGTATTCCTCTCCTTATAATCCTTTATATTTATAAGGTTGTGTTGTAATTTAATTCATAATAGAAATATGCCAATCTATTTAGCATCATCTAGCCCTTCTATGTATTCATCAAGGGCTTCATTCAACACCAGATCAATCGAACTAATGGCGTTTTGAGCTTTCACGACATGGCGTTTAATTTCTTCTATCAGAAGGTTTTCAAGTTGTGGGTGCTTTCTGCGTATATTAAGTGGAATGCTATCTAGAATGCCTGCTGCTTCTGTAGATACCTTATTTAATACGATTTGAATGATTTCAATAGGCGCGATTTTACCTAATGCGATTTCATTTTTAATTTCCATATTATCCGCTTGTGCCTTCGTCAATCTGAGTCTTTCAGCTTCAATGTCGCCAGCTTCACCAGTTGACTTGCTTTCTAAGTGAGCAAGGCGGTTTTCTAATACTTCTCGAGCATCATAAAACTTTTCGCGGCCAACAATGGCAACGGGTTTTACATTCCAGTCCTGAAAAGCTCTTGAAGAGATTCCAACACTTGCGGCCATTTGTTTTTGGTTGAACCAATAATCTTTTTTAGTCGATGTCATAAGAAGAACCTTTGTTTAAAAAACTCATATGAAGTGAAACTTCGGGCCTCTGCGCACCCTTAGTGGCTCCCCCCGTTAGAGGTAGCTTAACTAAAAAAGGCGGCTTTGCCCGGAGAAGAGTAAGCCGCCATAAACACCAACCGGTGGGAAAGGTGTTTTCACCCGCTAAGAGGTCGTGCAGGTATTCTTTAAGCTTGAGCTACTCTTATCAAGCCTCTGTAATCTGCTGGTACTGCTGCGACTTCTAGCCTTGCTTTGACTGTCATGCCGTCCACTTCCCAGCCGTCTTTAGTTTCATAGCTTGGTCGGCCTGAACCTGCTAGATAAGCCCTTGTAATGGTGTCTACCTGTGCTGGGTCTGCTGCCATATACCATGTTGTTTCTGAATCTGCATCGAGTCGTGAGTCAACAACTAACTGAAGGTTTCTAACGTATGCAGGGTTGATAGTATCGTTGTTCTTACTAGGGTCTACTAAGCTTGATAGCAGTTGCTCTCCTGCTGTCTCTAGTGAGGCTGGTACTATTAAGTATCTTGGTACAACATTAATAGGAACCTCTGAGTTAAAGCCTCTCTGCTTTCTCATCTTGGTTCTTGCTGCTGAGATTGTCGCCACATCCATTCCAGTTCCATTCGTTATGATGTTGCCATGGTCGGTATGGAATAACGCCTTACTATCTGAAAGGTTAGGGTTGCCAGTTAGAATGCTATAAACCAAGTCTGTTTCTTTACGCTTGGCTGATTTGCCAAAAGCCATTGGTAAGCGTGTGAAGGCTGAAAGGTCATCGTTTATTAATGCCTCGTATGTGATCGAGAACATTTTGCCATATTTAGCAATACTGAACTTTTCGGCACCATCTCCAAACGATCCATATTTATATTCGCCACCTTCTAAAACTAAATCTAGATTAGGGGCTTCGCTGAGTTGGATTAGGCTTTGCTCTTTGAAGTCTTGAACCTCTGTTTCACCTGTCCAGATCTCATGGGAACCGATTTCTTCCATGTAAGCCATTCTTAGGGCTTTGCCTGCTGTATTGCCTAGCAGGGTTGAAAAGTCACCCGTTGAATGAAGTGCCTTGATTTCAAGCGCCTTGTTAATGATGCCTTTTCTATCGAGCATCGAGGCTGAAATGCCATGTAAACTTAGCAATTTTTCAGCTAGTCCAAGCACTGAGTATTTGGATAATTCTTCAGCACCAGCACTTACATTTTTTGCTCTAATGCCGTTTCGAATTAATATGGCGTCTTGAGCATCGTTAAAAAAACTTTTGATATTGTCATCGTTCATAGTTGTTGCACCTGTCGTTGGTTTGGTATTTTTTCCCGCTTCGTGAAGCATTGCTTCTCTGGCTTCTTCTAGCGTTGTTTCTGATTGAATGAAGGTCTTAGCATCTAGGTCTAAGGCTTTAGCCATAAAGCTAATTTCAGACACTCGCTGCTTTTCAATTTCTAAGGCATTCTTGAGGGAGTCAGGAACCTTATTAAAAACAGATAAGTCGATACTGGCGGCTAGTCTTATCTCTTGCGCGATTTCATCAATAAAACCTGCTTCGAGTGCTTCGTCAGCATTTAGCCAAGTTTCTTCTGTCATCAGGTTTGAGATTTCTTCTTTCGATTTGCCTGTCTTGGTTGTGTAGGCATCGAGCAAGGAAGGTTTGATTTTGTCTAATACATCAGCACTGGCTCTTAAATCTTCTGAGTCACCAGCGGCCAATGTCCAAGGGTTGTGAATCATCAGGAAGGCATTGCTTGCCATATAGACTTTCTTGCCTGCCATGGCTATGACTGAACCCATAGAAGCGGCTAAACCGTCTATATAGATTTCACTCTTGGGTAAGGCTTTGATTGCGTTATAAACTGCAAGCCCTTGCATGACATCACCACCTTGGCAATTAATATGCACTTTGACGGTGTCGTTTTGGTTTAAGGCTTTGAGTTGCTCGACTACGCTTTTTGCAGAAATTTCGGTATCTGAAATAGCGCCATAAATATAAAGAGCGTTTGTACTGGCGTTAATGGATAGCTTCATTTGAAACCTCCACGAACTGTTTTAAAGTAGGGCTAATATCGATGACTAATTTGTTTCTACAGTTGTTATACCAAGAATGCTCTGTTGCCCATTTTTTAGAGTTATAAGTTGCAAGCAAAGCATCAAGCGATAGACTTAATCTTTCTTCATTTTTTAAAAAAAGGTATTCAAACTCATTCCAAGATTGAGCCGATCTAACGGCAAAGCCTTCTTTATGGTATCTGCCGCAATATATTACTTGCCCTCCTAAATTTAAAAAAACCTCTCTTTTATTTAAAATCTCGCAATGACAAGGCGTCTTTGAAACGAAAATAGCAGCAAAAGCTAAAACGTCAGGAATCAATTTTGATGCAATTATGTTTGAAGCTTCAGGCATTAAACCTGCTTCTTGTAGATGACTTGCAATAAAGTTTTGCCTTTGCAGGCGGTCTGGAATTAATAAGGTCATTAAGCTGATCTCCTAGTTAAATACTTCTTTTGAAGCATTAAAGTCAGCTTAACTAAGTGAATGCTGGGTATTTGCCGCTAAATACCCCATTTTTATTTATATAAATTAATATTTAACTTTTTAGCCATTCTTGGGTTTGTTCGAAATATGACCCCGCACCCTAAAACCTGTAAAACTGGTAGTTTTGGTAAAGTTGGTATTAATGGTAAAACTGGTAAACTTCAACACTGGCAAGGGTTCCTTTGTTTTTCAAAACTCAAGAAAGGCTATTTTCTTTTTTCTAGCCTTCATCAATATTTTTTAGTTTTCCAAATTTACCAACTTTTCCAAAATCCCCAGTTTTCCACATTTTCACCCCCCGCCTTTTATGAAGGATTGAGGCAGTAATTCAAAAGTATGCGTATTTTTCTCTTCAATTTTTATTCTCCACCTATGGCCTAATTCAAAGTTCGTTCCTGCATGTTGATTAAGCGAATTAAGTGTCTTTCTTCGACTAAACCCAGTCCGGCTAACAATCTCTTTAACTAAATCTGTCTTGATGGTTACACCTTCTGAAATGGCCTCTATTGCGCAGCAAATTAGCTCTGCATTTTCTTCTAGCATTTCATTTATTTTATTGCGCTTAATTAGCCTTTCTTCTTGGTTTTGGTCGATCTCTTTGATTGAACTAAGCAAGGTGGTGTAGTCGCCTTGTATTGAGTATTGGTAGGAGGCTGCTTGAGCAACGTCACCACGGTTTTTAAAGTTCTCAAATTTAACCGTTTTAGATAAATCGTCTTGCTGGATGATGTCCATCGTATAAGCACAATCAATATCATCTACAATGTCGCTCGTTCCTGAAAAAATCACTTTTCCTTCTTCGCTTCGGTGCTTGTTTACATGAGCTAATAAAATGACTGAACCACCATGAGAGACAAATTCACGAATTGTTTTGCCAAAGTCTGAACCTGATTTTTTATTCATCAAATCAACAAACTTTTTCAGAGTATCAAGCACTAAGACTTTACCGCTTGCCGTTTGCTGCCTTACTAATGTACCTAATATTGGAATGAGCATTTCAGCTTTAAAAGGTTGGTGAACTGGATAGCCTGGGGCAAGCATTCTAAACCCCCACTCTTCTGCAAGCCCAAGCTTGTAAGTCAGACCTTTGTGGTTGTCATCGCAATTAAGATAAAAAATATCTTCAGCATTTAAGCCTCCTGATTTAATAGACTCAATTAATAGCCAGATTGTTAAAAGGGTTTTACCTGCATTTGGTTTTGCATAAAAAGCAGTTGACTGACCAAGTAAGGCTAATTCTCCCAATATATATTTATCTTCTAACATTTGATTTTGCATCTGTTGACTACTCCCGTTTAAGGCGAATATGTTTAGATCGAATAAGTTTTCACTTTCAGCCTGTTGTGCTTCGATAGGTTTGATCTGGTTAGATTTGAACTGTTCTTGATTAGCCTTTGTTAGTGTCATACCGTCAACCTCGAACATTAAACCTGCTGCTTTAATTGCGGCCTGCCTGCTATTCATGTGTTCGTAATAGGTGAATAGATCAAAAGCATCTCCGAACCCGTTTTGCCCTATTCCTGAATCTGAACCGTGCTGACTATGCCACTTAGTACCGTTTTCGGTTATCGTGACACCAGCAACCCCAGATTCACTATTAGGGGATAACCAGCGATTGCCTGATTTTTTATAGCCGTATGTTTCGAATAACAGTTCGATAGAATATGCAAAATTAAAGGCGTCAATAGGTGAAAGCGTTCCAGCCTGTAAGCGTTCTTTTGCTTTAAGCTTTGAGGTTTCTAATCGCTTTTCTCGTTCTTGCCTTTTAACTTCAATCTGCCTTTTGTTATCTTCAACAAGGTTTCGCCAGTTTTCAGGATCAAAAAAAGCTCTATTCGTACTGATTTGAGCATCATAAAAACCGCCCTGATTTGGTAGATAACAAATCTGATTTACTGGCTCTGTTCTTCTATCTGGTGTTATGCCTTGCAACTCTAAAAGATCATTTAATATCTTTTGATAGATTGAGAATTCAGCACCAGCAACAAAACCGGATAAAGGAATAATGACTCTAGCTTTTTGGTTTTCTTCAGTTGCACTTTTCGAGGTATAAACAAAACTAAGCGCACCATTTGTAATCTGTTCAACTCGATCAGCAAGAGTTTTTATAGATACAGGGTTCTCATCGATATCAGCCCATAAAGCATAAAAAGAACCATGTTTAGCCTGTTCTGATTGTGATCTACTTTTGAGTGTTGAAAATATCACCCATTGAGATTCGCTTTTGTCTATACATTGCGGCTTATAGATTAGGTTTTCTATTTGGCTTAAATTCAACCCAGCATAGGCGCGTGGTTTCTTGCCTTGATCGCTGTGGTATTGTCCAAAACCAGAACAAAGTTCCGGCTCTGGCTTTATTGCTAAGGCTGTATTATTCATTCTGCCTCCTCATATCCAACCAGTTCCCAAAGATGAGCGCGGCTTGGTTCGCCAAACTTATTTTTCAAGCCTGTTTCGGGGTAATAGTTTCGAATGAATAGACCATGACTTCTTAAATGGGCTTGCATGGATATGACAGCCGCGCTTATGTTTCCGCATTGGCAAGCGCTTGCAAGATAACCTGTAGAACCTTTTTTGATGTCCGAGAGCAGGGTAACTATTCTGCGCTGTCTTGGAGTCAAACCTTTTGAGGCTTTGCTAACTCTAATGCTTAAAACAGATTTATCAGGGTGGGTTATTTTTGGAAGGCTCATTATTTTGCACCTCCTACTTTTTCAGAAGTACTGGTTTGTTCTTCAAATTGATCGAGCCAAGCTTGGAGGGTAGATTCTTTGTAGCGAATAGTTCTCCCTATGCGGATAAAACTAGGAGCTGGTATTCCAAACAATAAGCCAGTGCATCTTGCACCTTTAAGAGCGTCAGGAGTGGTTCCAACTATAGAAGCGGCATTTCTATTTGAGAGAAGATTATCTAAGTTTTTTTTGTGTTGTTGCATGTGGTGTTACCTCGAAAGTATTAGTGAATATTTGTGCTTCGAGGCGACTATAAAAAAGGGTAGTTAGGGTACTTCCCGCTAACTACCCATTTTTTCTTTATATTTTTTAAAATAAGGCTTTAAGCTGCTTATTGAAATACTCTGTTTAGCTCCCGTACGATCAATCCAAGTTAAAGCATCATGCTCAAACTCACCATTCTCTCTATCGGCAGACTCACCTATACCAACTATATAAGTCAGCTCATCACAATCTACATTAGAGATTAATTCTAAAAAGCATTCATTTTCTGGCTTACGTTTACATTCACGTAAATTATTTAAAAGCCATTTTGTAAGCTTAGTTTGCCCAAAAACACCACTATCTGGCTTTATCTTTTCGCAAATTAAATCAATAACTTCTTGTAGAGCTTCGTTGTGTTTACTTGTTCTTGGCTTCATTGATCTAGACCAATTAACTTCAGCCTCTGTACGCTTTACTTCAAGCTCTCTATATATAATATGTTGAGAATTTATACTTAATTCTTCTGTTAAAAGTGCTGTCGCTAGTGCGTATATTTCCGCCCACAAGTAAAGATAATCACCTTGAGGCATACTTTTTAAGATTCTGTGATATTCAATCCTTTCATAGTATTGCTTACCGTTTTTTTCATCAGTGAATATCCTTTTTTCATCTAATGTCTGCCAGCCAATAATTTGCTCATCGAACACATAAACACTTAGACAATGAAAAAGCCTATCTGGTATGTTTTTTTTATTTGCTATGCTTTGAGCTTGTTCTTGTATAGCCTCTACCCATGAAACTCCAAAGACTCCCATTATTCACACCTCTGCGAACCTAAATTAGAAAACCAAGTCAGGCCGGTTAGGTTGTCCGGCTTTTCGGGGGCTACCCTAGACTTGGTTAAACCAGCTAATCTTTATTTGAGCTTAATAGGTCATTATTGCGTAGGTTTTCTGCCAACTTTTTAACCTCTTCTAATGGCGCAGTATTAATAAAATAAGCCAAGCCTGTACATAAATCATCATATTGAACTTCTGTAAGTGACTTAATGAATGAGAACTCTTCAATTAGAGAGTGCTTAGTCTCATAAATTTTAATCATCATTGAATCAGTTATTGAATTTTCTGTTACATTGCTTGCAGTCATAATAAAACCTCCATCGGTTTTGTTGTGGTTAGTGGCTGTTGGGGTGACCGCCCCTTCAGTCACGCTTTATTAAACACCAGCTCTATTGCCTGCCGTTTATGATCTTCCGATAAATGGGCATAAATCAAAGTAGTGCTAATTTCTGCATGACCTAACAACTCTCGAATAGTGTTTAAATCTATTCCAGCCATAGCCAGTTTAGATGCGTAGCTATGCCGTAAGTCATAAGGTCGAAAATTCTCTAAGTAAGCATCTTGGATTAACTTTGTTATTGTACGAGGTAATTTATCCATAGCTTTTTTACTAACAGGTGAAGGAAACACCAGCGAACCACTACCCTGCTTTTTCCATTGTTCTAAAGTTTCCAAAGCTTCACGACTCAAAGGTATATGTCGAGTTTTACCGCTCTTTGCATGTTTCCCTTCAATAGTTATTTGTTTTCTTTTTAAATCTACGCTTTGCCATTCAAGCGTTAGGACCTCTATTGGTCTGCAACCTGTATTCATCAATAACAGAATTATAGGTTTTATATGGTCGGCAAAATCACCCTCTTTGATTTCAGGAAACAAATCATAATTGCGCTGCTTTCTCCAAATATTTGCGCTCTCCCTTTCTTTGCAAAGTCGCGCTTCTCTTTGGTCTATTGCCTTTCTAAATCTTTTCTCTTCATCGTCAGAAAGAAACCGTACTTTTTCGCGGTCATCAATCTTTAATGGTTTTAGTTTTTGCAATGGATTTAAAGGAATCAATTCTGTTTTAACGGCAAAAGATAAAGCGGATTTCAGTCCAGCGATGTAACGATTAACAGATTTGTTATGAATACCTTCATTAAGCTTTTGTGTGCGCCATTCACCTACTAATTTAGTATCAATTTGCATAAGCTCTAATTCATACCAGACTTCAAAATTACGCCTTAGCATTTCGATCTCGGCTGCTGCTGTCTTTTTTTCAGCTTTGCGCCATGGCTCGTACTTCTCTTTAATGAAGCCGCCAAGCGTTTTATATTTCTCTGCTTTGCTTTGTTCTTTTGGGTCGATGCTTGCTGCAATTTGTCCTGCATATTTCACCGCTTCATTTCTGGCAATATCGGCCGTAATATCACCATGCACTCCTAAAGTAATTCGTTGACGTTTTTTATCTTTGTTTCGGTAGGTGTAGAAATAAGTTTTTCGTCCTGTAGGGTGAACTCTTACGCCAAATCTGTTTTGCTCTGAATCAAAAATATCAAAAACTTTTGCTTCAGCCTTTAAAGACTCTACATTAGTTTTATTGATTTTTATTTTATTTCTTTCTGCCATATCGCCCCCGACTTGTGGACTACAGAATAATATATAGTCCACATATAGTCCATAGCGCATTTACCATGACTTACTAAAGGCAACCAAAAGAGGGAATATAAATATGATAAGCTATTGATTTTGAATGTTTATACAGGTTAATACTGGTAATTTGTAGTTATTAGCTGAAAGCCTTTAAAGTCAACAATTCTATCACTCATAATGATGGGGTCCCTAGTTCAAATCTAGGTGTAGCCACCATTTATATCAAAGACTTAGCATGAAAATACTAGGTCTTTTTTATTGCCTCCCCTTTTTCTAATTGGAGTCAAACTCGGCATAGACTCCTAAGACTTCACTGCGTAAGCTGACGAAATAGCTAGCCCTCAAAACTATCCACCTCGTAGCGCTCAACAGTGATGCTATCACTCCAATAATCCTGATTCAGGCCTGCTTTGTGTTTTAAATGTCTGAGAAATAGTTCCCGGTCGGGAAGTTGTTCCCATACTGAAGGAAGAAAAGTTCCTGCGTTCATGCCCTCTGTCAGCATTAGCCCATCAACATGAGGTCTTAACTGAGCAATAAGTTCTTTTTCTGAGGTGAACGGAATCGGAGAAGCCTGGCTTAGAATTGAAATATTATATCGCAGTTGCTCAAACTCACTTTCTTTAAGTGGTGGAAAGCGAGAATCTCTAAAGGCTGCACTATAAGCATTACTTGAAAGGTCTTCAATTAAAGACTGATGCGCACTTAAACTACCGATACAACCCCTCAATGCTCCATTTAAATGCAAGGTCACAAAGGTAGCTTTTTTTTCCCGAAGCACAGAGTCAAACTCTTCCGGCTTAATTGTTAAGCGCGCGTTATTTTCCAGACCATATTTGATCGATTTTTTTGCCATGTCGAGCAGTTGCTTACGGTGTATTTCATCCATATCAAAGAACCATATTAGTTATCAAGGTGTCAGTGCCCAAGCGCCATAGCCAACCACTCGATTTTTATCACCAGCAGTATCACCAGAATTACACAGTGCCAGAGTTGTGACCCTTAAGTTATGTTTTTGTGCACTCACCAACATGCCCTTAATCGGGTTTCTGCCACAGGCATCGTCGTAGTTTATTAATTCAGGAGCTAAGGTTTCAATTGCTTGGCATGTGGCTTCATCTTGTTGCTGAGCCGTTTTATATTCATGAAAATGACTAAGATCAGAACTAATCACAATCAATGTCTCTTCGCTACCCCATAGTAATTCCAATACCTCTGACACAGCCTGTCCATCAGCATCACCCACCACAATGGGAATTAAACTAAAGTCATCGAGTACTTCCTGTAAAAAAGGCAGTTCGACTTCTAAGCTGTGTTCTAATTGATGCGCTTCATCAAGACTAGACACTTGAGGTAATGACAGTATTTGAGCAATAGTTTCCTTTTCAATAGGAATATCACCGAGAGGCGTTTGAAAATAATCGGCACTGGAGACAGCAAGCCCTTTGAACCCGACCCGATGAGAAGGCCCAAGTAAAACAATGCGCGTTATTTTTTTCCTGAAGGGTAATAAACTGGCAAAAGCAGAAGCAGCCGCTAAACCAGAATAGATATATCCGGCATGTGGAACAATAATAGCTTTTGGCTGACCATTACTTTTCTCTAACGAAGCTGCCTCAGAAAGCAAACCAGATATTATTTCATGTAATTGCTGCGGGTCATCAGGGTAAAACTGCCCAGCAACCGCTGCTTTGCGTATCGATACCATCTCACCCTCCTTTCATATAGCTATATTTAAAAGATTGGGTCTATTTAAGCGATTACAAGCTATCAATAAAGAATCCCCTCTTAGATAATCAGTGCTTGAAATTCAAACAAGCAACACTATTGTAGTATCAAGGAGGCAGCTATGACCATCAGCCCTGATACAGACAAAATAGACCTAAGTGACCCAAGCGTTGTGCCGACCAAGTATTGGCATGTATGTGATGAGACAGCGCCCAATAGCTTAAGTCAAAATATCATACCTTCTGCAACGCCCTCAAAAATACAATGCGACCTTTGCCCAAGATACTGCAAACTTCATGAAGGACAACGCGGGCTCTGCTATGTCCGCGGTAGAATAAATAACGAAATTGTGTTTACCAGTTATGGTCGATCAAGTGGCTTTGCCGTTGATCCGATTGAAAAAAAACCACTCAATCATTTTTATCCGGGCAGTTCTGTGCTTTCCTTTGGTACGGCCGGTTGCAATCTCGCATGTAAATTTTGTCAAAACTGGGATATCAGCAAATCCAGAGAGATGGACACTTTAATGGATTTTGCTATGCCAGCAACGATTGCCCAAAATGCCAAAGACCTGGGCTGTAAAAGCGTTGCTTATACCTATAATGACCCGACTGTTTATCACGAGTACGCCATTAATACGGCGAAAGAATGTCGAAAGCTAGGCATTAAAAATGTCGCCGTTACGGCAGGCTACATGTGCCAGGAACCCAGAAAAGAATTCTTTTCATGGATGGATGCCGTCAATGTTGACCTTAAAGCATTTACGGATGAATTCTACTGGAAACAAACAGGTGCGCATCTCGAGCCTGTATTGGACACGCTGAAATACATTAAACACGAGACCAATGTCTGGCTGGAACTGACCACCCTGCTTATACCTGGCTTAAATGACTCAAGCGATGAACTCAAGGAAATGTCAGATTGGGTGCTAAGTGAACTAGGAAATGATGTACCGATGCATTTCACTGCCTTTCATCCTGACTACAAGATGAATAATATTCCCCCCACCCCACCAGAAACCTTAACCAAAGCCCGAAAGATAGCCATGGATGCCGGAGTGAGATATGCCTATACAGGTAACGTGCACGATAAGGCAGGTGGTAGCACTTTTTGCCATCAGTGCGGCGAAAATTTAATCAGTCGGGACTGGTATCAACTGGGTGACTGGAATTTAAGCTCTCAAGAAAATAATATAGGAAGCTGTAATAATTGTGGTGCCTCCTGCGCAGGTTTTTTTGAGGCAACACCCGGCAACTGGGGCGCTAATCGAAAAAGAGTCGTGTTACGCTAGCACTCGCTCAGGAATGGCCCAGTATGCAGCTGCGATGCCAGCGAGTAAGCCCGATAAATGGCTCTCCCAAGACACACGTTTATATCGCTTAAACTTAGGCAACACATTACCTATAAAGCCGCCATACAGCAGTGCGACTAGAACCGCCACTGTAATCGCCCAGATGGTTTGTGCGAGCAGTCCATAAGAAAGCAAATAGCCAAACTGACCAAATATCAAGCCGCTAGCGCCTACATGAGCGTCTTTAGAGCCGAATAACCATACGGTCATACCGCCAACCAACGATATAAAAACGCTAACTACTACAAAAGTCTGCTCGCCAAAACTAAGCAGCAAGATACTCAATACCAGCAATGGAATCGTGTTCGCGAGCAGATGACCAAAACCATTGTGGAGGACTGGAGCCAGAATAATACCCACCAGACCGGAAGCCTTTCTCGGCACAATACCCCAACGTGACAGGCGCTGACCACTGAGAAAGTTTATGACCTGAATACACCAGAGCAAAGCCAGCACAGCGACTATCAAAACCCTATGCTGGATGACCAGAGCCAATGCCTGCTCAAGCGACTGAAGAAATTCGTTCATGACGATGCTGATACCTTTCTTATAAATGATAGAGAGTTGGAGTGTCTCGAATACTTACTCACCCCCCTGATGTTGCCTAACAAACACACTAGCCAATTGAATATTAGAACCTTTTGCACGACAGGATATTCTTCAAACCCTCTCGTCATTCCGGTGCGCTCTTCGGCCGGAATCCATAAATTCAACCCTAAAATAGCAAAAGAAAGGGCTGGATTCCGGCCCAAATGACTACCGGAATGACGGAGCATTGAACATTGTAAATGCTTGCTATTAAATTAACGTCTGCGGGCTTTCTTAACTGGACGTTTTGATTTTTTATCAGTACTCACTACTTTCTTTTGCTTAAAGTAGTTTAGTTTAGGTGAGCTGGGTTTAGCTGGGCTTTTTTTCGGTTTTTTGGCTGCCGCAGCAGCTTTAGATGAAGAGGCTTCGGATGAAGAACCTTCACAGGCCTTTAATAAGGTGGTTAATTCCTTATCAGACAAATCTCGCCATTCACCAACAGAAAGGCCTTTCAAAGCAACATTCATAATACGAACACGTTCTAGCTTGGTAACTTCATAATTGAAATGTTCACACATACGGCGGATCTGACGATTAAGCCCTTGAACCAAGGTAATTCTGAAAATATAAGGTGTTTGTTTAGAAATTTTACATTTTTTTGTAGTCACCCCCAGCATGGGAACTCCTGCACTCATACCCTCTATGGCTTCCTCTGTGAGCGGTTTATTGACCGTTACCAAATATTCTTTTTCATGCTGATTACCCGCACGCAATATTTTATTAACCAAATCACCTTTACTCGTTAGAAAAATAAGACCTTGAGAGTCTTTATCTAATCTACCAATAGGAAAAATACGGGAACTGTGATTCACAAAATCGACGATATTATTTCGCTCAGTACTTTCAGTGGTGCTGACGACACCAACAGGCTTATTAAGCGCGATAAAAATAAAATCTTCGGCTTCTTGAGGCTCAATTATTTGGCCATTAACTTTAACTAAGTCTCCTGGTGAAACCTGATCACCTATTTTCGCTCGCTTACCATTAATGTATACGTTGCCCTGCTCAACATACCGATCTGCTTCTCTTCTTGAACAGATTCCACTTTCACTGATGTACTTATTAATACGTACTAACGAGGAACTTAACATATATTATTTGCACCATTTTTAATAAGTTAGACCTAAGGCCTATATAGTGTTGCAAGCAACTTATTCTATTTAGAGACACTATCTGATAATTCAAATTTTGGAACTAGTGCATTATCACGTTTATCTACTCTTTTACTCAAGGCATGAACATAGCGCACTAATGATCTCATGAAAACACTAGGGCTTTTTTTATTTTTAGACCTAATAATTTATAACCTTCCTCTATCCTATTGATTATAAAAATAATCAAGTTAAGATTTCTATTACGCTTTTAAACCTTATAAATATTAGGCGAATGCTATGACAGATAGTTTCAAATGACTCTACATTATCGTCAATCATTGACCACAGGCTTATGTTTAGCCTTTTTTGTTGCTTTGTTTAACTCATTACCCACTCGCGGTCTAGTTTACCCACAGTTAATCAATAGCGGTCATGCCTTTGTTTTCTTTAGCGCCAACTTGTTTCTTTTACGACTACTACTCGGCTCATTCGGCTCGTTTAAACAAATTTCATTCATCTCCACATTTTCTATCAGTGTTGGCCTTTTTATTGAGCTTGTTCAACCCTATTTCGGTCGGGATAAAAGTATTCTAGATTTTTCTTACGATATTCTTGGCGTGGTATTCTCAGCATTATTTTTTAGCCAACTAGCTGCCACTTCAACAAAAATAAAGGTTTTTCTGCTGAGTACTTTCATCTGTTTAAGCTGCCTTATTCCTTCATTAAAACTAAGCTTATGGTGGAAAATTAATCAGAGCCCTGTTCTGTTGAATTTCGAGAGAAGCTGGGAGGATCAGATATACAGTTTAGATAAAGATGTAAGCCTTCAAAAAATACCAGCATCCAAATTTTTCAATGCTAAGGGCTATGCCGGAAAAATAATCATTAACTCGACCGATACCTATGCTGGGTTTAGCTTAAATCATGCGAAGAATAATTGGTCAGATTATTCCACGCTAAGCTGGGAGATGGTTTCATTTAACGACTACCCTATCTCGCTTATCCTTAGAGTTCACGATTCAATACACAACCAAGAATATAATGATCGATTTAATGATAAGTTTACGATCGTTCCCGGCTTTAATTCTTTTGAAGTCGCGTTAAGAAAAATTAAAACAGCACCAGAATCAAGAGAAATGACAATGGAGAACATCAGTAATATAAAGTTTTTTCTCAAGCACGCTGAAAGCAATACCATTCTTTATATTGATAACATCCAACTCCAGTAAACAAATTAAGTTCGCGTTGTGCGAGCTAATAACACGGCTGAGATGTTACTCAAATCGTTGACTCAATAAATGTATATAGCGAGCAAGTGAAAGATAGGGTTCTTGTTGGGACAATAACAACTCTATCGCTAGCAATTCTGCTGGTGATTTCTTCTGTACTTTCGCGTCAAAAATATAATCGTGAAAGCAGCGAATACCACTGCGACAAACAACATCAAACGGTAATACCTTAAACCAATCAGTTACCTGATCTGGTTTAAGTGGGTTAGTCGGCGTAAGACTGCCGACAAAGCCCACGTAATCTTTTTCTAAAATCCGACTAAAGTTACCCCTTAATAAGTTTTTAAAAACCACACTATTTTCATTATAAAAGGTCAGCGAAAAGTAGCCTCCTGGAACCACTAGAGTCGTTAAATCCTGTAGTAATTGTTCGGGGTCGATAACCCATTCCAATACGGCATGACATAAGACCAAATCAAAGGGTAGCAAAGTATTATTCGCATCATCTAAAACATGCTTTGATAAGGATTGAATAGATTCATGACGCAGCTCTACTCTATCCTCAAGTTGCTTTTCAGCCACGTCTTCAGCCGCTAATGCCAGCATATCTGAAGAGATATCACACAGTGTCACGTGATGACCTAATGACGCCAAGCGCAAAGAGAATTGGCCCTGACCACCACCCGCATCAAGGATACGTAATGGTTTAGGATTCTTTTGCGATAAAACATGCTTTAGCAAGTCTCGCTGAAGTACTTCTAAACGAATCTTGCCTTTTAAACCATCGTAAATTTTTCGTTTAAAACGTTCAGCCAAACCATCGAAGTTTCGGTCTTGGCCAGCATATTTATGCGAGGTCTGCTTAGGACTTAATCCTGAAGGAATGAAAGGTGGGGATTTCGACAAGTGGATTCCTAATGCTGTGTTTTATTTCGCTTATTGAAGAGACAAAGTATTACTGTTGGAAATTAAAATAAACAAGCGGCTAGAACTAAAAGCCCTAACCTATATTGATATAAAAAATTTAGGGGGATAATAACGCGTTAAAATCTTTTTCGTCTATTTATTTCAATGCGCCTAACCATCGATATATGCCGTTATTAATAGATTAGTCTCGATATTCTTTCTCAAGTTTCACCATTTCAACAACGTCAGGTAGTGGAATATTCTGCTCTGGGTAGGCTTGCTGTATCTGTTCGACCGATGCTTTGGCAAATACCTGATAAAGTACCCGTGTCGAAATTTGGATCGGATAGTTTATTCCATCTGGTAGCTCAAAAATTTCTGTCCGAGTTTCTCCAGATTTTATTCGGGTATCTTTGCCAATTTTGACATAACGCCAGAAGCGCAGACCAACTGGCTCACCGTCTTTATCGACGCCTATTTTAATGAATTTACGACTATCTTTAGGGATGTAACCGTCTTTCATGACGCCGTTTTCATAGACACTATTTCCATGCTTATCTTTAACAATCACTTCCAACCAGACCTGTCGACGTGAGCCACCGGGCATGTCATGGCCTGAGTTTTTATTGGTCACCAAAGCATGCAAGAAATTGCCTTTTTTCTGAACATCCAAGGTCAATGCCGTCTTCAGAATATCGATACTCATTTGCTTATGTTCTGGATTACGCATGCCCGTCAGATAGTAATTGCCACCGGTAAAGTGATGCGAACGCAGGTTCTTCTTTGTCGGCCCATTATCTGTCGACACACCCGCTACTTTGTTGTCGAAGTCCGTTACGTCTTGTGTCATATGACAGTCGATACAGGTTTTATGCTGGCTTGGGTCATCTGGTCTGTTAAAAGGCGATGCCATCCATTCACCAAAATTATCATTGATATTTGCGCCCATGCCAGTGGTAAATTCGTTATGACAGGTCGCACAATATAAGGAGCTTTGATACAAGTCTGGCTGTGAATAAGAAATTTTATGCTCTAAAGGTGAAGCATTAATTTGGACATCACCAAGCCATTGTAAAACTTCATTTTTAGTATCTTCAAAAATATACGCTTGTCGGTCTTTTAAATTAACGGTTAAGTCGGCATTGCCACCGGCATTTTCCGCTTTGGTTATGCGATGACAAAATAAACAACCTGTGCCTCGTTCACTCACAGCTTGTTTTTGTTTGTGGGCATCTATTAAGGCTTGGCTATTTTTATCATACATATCACCATAATCACTCAAGGAACCTTGATCATTATTCATGACCATTTGTGGAGCGTGACAACCTCGACACAAGGTTCTGAATTCTTCACCTTCTTCTCTTGCGGCTAAGTCTTCTTGAAAGCGGTAGAAAGGATGATCCATATTCATGCCATGATTCGAGTCTGCCCATTGATCATAAATAGTGGAATGACAGTCGGCACACTTGGCAGAATTGACCCAATCTTCAGGATGGGTATAGCGCTCCTTTGCATCTAAGCGCAGCCACGTAGACAGGTAAGGTAAGTTTTCTGGAGCACGCACATAGTCGTTCAGAGCGCTCATCATTTTGGCAACTTCAAGTGGCGGCTTAAACATGTCTATCTCATTCATGCCACCCTGAGTCTTTTGGATGATATCGATATAAGCCGCAACAGGGTTACCCGCAAGCATTTTATAGGTGTCAACATGACCGGTAACGGCATTACTGAATCGATCTTTTTCACCCGCTTGCATTAAAAATTTATTCGTGAAGTTAAAACCATCCAGATGACAGGAATTACAGCTCATCCAGAAATCACCTGCCATCGGTGTCTCTGGGTTATCGTCGGTATTAGCGCGATTAAATAAGGTTTTACCAAGCCGGGTAAGAGGCGAAACTGGGTCTTTGTTGACTAAATTCGCAAAATTCTCCTTCTCTAACTTAACCCGTGAAAAAGGCCCTGGCTTTCCGATATCAAAAGTTGCCATCGATAAGCTCATGGCATTTTGAACAAATAAATTTCTATCCTTAATTAATAAACCGCGCGGGTTATCACCGGGCACATTTCGGTATATCTGGGTCACTTTTGCCCCACCCTGAAATTTCTTGCGTCGGTGACGCTTACTAGTGCTTTTACTTTGTCTGGATAAATCAAACACCATAAGATCTTCAGAACCTGCCAAAGAAATAATCACTTTGTCACCTTTTTCAGTGAACACCGCCTCGTGAGGATTCGACACGATGCGGGTTTTATTGGCATTTTCGATGATATTAATTTGTTGGAATAGCTGCTTTCTTTCGTCCACTATTTCTTGTTCTTCACCCAGGCTTAAATCCAAAATCGATACAGCTGGAAAAACAGTCGACTGAAATTGAAAATCGTCAGCAAATGACCACAACACATGAGGCAACCAAGCGGTTTCACCATCGGGCGAGATGGCGATATTATCTAATAATCTCGGTATCCCCTGAGAAACCTTACGGTCTTCTTGCGGTTCGCTATCTTCTAGCTGAAGTATTTTTTGTAGCACAGGCGTTGGTGTTTTGACATCGTAAATTGATACCTGTCCTGTCATTGCATGGCTGACCAACAGTCGATGATCGTCTGTTAAGGCCAAGCCCCTCGGTGTGGGTGCTGTTTCAAGAACCTCTAAAATCTCACCACTTCTATCCAAGACCAGCAAGCGGCTCTCTTCAAAACTTACGGCATAAAATAGCTGAGCGTGAGCGTTATAGAGTACACCGAAAGGTCGCGAGGCAGTCTTAATCCGCTTTTTAATACTGAGTGTTTCAGCATCCATCAGGATTAACTGTTCTGATAAATAATCTGAGGCGAGTAATAAGGGTTTTTCTTCATAAGGTTTCTCTGAGTGAGAAAGTGCAATACGTCGAATATCTCGGCCAATAGTGACTTCTTTCAAAATCTTGCCTGACACTGCATCGATAATACTGACGCTACCGGCATCAAAATTTGCACTATAAATTTGCGTTTTTTTCTGATCAAACAGCACAGAACTGCTATTCGTCGCTGCAAGAGTGGGTGTTGCTCTAAATATGCAAACTAGTGATAGAAGGATAAACGTTAATAATTGATGCATGTTGATGACAACTCAAATTCTTAAAATAGTATGTGAACCCTTAAGGTTTAAATAGCATTCCCTAAGTCATAAAGCGTTTAATATTCAACACACTCCAGCGTAAGGCATGATAAAAGATTAAAGGAGCAAGTAAGCAGGATGAATAGAAGTGAGCTGATTGCATCAACCAACCCAAGGTATTCCCTGGCGCCCCCCAAAAAACAAGATAGACACCACTAAGCACGCATACAGATAATATCAATTCAATTGCTTGGCCTGTTCGAATAAAAAGCGGTTTCTTGGTTCTCAGTAATAAAGCCCGATGAGATAACCAAAACGGTAAAATAATAAAAGGAAAGACCAATAAACCGACTATCAGGTGAGCAAAAATAAGTACACGCTTAATCTCCCATTGCAGCCCGACTAAGTCCCAAATCAACAAGCCACTCAGAAACATAAAGTAGAGCAAAGTTTCGGCCCCTTTATGTTTGTAGGCGCGAGACTTCCACCAATTTGATAACGACGTTTTTATCATCGAAAAGGTCATGGGAGAACTATTCAATACTGCATTTGCTTCCATGTTTTATCCAATTAAGCCTAAATTCACCAAGGTTAAGAGATTTACCCCACCCTAACCCTCCCCTTGGCAGGGGAGGGAACTGTTTAGTTAGTTTTTATTCAACTTTGACTTTATTTGCCATCACCATGGCTGTACCGAACTTTCCACCGGCGGCTGTAAGCTGTAAGACGCCATCTTCATCTGAATCGACACTCGGATTATTCTTCAGCATATGTTCACCCGTATCTCCCAACCATTCAGCAAGCTGCATACCACCGTTGATCACCCCTTTAAACCAACTTGCATAACGTTCTGTTAAACGAGCTAATTCAAGTGCTGGATTATGTTCACCCTCTTCATTTTTCAGATGCAAGATGATCTCACGCAAACCGCCAGAGATAGCCGCAGCGGTATAGGGTGTATGAATAGTGGCTTTACCAGGCTGTTCCGCCCAGGTGTTAATACCTTTATCGAACAACTGTTTTTCGACAGCTAGGTAAATGTTTCTGGCTGAAGTTTTGTAGTGCGCATTCTCTGTCGCCAGAAATGCCGACACTAAACCTCTAATGGCTGCAAATTGTGTTGCTAAAGATTGTTGAGTATTTACAGCGCCACCCAAGATCAAACCATCATTCACCAAGCCATTTTTAGCAATCAGATTGTCTACGATAAAGTCAGCTTGTGCTTTGATCATCGTCAAGGCAGCTTGACCTTTTTCAGTTTTTAAATTGCTGCCACCTTCGGCTGAGGAATAACCCACAGGTAGTGCATCTTGTGCGCGCTGAAAAATAGATAAAGCAACAATTGAATATGCTGAGTCGAAAGTGCTCACCTTATTACCCTGCTTGCCATTTGCATACTCTGTGACAAAGGTGCCTTTAGCCTGATTGAAATGCAGCACACTCAGGTTTTTGAAAAGTAAATTGCCAATATTATTGACCAGAGAAAAAGCATCGTCGGCCGCGATATCATTGGTTGAATGTTGGTCGATATTTACTGATGGGCTTGCCGCAAAAGGTGCTCCGTCGAAGACAGATAAAAAGGCAGGGTTTTGTGTTTTATTCGCTTGGCGTTGATCGGTAAAAGCAAAGTATTCACTCACCGGCCATAACATTAACCAGACATCTTCTAATTGCGAAGAACCATCTGTAACCGCTAATGATTCAATTGTATTTAAGCCGTGTTTTTTACCTTGCTCTTTACCTTCATTTACCGCCACTTTATGCGCAAACCAAATAGGCTTTCTACTAGGGTCGTAAGCCGGGGTAAATGCTGCTCCCAAGGTTTTACCATCGAAGCCCAACTGATTTTGCAAGATGAGTAATTTATCGATCGATAGCTCCGTCAAGAGCATGCCATTAAAGCCGTCTGCTGCCGAAACGCCTTGACTATGTGCACCGTCCTGATCCAATTTTGAAGATTCTGCTACTACTTCTTCATCAGTTTTAGTGATGTGCATGCCACCTAAGAAATCCTGTGACCACATTACCTCTTTTAAGAGAATCCCACCTAGTGCAGCAGGGTTAATGGTTTTATCAAAACGGCTCGCATCCCATGCCAGGGTTTTATAATCCGCTTGATAAGCCGGCGTTTCCCAATGCTGGTCAACTTGCTTACCACTTGCGGTAAGCACACTAGCTACATTGCCTTTTTCAGCGCTCATATCAGCTTGTTGGCCAAGCTCTGGAATGCCTGAATAATATGGCAAAGAAATCGGATATAAATTCCGCGGTGTATTTTCTAAAGAAATACCCACAGCTTGGGCTAACTCAGCAATACGCTTTGTAAAGTCTTCTGGCTTGCCACCACGCTTAGCATTCTGAGGACCATTAGCAATATGAGGCCCCATCGTTGACTGATAATTCAAAGCATACATAGCTTCTTCAGAATATTCGTAGCTCTCAATGCCAGCGCTAAAATCGAAGGCCGTTGGCTGGCTATGAAGGTCTGGATCAAGCATATCTAAATCGAGCCCTAATGCTTCTGCCAAAGGCTCACCCGATAATTCAAACTCGGTATAGGCTAAAAAGTTACCTGCAGGCATGTGGGTCTTATCTAGTACTGTCACTTTTGGTTCTGCATGAGCTAAGCCCTGCATCGCGAACATGATAGATACGCTTGAAATAGCAAACCTTAGTTTATTCTTCATTTAGATACTTACC
>TARA_R110001592_G_scaffold39690_10_pt1 | contig 24112 bp, 28 predicted proteins | sample TARA_R110001592 | Tara Oceans TARA_R110001592 (sample SAMEA4398387) | marine metagenome | biome: Polar Biome; feature: [SRF] surface water layer (ENVO:00010504); material: water (ENVO:00002006), including particulate matter (ENVO:01000060) such as... | depth 5 m | reverse complement strand
ACACAAAAAAGCCCAGCTATATGCTGGGCTTTTTTATACGTAGTTTTACCCCACGGCGTACTTAGATCAGCTTAGCCTCAAGGCAGGCAACGCCCTAATAAGCATAGCTTGCCTGATTTCTGCTCAAACCTCGTGCACAAATAGCTCACGCTCAAAGCGTACCTGCGGCCAAAACACGCCATCATCAGCACGTTCGCCCGCACCCACAACCATGATTGGGAATGAGGCATCACCTAGGCTCAATAGCTTGCGCACACGCACTTCATCAAAACCTTCCATCATGCAGGTGTCGTAACCATGAGCACGAAACGCCAGCACTAAGTTTTCGCAAGCCAATGCTGTGCTTTTTGCTGCCCACAAATCGACTTCTGATTTGGTATAAGGGCCACGCGGCACTGCCGCAACCAAGCCGCCCACTGAAAACGCGGCCTTTTTCACCATAGCAAAGCTGTTAAGCGGGCCTGGCGCGTAGTTATACGGAATGAGCTGATAATAACGCTGCACTAATTTTGGCACATCGGGCATAGGCCACTCACGCAGCATTTTGCGTGAAAACTCATCAATCCTATCGGTACGAGCAACACAAACAATTAGCTCTGCTGCAGTTTTAGCGGCTAGCTGACTCATGCAAGCTTTCACTAGTTTGGCTTTTTTATCCTTCGAGCGAACAATGAAAAACTCCCACGGCTGCAGGCCTGATGAGCAAGGTGCCAGCAACGCCATATCCAAACAATCATCCATGACCGCTTGCGGAATCGGCTTATTGGTGAACTTACGCACCGAGCGGCGGCTAATCACTACTTGGCGAAATGACTCTAAATCTATGCCGGTAGGCGCAGGCTCGTAGTAGCGCGATTTACCATCGGCGGTGACAACGACAGGCTTAGATTTTGTTGCTGACTTAGCGGACATAATTATCTCTTTCATATTAAAGTGTTGGAAAGCTAGCCAAGCCTATTGTTACTGTCAAACTAGAAGAACAAATGGCGTGACATTTTATGGCCACATGCTAACCTTACATTTGTCGGATTACTAACCTTGAGGCGTCTTATCTATGACCACCCCACATCACGATATCATTGTCGTTGGCAGCGGATTTTCAGGCCTAGGCATGGGCATTTTTCTGAAAAAATCCGGCCGTAACGATTTTCTCATTTTAGAAAAATCGACCGACTTTGGCGGCACTTGGCTCGACAATGATTATCCGGGCGCCGCCTGCGATGTGCCATCACATATGTATTCGTACTCATTCGATCAAAACCCCGATTGGTCACGTTTCTACTCAGGCCAAGCCGAAATTTTGGCTTATATGAAAAAGTGCGCGAGCAAATATGATCTCTACTCGCACTTTCGCGGCAATAGCGAGCTGATTGAAGCGCGCTGGAGCGATGCTGATAAGCGCTGGCAACTCAAAACAGGGGATGGCAAGGCATATACCGCGCGCGTGGTGATCTCCGGCATTGGTGGTTTAAGCCGCCCTGCACTGCCCAACGTAAAGGGCCTCGATAATTTCAAAGGCACAATGTTCCACTCCGCGCGCTGGAATCACGACTACGACCTCACAGGCAAGCGCGTTGCGGTTATTGGCACTGGCGCCAGCGCCATCCAGTTTGTGCCGCAAATCGCACCTAAAGTGGATGAGTTAGTGCTGTTTCAGCGCACACCACCTTGGTTGGTGCCAAAACCCGATGGCGTCATTAATGCCGGCGTGAAAAAACTATTCAACTTCTTACCGGCGTCACAAAATTTAGTGCGTGCTGGAATTTACTGGCAGGCCGAAGCATTCGCTCTAGGTTTTGTGCATCCAAAACTCATGGTGGCTATTGAGAAATTAGCGCGTTGGCATTTGAAAAGACAGATCAAAGACCCTGAATTGCGCGAAAAACTAACACCCAACTACACCATTGGTTGCAAGCGCGTGCTGTTTTCAAATAACTACTACCCAGCTCTGGCTCGCGATAACGTCAAGGTCATCGCCGCTGGCGTCAAAGAAGTGCGCGCCAACAGTGTTATCGATTCCAATGGCCAGGAACACCAAGTCGATGCCATTATTTGCGGCACCGGCTTTGATACCAAGGACCCATTAGGTCCGCTGCATTTGTATGGCCGCGATGGTATTGAAACGCGCTCCAAAGAAGGCGGCTTAAGTGCTTATTTAGGCACTACACTTAAAGACTTACCAAACTTATTCATGTTGCTTGGCCCGAATACTGCGCTCGGCCATAACTCGATTATCTTCATGATTGAGCAGCAAATTCGCTATGCCATAAGCTGTCTAGATGAGATGGACAAGCGTGGTGCCGCTGAGATATCAGTCAAGCCCGAGGTGCAAGACGCTTATAATGAGCGCATTCAAGCCGAACTACAGAAAATGGTCTGGAGCGAAGGTGGCTGTAAAAGCTGGTATATCGATGAAGATGGCAAGAACTTCACCATCTGGCCTGGTTTCACCTGGAAATATTGGATGCGCATGCGCAAGCCAAACTTCCGCCACTTCCAGTTTAAGAAAGCTTAAACCGATAACGTTAGATACTAAAAAGCCGCTACTAAGCGGCTTTTTAGTTAAGGTTTTGCAAGTCACATATCTAGCAAACTAAGCGCTCAATGGCCGCGTGTAAGCTCGTGAATTTTCGCGATATAGCGCGGCATCATGCCAATGTCTTCGAAAATTTCCTCACCCTCTTCGACACGAATTACTCGTGTGCCCTTTTGGTAAGGCATGCGCGTCTCAAGCTCAAACAAGCCATGATGCAAAACGCTGGCAATAATCTCTTGCTCGCTGAGATTGTAAACAGCTGCAAGCGCCTGAATTTTAACGCGATCAGTATCGAATACACTGACCTGCATAGGCACTTTTTGCCGGTGTAATAACTGCCGAGCTTCCCACTCTTGAATCAGCTCAGCAAAGGCGTTGTGCGACATAATCATCCCTCCGAGGCACTTCAACCCAACTCTAGTCGGATAGACCAACCATACTCCGGAGATGGCTAGACAGCACTACCTCTCATCTGCTCAATGCTGCCTTTGGCACCATTGCACATTTACTAGGTCACTTAGACGATTAAAAACGGGGAAATAGCTGCCCATACTTGTTCAGGTCGCTCGACTTGCGGGTAATGACCAAGGCCAGGCAAGGCTTGAGTATTGGGCTGAGTGATCAGCTCGCGGTAACGCGCCACCATGTGCTCTCCAGAAATGGGGTCATCGGCGCCAACCACTACGCGCAATGGGCTCGCCGTATGTTGCAAGGCACCGACCCAGCGCGCTCGCTGCTGCTGGCGCTCGGCCATATAGCCAATGAGCTTCGGCATACGCAAATGCCCATCATTGTGCTTCAGCAAGGCCCACATATCGTTCACAGCCTCATCAGGCAGCTGATGGCAGCATGCCGCCTGCAAGCGCCCAATAAACACTTCTCGGCGCATCAGGCGTGCAACTAAAGGGCCTAATGGACTGGCCAAAAGCTTTTGCGTGAGTAGCGCGCGATGGGTTTCTGGAAATAGCCCGCCATTGAGCAAGCAAACGCGATCAATAACACCATGGCCGCTGCCATCGAGCTGACGCGCCAATAACTCCTGCGCCACCGTGTCGCCAATGTCATGAGCAAGAATATGGTAGTGCTCAACGCCTTCGGCACGCAGCAGCGCTTCTACTCGATCAGCTTGATCGAAGATGCTGTAGTGGTGTTTCTGAGGCTTGGCACTGAGGCCAAAGCCGAGAAAATCGAAGGTGTAGCAGCGAAAATGTGCCGTGAGCTGCGGCCATAGCGGCGCCCAGTCAACGCTAGCGGATGGAAAGCCATGTAACAGCAGCAAGGCTGGGCCGGTGCCGGCGATGTGAACAAAGTGGCGCTGGCCCTTAAGCTCGCGATAATCACCGCTACGCTCCCACGAGAGCAATTGGGCGGAGAACGACATAGGCCAGCTCCCGAGCTAGGCAAGGCCTGCTGAGTGCAGGCTATAAGCTAGCTCCTAAGATGTAGCGCTTAAAAGATAAATATCCACGCCAGCAGGCCACCGAGAATCAACCACTTCAGCACGTAATACAGCGTGCGGTTGGTCTTTTTCAGCGCCTTGGCACGCAAGCGCACTAAGTATAAATAGCTAAATGCTTTGTTGATGCCGCCAGTTTTATCGCTGTCGGTATTTGGCGAGCTAGCCGCCGTCATCACCGTGCGTGCAAACCAATTATTCAGCGCTTGCGCCCAACGCCGCGTCATCGGCCGCTCAATATCGCAGAGCAAAATAATACGATTTTCGTCAGTCATGTTTTCGGCGTAATGGATATAAGTTTCATCAAACATCACACCCTCGCCGTCGCGCCAGCTATAACGTTCGCCATCGACATCGATAAAGCAACGATCATCGTTGGGCGTAATCAGGCCTAAGTGATAACGCAAGGAGCCAGCAAACGGGTCGCGATGGCGCACTAGGCGACTGCCCGGTGGTAGCTCAGTAAACATTGCGGCTTTCACCGAATCTAGGCTGCGCACCAACGCCGTGGTTTTGGGGCACAGTTCTGCAGCGGATGGATGGCCGTCTTCATACCATTTCAAATAAAAGCGCTTCCAGCCGACCTTGAAAAAGGAGTTAAAACCGGCGTCGTTGTATTCAGCAGATGCCTTGATCAAGCCCTTCTCGCCCAAGGCTTTAGCTTCATCGCGAATCTCTTCCCAATGCTCAGCAAGCACCGCAACTTCAGGGAAATGGTCTTGCGACAAGTACGGCGTGGTCGGTACTTTAGACCACCAATACATGATGACGTTGATCGGTGCCATCAAAGTGGAGTGATCGAAAAACTGCCGCGAAAACTTGTGCTTCACCTTGCCGCGGCGCTGCACAAAAATGGCCGACGCAATGAATATCGCGAGAATTATCCACTTCATATTTGCTTACTCAATAGGTACGACTAGACGCCGCCATTTTACCTTGCAGGATGGCGTCAAAGCCACAACGTACTACCACATCAGGTCATCAGGAATCACATAGTCCGCATAGGGGTCATCATCCGCTACAGCCTGCGCTTGGCGCTCGACCTTCAGCACCACACGAGCGCTATCACGCTGTGCAATTTTCTCTGCAATAGCTGTCGGCACTAAGGCAAATTCAATCGACGCCGCAGCGCCAATACGCACAATAGCAATCTGACCACGAGCCACTTGGTCGATCTGCGCAGGGCGCAGCCAAAGCTTGCGGATTTTGCTGCCGTCTGCAAACTGATAGGGCTGATCACCGCCGCTACGATCGATCTGATGCATTTCAATAAGCTGACGAATTTGCGCAACGATGGCTTTTTCAGCCTGAGTATCTTGCTGCGCTTTATTGGCAGCCTGATCACGCACTAATTGCTCAGCTCGCGCTTGCTTGACCAGCTCAGCCGCTGGCACTTCCTCATGTCGGCCTTTGGCGGCTTGACGCTTGGCGTGATCGGCCTGACGTGCACGCTTGGCATTGGCCAGCCCAGCCTGCATTAATTGGTCTTTCAAGGAGGCCATGTTTAAGTTCCCTGCTCAGCCAATATCGCCTCAATGCGACCAGATTGATAAAACGGCAGCAATTGGCGACGCACGATGCCATCGAGTAATTTCGCCTTATGCAATGCAGCAATAGCCGGTGGGGCAAAGCGTGAAAGCTCAGCGAAAATCATCTCGCGTGTTACGCCCACCTCGTCGAGCAAAAATTGCAGCGTGGCATCATGATATTTATCGAAAAAGCTATCGATGGCCACTTCCAGTAATACCCCGTAATACGGCGTATGACGCAGTTCGCCGCGCCAGAACTCATAGCCGATAACAAAGATTTCTTCCAGGCTTGCCGCGCTCACATATTCGCGGAAACGACTGGCCGGCCAGTGCTTAATATCAGCCCAAACATCAAGCGCAATACGGCGCACAGTCTCGTCGCTAAGCTTGGCCTTAAGCGATTCTTCACTTGTGCGCAAAGTGGCTTGCGTGCTTTTACGCACATAGGCCTGCAAGCCTACATCTAATGATTTTTCCAAACCCGGCGAGGCTTTACTCAGCACCGACTTACCCAAGCCCATCAGTGCCGAGGCTCCTGGGATGCCTTTAGCAGCAGCATTGCCTTGCGCCAAATAGCCTTTGATGCCGCGCGAAATAAGATCTGACGACATCTCCACCAATAAAGGGTTGCCCAAGACGGCGTGGATAAGTTTGTCGCGCAACTCATGCAGCTCAACGGCTTTATTGATGATTTCGCGCGCTTGCTTGTCGGAGACAATGTCGCTGAGCTTGGTGTCATCGTGAATTGGATGCGCATGCAAGACGCGAGCGATATCACCGACCAACTCAGGAATGCCGCCCGACATCGGCATCTCAACGGCATAGGCACGTGCAGTGGCCAGAATTTGCTCTTTGCTAACCATCTGTGTGAGCTTGAGCTTCTTGGCATTGACTAAGTCAGCATCAAGCTCGGCAGACAGATGCTCTAGCAGGCCATCACCAGTGAGTAAGGCCATCGAATGCGAGACATGCGCCTCGTATAGAGCAGCAACTACTGGGTGCGCGGGAGTTTTTTTCTTGGTCATGATGAGCGAGCCTTAAGTTTAGATTGCGTAGTTTGCTTTCAAATAAGACAAAATCGCTTCGGATTCGAAAAGCTCAGCGCCAGTATTAGGATCTTGCAGGAATGGCAGCTGCACACGGCCATGCTTTTGCATAAATTGCTCACGCTTGCCGCCAGCTTTTGGCACATAAGGACCAGGCTTCAGGCGCTGCACAGCTGGCCCAATTTCGGTCCAATGCTCTTTGCCCAGGTTATGCAGGCTATAGGGAATTTCCAGCTCACAGAGCAGTTCGCGCACTGGGCGAGAATATGGGCTGATCTCAAAGCTCCACAATGCCAGTGGCTTCTCTGGTGCTCGCGAAGGCTTTACGCGCATGCCCGCAGTCGCCCGCGTAGCGCTAGCCAATAGGCTACTCGCAGTATGTAGCGGCGTTTTTTTATAGGTAGCTGGCGCTGGGCGATTTGCGTAGGCGCGGAATAAATAATCAATGATCGCACCCGACTCATAAAGTACGGTGCCGGTGTTGGGGTCTTGCAGCAATGGAAACTGCAGCTTGCCACCAACTTCAATGGCCTGTGCGCGAAAGCGCGTGCCGTTTTTCGGGCATGGGCGAATATCTAAATCTAAGTGCAAGGCGGTCGCCGCTTCACGCACCATTCGGCAATATGGGCAGTTCTCGATATCAAACAATACGGGGCGTTGCTCGGGCTGCTTAAAGAAGGCACGCCCAGCGCCACCGCGCCAACCAGCAGCTGTTGAGGCCAGAACTGAGCTTAAAATATTAAGTTGATGAGCGAATGACATGAGATAAATCTCGCAAACAAAAGAAGGCGATGACTTTGCCACAACGCCGCGTTGACGCCAAACGCATTCGCTCACGGCATTTAGGCCACTGCCAATGACCGAATAGTCGCTATAGTTCGCACATTATGTACGCGCTGCGGATACTCAAGCCGTTAGCTTGAACATTGCCCGCCGCTCAGGAGCCATTTATGCCACGCCCATCATTGCCCGAACGCCTTAGTCAGTTGCTACAGCAGCAACGCCACAAGCTAGCGAAACGCGCTGCGGTGTTGCGCCACGAAGGTAGTCGCGTATTGACCAATGCTAATGATCGCTTTCTGCGCACGCGCGAACTCACGCTATCGGGCCAAACGCCTTATGAAGTCTTGCACGACAATGGTTTGGTGAAGCTGCGTCATTATCTACCTCTCACCGAAACTGAGATTCAGCTCGGCGAAGGCATATTGGCGGTAAATCCGAAGCGCCACCGCGTGCCGGTAGTGTTAGTGCCACCACTCGCGGTGAACATGAACATTTATGATTTTTTCCCTGAGCGCAGCTTGGTCAAATTTCTGCTGGCCCATGGCTTCTCGGTGTATTTGATTGACTGGGGTCGGCCGACACTGCGCCATACCCACTACAACTTAGAGACCTATATTGCCGACTTTATGCCGGACTACTTAAGCCATATCCGTCGCCATGCTGGAGTCGAAGAGCTCAGCCTGCACGGCTGGAGCATTGGCGGCGTATTAGCATTGGGCTATGCCGCGCTCAGCAAAGACCCGAATATTCGCAACTTGGTTATTGTCGGCACACCAATCAATGGCCACGCTTCCGGCGCACTCGGAAAAATGTATCAGCGCCTCGCCAAACAAGCGGCCTGGGTGCGCAAACACACGGGCTTTCGTGTGCACAACCTCAGCCCTCGCCTGCTACACACACCGGGCTGGATCAACTCACTATCATTCAAAATGCTCAGCCCTGCCAATAGCCTACTGGGCTATTGGGAGCTGATCACACGTCTCGATGATCGCGAGTTCGTCGTCAATCACGCCACCAACGGCGCCTTTCTCGATGATATGGTGGCCTACCCCGGCGGTGTCATCCAAGACATGATGATTCGTATTTGGCTCGATAATGATCTGGCTGATGGCCGTATTCACCTTGGTAAGCATCAAATAGACTTTGCCGACATCAAGGCTTCTTTGCTGGCCTTTGCTGGCAAGCAAGACACTATGGTCACAGCCGATGCCATGCGTCCACTACCCGATTTAATCAGCAGCGATGACGCCACATTGGCGCTTATTTCCGGTGGCCATATGGGCATTTTAGCCGGCAGTAATACGCCAACAGAGGCGTGGCCACAGCTTGCCGACTGGCTTGCACCTCGCTCTCAATAATCAGAAACATTCGATTTTCTGATAGATTTAATCAGAATTACCCGATAGTTCTGATTAAGTTTGCGCCTTAAACTGGCCACTAAATCGGCGATACTTTATTATTCGCGCTCAACGCCTCAGCCCCGTCAAGAGATTTGATCATGTCTAACGTAGCCCAAGAAACCGTCCTAAGTGTTCATCATTGGAATGACACTTTGTTCAGTTTTACCACCACACGTGACCCCGGCCTACGCTTTCACAATGGCCACTTCGTCATGATCGGCTTAGAGACTGAAGGCAAGCCACTGATGCGCGCCTACTCAATTGTCAGCGCCAACTACGAAGAACATCTTGAGTTTTTCAGCATCAAAGTGCCCGATGGCCCATTGACCTCGCGCCTGCAGCATTTACAGCCAGGCGACACTCTGATGGTCAGCCGCAAGCCCACTGGCACGCTGATCATGGACAACCTTTTGCCCGGCAAAACGCTGTATATGTTGTCGACTGGCACCGGCTTAGCGCCATTCATGAGCATCATCAAAGACCCTGAGGTCTATGAGCGCTATGACCATGTCGTGCTCTGCCACGGCGTGCGCGAAGTCAGCGAGCTGGCCTATGCCGACTTCATTTCCGAGCAGCTGCACGACAATGAGTTTTTTGGTGCCGAATCGCGCAAAAAATTGATTTACTACCCTACGGTTACGCGCGAAGAGTTTCGCAATCAAGGCCGTCTGACCAATCTCATCGAGTCCGGCAAGCTCTTTAGCGATATTGGCTTACCGCCATTAAACGCCGAAACTGACCGCGTGATGATGTGTGGCAGCCCGAGCATGCTGAAAGACTTAGTGGTGATGCTTGAAGAACGCGGCTTCACCGAATCGCGTCATGGCCAACAAGCGCACTACGTTATTGAGCGCGCATTTGTTGAGAAATAAGCTCAGCGCTTAAGCAGTAGCCCTACTTAGCGGGAAACAAAATGCCCGTCGTCAGTAAATAGGCGGCGGGCACGATCAAAGTAGCGCATCCAGTAGCGATTGGTCAGCGGATCGATACGAATCACAGCGCCTGTTCGTGGCGCATGTACGAAACGATTATCGCCAATATAAACGCCAACATGATTGATCGCACGGCTATTGCCTAAGCGAAAAAACAGTAAGTCGCCAACGACCAACTCTTTTTCTGTGACATCTCGACCGGCTAGGCTTGCCATTTGCGCAGCCGTTCGTGGTAACACGACATCGCTAACATCGCGATAAATATACTGGACCAAGCCCGAGCAATCGAAGCCTTCTTCAGGCGAAGTGCCGCCCCATTTATACGGCGTGCCCATCAACGTTAATGCCGTCATCACCATATCGTCGGCGGCCGCTGGTGATACAAGGCTGCTGTCAGCAAACTTAGGTGTTGCGCTACTTAGTGTGCGCGGACCATCGGCCCACACTGTCGAACTCATTAATATCAGTCCAACCATGCCTAAAACGCTTCGATGAAGGCCGTTTTTCATGGTGTAAATCCTCTTATATTTTGCGAGGTGCGCATGGATTTTGCGCCCTCAACCCGCTATGTTGCAGGCTATTAGTTATTATCATTTCGCAAGCAATTGCTCGCGAGCGGGAGTCCTGAATGAGCCACCCTGCCGAGGCGCTTTTAAACGCTCAGCTGCAATTTTTTCTACAAGACTTCACAGGTGATGCACTTCGCACACACCTAGACATCGAAGCCAACGCTTACTGCGACTTGCTAGAAACCATTAGCGCTCGAGACTTGCTCAGTGAAAGCCAGGTCATCTCATGGATAGAGCGCAATATCTTAAGCTATTCGCCAACCGACACAATGCGCGAGCAAGCCGTCATGTTGGTGGAGCTTGGGTTAAATAACCCCAGCCACCAGCAACAACCCATGCGGCAGCTCATTAATAAACAAATTTACGACTTAATGGTACAACGTTTAGTCGAAAGACCAGCATTGCGCCAAGAACTCATTCACAGCGCGCTTAGCAGCCCGGTCTATACACGCGTGCTCTCCGATGTGGTTTACCACAGTATCGTCGATTATTTAACAACAGATAACGCCATCGCTCGCCGTGTCCCCGGCTTTAGCTCATTAGTGAAGGTAGGCCGCAACATGCTAGGCCGCATGGGCCGTTTAGATGAAACTATCGAGCAGGCTATCAAGGCGTATTTATCGCGCAATATTTCTGCCACCGCCAAGTTCAGTGAGCAGCTGCTCGATAAAGCCTTAAACAACGATGCCATCGCCCAATATGCTGAGCAGGTATGGCCACGCTTAGAGGCCTATCAACTTGGGCAGGCGACACGACATTTAGAGATTCAGGGACTGAGCTATTTGGCCGTGCTGTACTGGAATCAAATTCGCCAGACAGACTATATGAAGCAACAAATCAGCTTATTGGTGCAAGCATGGTTCGCTCATGCTGGTGATATGCCAGCTATGCATTTTCTGCGCCTGATGGGCATTGAGCGCGACCATATTGCGCGTGAAGTCGTTGCTATTGGTGAGCCTATGGTCAATGCACTGAATGACTCTGGCTATATTGAGCGGCGCTTAAAAGAGCATTTTACGCGCTTCTTCGATGCACCTGAAACACGAACTCTGATACAAGACACCATTGGGAAGCAGATATGAACTTAGCGGATATTCGACTCGAATATGGCCTCAAGGGCTTGAGTCCTGAGCAATGCCATGTCGACCCTTACGGCCAGCTTCAACAGTGGCTAGATGAAGCGATAGAGGCTGGCGTGCTAGATGCGACAGCCATGCATTTGGCTACCGTAGACTCAAATGCGCGGCCTTCAGGGCGTATTGTTTTACTGAAAGGCATTGCCGATGGTGCCGTGCACTTTTACACCAACTACGACAGCCGTAAAGGCCACCAATTGGCTGCAAATCCTTATGCATCCAGTACGTTCTTTTGGCCCGAACTTGAGCGCCAAGTGCGCATTGAAGGCCGTGCTGAAAAGCTTCGCGCTAATGACTCCGATGCCTACTTTGCTTCGCGGCCTTATGGCAGCCAAATAGGTGCTTGGGTTTCAGCACAAAGCCAAGCACTAGAAGCTCCTGAGCTGCTATTAGAGCGAGAGCGAGAGCTGAAGGCGAAGTATCCCACTGAAGTACCTAGACCGCCGCACTGGGGCGGCTATAGGCTAGTCGCTGATCATGTGGAGTTTTGGCAGGGTCGCCCAAGCCGCTTGCATGATCGTGTGCTGTATTTGCCATCGGGTGATGGCGCTTGGCATCGCAGCCGACTTCAACCTTAAGACCGCATGCAACATGCTTTAGGCTGGGCTATCGCAGTCGATAAATTCATGGCTTAGACCTAAATTTTCCGCACACCATTCGCCCAATGCCTGCACGCCATAGCGCTCGGTGGCGTGATGGCCAGCGGCAAAATAATGCAGGCCGCATTCGCGCGCGACATGCACCGTGGGCTCCGAAATCTCGCCACTAATATACGCATCGACACCATGACTGGCGGCCTGCTCAATAAATCCTTGAGCACCGCCGGTACACCACGCCACGCGCTGAATTAGCGCCGGCCCGCCAGCGATATGCAGCGGCTTACGCTGTAAGACATGCGCAATACGCTCTGCAAAAGCCTCGGCACTCATGGGACTTTCTAAACGCCCCACATCGCCAACTTGGCGCGGATCATCATATAAAGAACACTCACGCAGCAAACCTAAGCGCCGTGCCAACTGTGCGTTATTGCCAAGTGTAGGATGAGCATCTAGCGGCAAATGATAGGCAATCAACGAGATATCATGTGCTAATAACTTAGCTAAGCGCCGGCGCTTCATACCCACCACTTGCGCCGCCTCACCTTTCCAAAAATAGCCGTGATGCACCAAAATCGCATCGGCATTTGCCGCAATGGCTGCGTCGATTAATGCCTCACTTGCGGTCACGCCGCTGACAATTTTGTGTACCTCATCGCGGCCCTGAACTTGTAAGCCGTTGGGGCAGTAATCACTGAATTTATCTGCGCTTAATTCGTCATCGAGCCGCGCCACTAGTGCGTTTAATCGCATGCAACCTCCTTGATAAGCTTGATGCCATGGCATCAAGCCCGTACTGTAATGCCCTGCTTGAATAGCGAGAAGGATAAATTATGCGCGCAGCAACTGCACTTCCATGGATTTTACTGGCCGGCGTGGTCGGCTATGTTGGTGTTGAGAAGCAATGGCCTGATGCGCTTTCATCTTCGCCGACGCCCGCACCGATTACTTTGAACCTTCCGCAACCATCAGAAAGCGCTAATCCGCCAGCATTAAGCGGGCCTATTTCCTACGCACCAGCTGTGGCTAAGGCCGCACCCGCAGTGGTAAATATTTACACCACGCAAACCGTGAAGCAAAACATCGACCCATTTTTGGAGCAATGGCTACGCTTTCATGGCCAAGCCGCACCGCGCGAGCGTTCGGCATCGAGCCTAGGTTCTGGCGTTATCGTTTCTAGCGATGGCTATGTGCTGACCAATGCGCATGTCGTTGCCGGTGCTGATGAAATATTGGTCGCCACACATGATGGCCGCGAAGTCCAAGCCAAACTCATTGGCACAGACCCCGACACCGACCTTGCGGTGCTTAAAATCGCCCTGAGTGACTTACCCGCCCTACCTTTCCGCCAAAACCCTAGTGCGGTTGGCGATGTCGTTTTAGCTATCGGCAACCCTTTTGGCGTTGGCCAAACCGTGACACAGGGCATCATTTCAGCGCTAGGTCGCAGTGGTTTAGGCATCAACACCTATGAAGACTTTATTCAGACCGATGCCGCCATAAACCCGGGCAATTCCGGTGGGGCATTGATTGATGTGCAAGGTAATTTGATGGGCATTAATACCGCCATCTACTCTCGCTCTGGCGGCAGCATGGGCATCGGCTTTGCTATTGCCGCACCGATTGCTCAGCAAGTTCTGCAAGAAATCATCGCTCACGGCCATGTAGTGCGCGGCTGGCTGGGCATTGAGATAGCCGGGCAAAGCCATCGCGACGGCCCACCTAGCCGCGCCAAAGACAGCCAAGTCACTGTCGCTGCTGTGATGAAAGGTGGTCCTGCAGACCGCGCCGGCCTTAAGCCGGGCGATGAAATTATCAATATTGAAGGCAAGGATGTGATCAATGCCGACGAAGTTATTCGGCAAATTGGCGGCTATAAGCCCAATGCCAAAGTGGCGATTGCTGTGCGCCGAGGTAAAGCAGAAAGAACATTAACGGTAACGATGGGCGAGCGACCGAAAGCGAATTAGCTCTCAGTCGTTCAGTCCGAATCGTTTATACCGACGCGCTTAAGCGAGAATTTCGCTGAGCGCGTCGATTAAAGCGGCATGCTGATCCGGCGTGCCCACGGTGATGCGCAAGAAATTATCGATGCGCGGCTTATTGAAGTGCCGCACCACCACCGCCCGCTCACGCAAGGCCTGCGCTAAGTCTGCGCCGCCATGCTTAGGGTGCTGAGCAAAGACAAAGTTCGCGCCCGATGGCAGCACGTCAAAACCCAAACGCTTAAGCTTCGCCGTCAAACTATCGCGCTGCATGATGACCATCTGCTGCATCGAATCAAAATACGCTTTGTCTTCAAATGCTGCCTGCGCGCCTGCCAGCGCAACACGGCCAAGCGGATATGAGTTGAAGCTATTTTTAATGCGCTCTAAGGCTTCAATTAAGTGCGGCTGGCCAATCGCTAGACCCACGCGCAAACCAGCGAGCGCACGCGATTTCGATAGTGTCTGTGTGATCAACAAGTTGTCATAGCGGCCGACTAAAGCCACAGCAGAATCGCCGCCAAAATCGATATAAGCCTCATCCACCAAAACCACAACATCGCGATTGGCCTGCAAGATTTGCTCAATCGCATCCAAGGCCAATACACAGCCCGTGGGCGCATTGGGGTTGGGGAAAATCACGCCGCCATTAGCACGCGAGTAGTCAGCAGGGTTAATGACGAAGCTGTCGGTCAGCGGCACAGTCTCGTAGGCGATGTCATAGAGCTGAGCATAGACCGGGTAAAAGCTGTAGCTGATGTCGGGAAATAGCAGCGGCTTATCGTGCTGAAATAGGCCGTGAAAGGCATGTGCCAATACTTCATCGGAGCCGTTACCAACAAACACCCACGACTTATCGCCACCTTGAGCAGCAAGGTCGTAATAGTCGGAGATGGTTTGGCGCAACGCATCGGCATTAGGGTCTGGATACAGGCGCAAGTCGTCGTTCAGAGCCGCTTGCATCGCCGCGATGGCTTTTGGCGATGGCCCGAATGGGTGCTCATTGGTGTTGAGCTTAATCAGATTGCTGATCTTTGGTTGTTCTCCCGGCACATAGGGCACCAACTCGCGCACACGCGCACTCCAGAAACGGCTCATCGCGTTTGATACTCCTAAAAAGTTTTCGCCTTAAGCGCTTCAATCAGCCTTAGGCAATAAGCGATATTCGGCCGAACGCGCATGCGCCGTTAAGCCCTCACCGCGCGCCAACACAGAAGCCACTGCAGCAAGTGTTGATGCACCTTGTGGCGAGCAACCAATCAAACTGCTGCGCTTTTGAAAATCGTAGACACCTAGCGGCGACGAAAAGCGCGCGGTGCCCGAAGTTGGCAATACGTGGTTTGGCCCGGCGCAATAATCACCCAAAGCTTCAGGCGTGTGGCGGCCTAAGAAGATGGCGCCAGCATGACGAATCGATGGCAATAAAGCCTGAGGGTCGGCCACCGATAACTCTAAATGCTCAGGCGCAATGCGATTAATCAGTGCCAATGCTTCGGCCTCATCGGCCACTAAAATCAAGGCGCCACGCTCACGCAATGATGTGGTGGCAATGTCCACGCGATCTAAGGTTGGCAACAGACGCTCAATCGATGCTTCAACAGCATCTAAATATGCTGAATCGCAAGCGATCAATAAAGACTGAGCTTGCTCATCGTGTTCGGCCTGCGAAAACAGATCCATGGCAATCCAATCTGGATCGGTTTGGCCATCGCAATAAATCAAAATTTCTGATGGCCCGGCGATCATGTCGATGCCGACTTGACCGAAGACATGGCGTTTGGCGGTGGCGACATAAATATTGCCAGGGCCCACAATTTTATCCACCCGCGGCACGGTTTCGGTGCCATAAGCCAAGGCCGCAACCGCTTGCGCACCACCGAGCGTAAAGACACGATCGACCTCAGCCAAATGCGCGGCAGCAAAGACTAATTCGTTGATCTCGCCGCGTGGAGTCGGCACCACCATGATGATCTCAGCAACACCAGCGACCTTTGCCGGCAATGCGTTCATCAACACAGATGATGGATACGAGGCTTTGCCGCCAGGCACATAAATGCCGACACGATCGAGCGCAGTGACTTGCTGGCCAAGGATAGTGCCATCGGCTTCGGTGTACTGCCAAGACTCTTGCACTTGATGTGCGTGATAGCGTCGGATGCGCTCAGCAGCTTGCGTTAGCGCATCGCGTTCAGTATTTGGCAGGCCGTCATAGGCTTGCTTTAAGCGCTCTGGGCTGACTGATAAATCAGCCATGGTAGCGGCATTAACTTGATCGAATTGATTGCTGAACTCGACTAATGCGGCATCACCTTCGGCACGTACACGCGTAATGATGTCGATAACACGCGCTTGCACAGCGGCATCAGACACGCCCTCCCATGCCAGCAATGCATCGAGCTGCTGATTAAAGTTGGCGTCGCGGCTATCGAGTCTTTTCATGCCCTACCTATCTAAAATATATCGCTCGCCGGCCTTAGGCAGATACGCACTCGCGCGCATCCACTGCGGCCTGCAATTTGGCCACTAATGGTGCAATCTGCGATTGTTTCATTTTCATCGCCAGCTTGTTTACGATCAGCCGTGAGCTCACTTGCATGATCAATTCGCGCGGCTCCAAACCGTTTTCTTTCAGCGTTTTTCCGGTGTCGACCACATCAACAATAACATCGGCCAAACCCATCACCGGAGCTAGCTCCATCGAGCCATAGAGCTTGATCAGCTCGACCTGCTCGCCGCGCTCGGCATACCAGCGCTTTGCTGTATTGATGAACTTGGTCGCCACACGTAAACGCCCTGCTGGTGCTGGCGCATTGACCGCAGCAGCGGTCATTAAGCGGCACTGTGCAATGCGTAGATCGACTAGCTCAAATAAACCATCGGCACCGTGCTCGACCAATACATCCTTGCCAGCAACACCAATATCAGCCGCACCATTTTGTACAAACGTGGGCACATCGGTGGCGCGTAAAATGATGATGCTCACACCGTCTTGCGAGGTTGGAAAAATCAGTTTTCGGCTTTTTTCAGGATCTTCTAAAAGCTCAATACCCGCCTCTGCCAGCAAGGGTAGCGTGTCTTTTAAAATACGTCCCTTAGACAAAGCAATCGTTAAACTCATGAGGGTCTCCGCGATAAACGCTGAACATCGGCGCCAAGGCCGCGCAGCTTCTCATCGAGGCTCTCATAGCCACGGTCCATATGGTAAAGCCGATCCATCACGGTCTCACCTTCAGCCACCAATGCTGCTAGCACTAGCGACATGGATGCGCGCAAATCGGTCGCCATGACCGGTGCTGCGAGCAAAGTATCAACGCCAGTAACAACAGCAGTATGGCCATCGACACTGATCTGCGCGCCAAAACGGCTAAGCTCAGGCACGTGCATAAAGCGGTTTTCAAAAATGGTTTCGCTGATGGTGCTAACACCCTCCGCCACCGTATTTAGCGCCATAAACTGCGCCTGCATATCGGTAGGAAATGCAGGGTGCGGTGCGGTGCGAAAGCTCACTGCTTTCGGGCGACGGCCATGCATATCTAAACTAACCCAGTCAGGGCCTGTGTTAATTTCGGCGCCAGCTTCTTCAAGCTTCAGTAAGACGGCATCAAGTTGCGATGGGTCGGCGTGGGTGGCGCGAATAGAGCCGCCGGTAATGGCGGCAGCACATAGATACGAACCGGTTTCGATACGGTCTGGAATCACCGCATGTGTGCAGCCATGGAGCTTTTCGACACCATGAATAGTGATCGTTGAGCTACCAGCGCCTTCGATGTTTGCACCCATAGCGATGAGCATTTCAGCGAGGTTAACAATCTCTGGTTCGCGCGCGGCGTTTTCAATAACCGTAGTGCCTTCAGCAAGGCTCGCGGCCATCATAATATTTTCTGTGCCGCCCACAGTCACCATGTCGAAAATCAAGCGCGCGCCTTTTAATCGGCCATTCACTTTGCCATGCACGTTACCGTTTTCTACGCTAATTTCAGCGCCTAACTTTTCCAGTGCTTTCAAATGTTGGTCGACTGGACGTGAGCCAATAGCACAGCCACCGGGCAAAGACACTGTCGCCTCGCCATGACGTGCAAGCAATGGCCCGAGCACCAAGATCGAAGCACGCATGGTGCGCACTAACTCATACGGCGCAACAGCAGAGTTCAGCGAGCTTGCATTGATGTGCACGACATTATCATCGGCAAATTGCACGTCGACACCCATGCTGCTGACGACTTTTAAAATCGTCGTCACGTCTTGCAGCTTAGGCACGTTGGTGACGGTAACCGGGTCATCGGTCAGTAGAGGGGCTACCAATAAAGGTAGGGCAGCGTTTTTTGCGCCAGAAATGCGCACATCGCCACTCAGGCGACGACCGCCAACGATCAATAATTTATCCATGGAAGTGCGAGCCGCCTGTGCTAAGAGTTAAACGAAAGGGTTCAGCCGAAGAGCTTCATTTTACGCCATTCTTCGGGCGTCAGGGTACGCATGCTTACCGCATGAATGGCACCGCTGGAGATATGTGCTTGCAAGGGGCCGTAAATAAACTGCTGTTTAGCCACCGGACGCATGGTTTCGAAAGAGCTGTGCACCACAGTGACATTGAATTTCCCGCCATCGCCTTCGACAGCAATGTGATCTGCATCGGTAATTGCAGCGCTCAGGAGTTGTTGGATTTCACTGGCATTCATAGCGTTACATTTCCTTCCATAGTGCGTTCTACGGCAAAAATTTTATCTAAATTACTGGCGGCTAAAATTGACACCAAACGCTCTGGCGCTTGCGTTAGCGACAGCGTGCTATTACGACTAATAGCAAAACGCTGCCATGCCATGAGCACAGCGGCGGTAACGCTACTACCTGTTTCTAGCGCGGAAAGCTCGCAAGTCCAAGCACTATCAACTGGCAAAGCGGCCAAAATAGCTTGGCCTTCGCGCTGGCAAGCACCGGCATTGTTGTAGTCAACACGGCCAGCTAAGCTCAAGCCATTGGGCTGCGGCGCAATCTGATGGCTCATTATTTTGCCTTAACCACTTCGATTGGGGCAGGCGACCAACCAGCAATAGCCTTGTCTAAGTTGCCAGCACTTTGCTCGACGACTTCTGCGAAGCGCTTACGGAAAGTCAGGCCAAGGTTTAAACCATTGACGATCAAGTTACGAGTCATCCAGCGGCCATCGCCAGCTCGAATCATTTGGAAAATGATTGGCACTACAGTGCCGTTTTCCAAAGCAACCTCAACTTCGACTTGTGCACGATTAGCATCATCGCCGGGCTTGTAAGGCTTCACTGTGACTTTTTGATTGTCATAGGAAGTCAGGCCGTTGGCGTAAGTGCGTACCATGCTTTGTTTAAATATGGTGGCGAATTGATCGCGCTGAGCATCGCTAGCTTGGCGAAAATACTGACCCATAACACCACGTGCGATGCCCGGAACATCAACAAATGGTGTGATATTTTCTTCGATTACCGCATTTAATGCTGTTGGGCTTTTGCGTAGCGCCGCGCGGTCTTTATCGATGCGTGCGGTGAGCTGAGTAATGGCCGTTTGCACTACTACTTGCGGGTTAGTTTCAACAGCGGCCTGCACTACCGCAGGCAAAGCTAGGGCAAGTACAGGAACCAAAACAGACCATGTTAGAAAGCGCGACATATCAAATCTCCAAACTTTTAGGCTTTGGCGTTTGCCAAATTAACTCTTAAAACGCTTCATCTGCCGTTGGCGATGACGCAGCACTTGCAGGTGGCGTCTCAGTTGCCTTGTTAAACAAGAACTTGCTGATCAAATCTTCAAGCACCAACGATGACTGCGTTTGATAAATACGGCTGCCTTCTTTCAATACTTCTTCATCGGCGCCCGGCGTAAGACCAATATACTTTTCACCTAATAGGCCGGCGGTCAAAATCGCAGAAACGGTATCTGTGCTGATGTCATTAACGTCATTTTCAATAGACATCTCAACGCGCGCCAACAGTGTTTTCGGGTCTAACGTAATGGATTCGACACGGCCAATCGGCACACCAGCCATGGTCACCTTTGCCCGCACGGTGAGGCCGCCGACATTTTGAAATAGCGCATAGACGCGATAGCTAGGCTTATTTAACTCGCCCGACAAACCGCTGACTTGGATCGCTAAAAACATCAGCGCGGCGAAAGCCATCAGCAAAAAGCTGCCCACCATTAACTCAATAGACTTAATACGCATCACACGCCTCCGAACATCACCGCAGTGAGAATAAAATCGAGTGCCAGCACTGCCAGCGAGCCATAAACCACCGTACGAGTGGTCGAACGGGAAATACCTTCACTAGTAGGTTCACTAGCATAGCCTTGGTAGACAGCGATCCACGTTACCGCGATGCCAAATACCACTGCTTTCAACAAGCCACGCAGCACATCATCGGCAAAGTTGACCGACTGCTGCATATTGGCCCAATACGAGCCTTCAAAAATGCCCAGCCAATCGACGCCTACTAAGCGGCCACCCAAGATGCCGACGGCGACAAAAATCGTCGCCAATAAAGGCATGCTGATGACACCTGCCCAAAAGCGCGGCGCAATAATGCGACGCAAAGGATCAACGCCAATCATTTCCATGCTGGATAGCTGCTCGGTGGCTTTCATTAGGCCAATTTCAGCGGTTAATGCCGAGCCAGCGCGGCCAGCAAAGAGTAACGCGGTGACCACTGGGCCAAGCTCACGGGTGAGCGTTAAGGCGACCATGGTGCCGAGCGCTTGCTCGCTGCCATAGGTGATGAGAATGTTGTAGCCCTGAAGACCAAGCACCATGCCGATGAAGAGGCCGGAAATCACGATAATCACTAGCGATAAAACGCCGACAGAAAAAATCTGCGCGATCAATAGCGGCAGGGCCAAACGCCAACGCGGCCAACACATAATGGCTTGCCAAAGCATGATGAAGGCATCGCCCAGGGTGGCAATAGCAGCCAGTCCACGCGAACCTAAACGGGAGATTGCAGACAACATAGTTTAGGACCTCAGCGCATCGGCCCACGTGGGCGATGGGTAGTGAAAGCGCACCGGACCATCGGCGCTACCATTGAGGAATTGCTGCACCAGTGGCGACTCAGAAGCACGCAGCTCATCGGGCGAGCCTTCGCCGACAACTTTGCCATTGGCCAAAATATAAATATAGTCGGCAATGGACAGCGTCTCATCGACATCGTGCGAAACAATAACAGAGGTCAGCTTCAGGGCTTCGCGCAGAGTACGAATCAAGCGCACTAAAACACCCATGGCAATAGGATCTTGGCCAGCAAAAGGCTCGTCATACATGATCAATTCGGGGTCTAGTACGATGGCACGGGCAAGTGCGGCACGCCGCGCCATGCCGCCCGAAAGCTCAGCCGGCGTCAGCTTCTCAGCACCACGCAAACCAACCGACTCCAACTTCAAACGCACGATATCGCCGATCAACTCTTCAGGTAACTTGGTATGCGCACGCAACGGAAATGCCACATTCTCATAGACCGATAAGTCGCTGAATAGCGCACCCGACTGAAATAGCATGCCCATGCGGGCACGCAGCTTAAATAAGTCATCACGCGATAGTTTCGGCACTTCTTGACCTGCAACTTTTACACTGCCGCTGGCCGGGCGTAGCTGACCACCAATAAAGCGTAGCAAGGTAGTTTTACCGCAGCCCGACGGGCCCATAATGGCCGTGACTTGGCCGCGGCGTATGCGTACATTGACGCCATCAAAAATCACCCGTTCGCCACGTTTAAAGCGCAAGTCGGAAATGGTGACTAAATCATCAGCAGTATCGGACATGGCAAGGCATCGCCTAACTAAAGAATGGCGCGCATCATAGCATCGATGATTACTGTATCGGAAACATCGCTTAGGACTGGCCGCGACTGGCGCGCTTGTTCATAATTAGCCACGATAATTTATTTAGCCTGAAAGGATGCCGATATGACCCAAAGCGACTTTATCGCCACTGGGCAGCGCGTACTGACTGTCGAAATCGCCGCCTTAGACGCCATGCGCCCATTGCTCGACGAAGCTTTTGGCGCCGCCTGCGAACTGCTTATGGCCTGCACTGGTCGCGTTGTTGTCACAGGCATGGGCAAGTCCGGCCATATCGGCAAGAAAATGGCGGCCACCTTCGCCTCTACCGGCACACCAGCATTCTTTATGCACCCAGGCGAGGCTAGCCACGGCGATCTCGGCATGGTCACTGGCAATGACGTCATCATCGCAATTTCTAATTCTGGTGAAGCTCATGAGATTCTCGGCATCATTCCGGTCATCAAACGCCTGCGCGCCAAACTTATTACCATCACCGCCCTACCTGTTTGCAGCATGGCTCAGTTAGCCGATGTTGCTCTGACGATTGGTAAGTCACCAGAGGCCTGCCCGCTGGGCCTAGCCCCAACCTCATCAACGACCTCAACTTTGGTACTTGGCGATGCCTTAGCCGTGGCTTTATTAGAGGCCCGTGGTTTCACTGCCGAAGATTTTGCGCTATCGCATCCGGGCGGCGCTTTAGGCCGCCGTCTCTTATTACGCGTCGATGACATCATGAATAAAGGCGACGACGTACCAATGGTCAGCGTAGGCACCTCCATTCGCGATGCCCTGCTCGAAATCACCCGCAAAGGCTTGGGCATGACCACCGTTGTTGATGCCGATGGTCGCCTCGCCGGCCTCTATACTGATGGCGATTTACGCCGCAGCATCGACCAAAACTTAGACATTAAAAATACGCCCATTGAGCAAGTCATGACGCCAAACTGCCTCACCGTGCGCGCCGGCATTTTGGCCGCCGAAGCATTGGCAGAAATGGACGCTCGCCGCATTAATGGCGTCGTGGTAATTGATGCCGAACGCCGCCCCGTCGGCGCCGCCAATATGCACGGTTTCCTCCGTGCCGGAGTGGTGTAATGATTTCCTGCCGCGTAAAAGAAAAAGCCCGCAATATTCGTCTATTAGCGCTTGATGTCGATGGCGTACTGACCGATGGCCGCCTGTATTTTTCCGAAGCTGGTGACGAGACAAAAACCTTCGACACGCAAGATGGCCATGGCATCAAAATGCTGCAAAGCGCTGGCGTACAAGTTGCCATCATCACCGGCCGCACCACTGAATTAGTACAACGTCGTGCCCGAAACTTAGGCATCAAGCATTTGCAGCAAGGTCGCGAAGATAAACTCGTGGCACTGCATGAGCTTATCCAAACGCTGAACTTAAGCTTGGAAGAAGTCGCCTATGTTGGTGATGACTGGCCCGATCTGCCCGCCATTTTAGCGACAGGCCTTGGCGTTGCAGTGGCCAATGCCCACAGCGAATTACGCCAGCGCGCCGACCATGTCACCACGCTTTCTGGCGGCCGCGGGGCCGTGCGCGAAGTCTGCGATCTATTGCTCATGGCGCAAGATCGTTACGACGAAGCGCTCGCGCCGTACTTGGCACACTGATGGATACGCGCCCGCTGCTAAGAGTCTCCGGCCTTCTTTTGATTGTCGGCGCACTGGGCTACTACGGCTATGGCGGCTGGAACAGCGAAGAGCTAGGTGACAGCAGCGATGGCCGCACGCCTGACTATATCGTCGATGGCCTCGCACTCTGGGAAACCGGCCCCGACGGCCAATTACTACGCACAGCCAACGGCACGCAGCTAATACATCGCCCCAGCCCCGAACGCTTCGATCTCACCCAACCCGACTTGCGCCTCTATGACAAGGGCCAGCCCATGTGGCGCTTAACTAGCCTAACTGCGACCAGCGGCGACCCTAGCAGTGAGGCGTGGTTTAATGGCCAAGTAATTGCTGTGCGCACTATGCCCAATGCAGCACCGCTACAATTAAGCACTTCCCGCCTGCGCATCGAGCCGAAAGCCAACCGTGTCTCTACGCCTGAGCGCGTGACTATCACTAGCACGCAGGGCAAGATGAGCGGCACTGGCCTCACTGCTGACTTACAGGGCAAAAACTTGCAACTTTCATCCGCCGTTGAGGTGTCATATGCACCATCGCGCTAAGCGCATCGCCCGCCTGCTATTGCTCGCGGCTACAACACTCACTCCCGTGCTGAGCTGGGCGCTGCCTGAAGATGCAGAGCAGCCAGTCAATATCAGCGCCGATAACGCACGCTTCGATGAGAAAGCGGGCGAAGCCGTATATCGCGGCAG
>TARA_R110001592_G_scaffold123300_2_pt1 | contig 24144 bp, 22 predicted proteins | sample TARA_R110001592 | Tara Oceans TARA_R110001592 (sample SAMEA4398387) | marine metagenome | biome: Polar Biome; feature: [SRF] surface water layer (ENVO:00010504); material: water (ENVO:00002006), including particulate matter (ENVO:01000060) such as... | depth 5 m | reverse complement strand
GCGGCAACCAATGGTTCGACATGGCAGCTTACTGGAGTACAGCTTGAGGTTGGAGATGGGCTGGGAACCGATTTTGAGCATGAGGACATAGGAACCACGTTAGACAAGTGTCAAAGGTATTTTCAAATTTTTAATGCTAGCTGGTATGGTGTCGCAGCGGCTAGTGGATATTTTGAATCTGTAAGTATAACCTATAATCCACCAATGAGAGCTAGCCCTGTTATAGCCCAACTTTCCATTGCAAATGCCTCTGGTAGGTATACATCATCAGGAGCCACAAGTAGTACAATAGATGGCACAACTATCTATTCTTCTCCGGGCAGTGCTGGCGGTAATGATGGCTGGCAAGCAAAATGGATAGCAGATATTGAACTATAGGAAATGTTATGGAAATTAAAAATGCTAAATACGTTAAGGATTTAATAGACGAAAACATACTATATGTAAATATTACTGTAGGTGATTTACTTATGACTGTTCCCCTTGAAACAGCTAATCGACACTATGTAGAAATCATGCGTCAGGTAGCTGCTGGCGAACTAACCATTGAAGATGCTGACTGATGTTCGGTGAGTTGGCATTATCCGAAAGGGCTATTGCGGATCAAGGCATTCTATCCTTTGGTTCTGCAACTGCTGATGCCAGCTTTGTTATATCTTCTGATTTTGCTAACCTTCAAGCAAGCGGCAGTCTTAGCCTAGAGGCTATATCCAGTATAAGCAGAATAGGCGCGGGTACACTTACTGGCACTATTGGTGTCACATCCGAGTTTGAGCAGAGCGCCAACGCATTAAGATTTGCCACTGGTATAGTAGAGAAGTCATTTGGCTTCGTTGCCGATACAGATGGCATTCTTGTAAAAGATGGCATATCTGAGCAGTCATTTGACTTCACTCAGAATGCCTCTGGAATAAGGTTTGCAAGCGGTGTGTCTGAGCAAAGCTTTGACTTTGTGCAGTCTCTTTCTGCTAACGCATTATACTCTGCTCACTCAAGCCAGTTCTTTGATTTTACGCAAGGGTCTGAGGGAAGTAGGATACTTAACGGGGTTTCTGAAAATTTTGTTGAGTTTGACTTTATTCAAACTGCCGGAATATTAATTTACAGAAACAACTTCAATGTAGAGTTTGCTTTTGTACAGACAATAAATGGTGATCTGCTTTGGGTTGAGATAGACGCTAGCACCCCTGTGGAAACATGGAGTCAGATAAACGTCTCTGGCGGGACATGGACACCAATAAACGCTAGTGGTACAATAGAACAATGGATTAAAAAGGTGGTATAGATGGCTAGTACATACACGCAAAATTCAGGCATTGAAAAGCCGGGTACTGGTGATCAGTCAGGAACTTGGGGCGTAACTACAAATACAAACTTTGATATAATTGACCGTGCCGTTCATGGTCAGGTATCTATAGGTATATCTGGTAGTACAAACCTAACAACAAATGATGGCTCCCTTAGCAATGGTATTGCACCCGTTATTATTCTAACAGGCAGTCCGGGCGCTACATTTGAGCTTAGGGTAACCCCTACTGACCAGAAAAAACACTACACTATAAAGAATGAAACAGATGGGGCATGTAGAGTTATTTACCTAGGTGTTACCTATTCAACATCTAATGGCGTAGAGATCGCACCAAATTCAACACAATCAGTCACAGGTGATGGTGGTGGAAGCTCTGGCGTGTTTAAAAGCCTAACACCTAGCACAGACCTAGTTAACGATCTAAGCCCCCAGTTAGGCGGATCACTTGATGTTAATGGGGAAACCATCACATCTGCGTCAAACGGAAACATTACACTTGCTCCACATGGAAGTGGTCGCGTTCTCATGAATAGCGGAGTGGGTATTACAGGCTCTGCTATTGTGACTGGTGATTTGGTTGTTGATAATGTAAACATCAATGGAAACGCAGTAACAGTTACCAATACAAACGCTAACTTAACCCTAGCCGGGAACGGCACTGGAAAGGTTCTTCTAAGCAACCTTTCTTACCCAAGCGCAGATGGCACAGCCAATCAAGTTCTTAAAACTGATGGTTCTGGGACCCTTACTTTTGCAAATGCAGGGTCAAGTCTTGGTTCAACTCTTACATTGGGAAACTGGACTATAGAAGTTGATGGAAGTAACAACCTTCTATTTAAGTACAGCGGTGATACAAAGATAAGAATGACATCCGCTGGTGCGCTAGATGTAGAAGATGATGTAACAGCTTATAGCGGTATATAGTTATGACACTTCCCGGTTCTGGAACAATAAGCATAAATAGCTTAGTCGGTGAGTTTGGTGGATCGGCTCCTCATGCTCTTAGTGAGTATTACAGGAATGGTAGCTTAGTCTCTTCTGGCAATACAAATGTACCTACATCTGGGGCCTTGTCGTTGTCTGATTTCTACGGCGCAACAGCGACAACAACAAGAGATATCCGTGTTAGATTATACTACTATGCCAATCATGCATATACTGCTTTTGGTGTTACTTCGGCAAATAGCGCGGCGGCTCCTCAGTCATATTCTGGTAGTCTGTTGTATAACCCATTCACTATTTACTCTCCAGTTTTTAGGGCAGGAACAGGGTTTTTAAATCAAAATCTTAGCTTTGGGATGTCTCAGAATAAAAATGCTCAGGCAAGTCTTATGTATTTGTACGGGGGTACAAGTCCAACAGCAGTAAATGATGTAGTGTTTTATTGGTACTCTGCATATGTTTCAAGCAGTGGCAATGGAGGCTCAAGAGGTTATTCACTGGTATTTAATTCAAATGGATCAATAGCAAGCCTTACTCAAACAAGCACTACCTACTATTACCAGATAATAACTCTAGCTACACAAAACATTAACAGTAATCATAGATGGTATCAGTGGAAGATAGTCTCTCCCAATGCGGTAGAAAGTTCTTCGGAAATAATTACTGGTGACCCTCTAAATCTTAGCTCTGTAACACAGCCTGCATAAGAGAGAAGCTAAATGCCTCTTCAAAAATTACAATTTAGACCCGGAATAAACAAAGATGTTACGTCTTATTCCAATGAGGGCGGCTGGGTAGATGGAGACAAGATAAGATTTCGTCTTGGTTTTCCAGAGAAGATTGGTGGATGGCTAAAGTATAGCGTCAACACCTTTCAGGGAGCCGCTCGCGCTCTCCACAATTGGATAGCCTTAGACGGGTCTAACTTTTTAGGCATAGGGACTCATCTAAAATACTATATAGAAGAGGGTGGAGGCTTTAATGACATCACCCCATTAAGAGCAACCACAGCGGCTGGTGATGTTACGTTTGCAGCGACTAACGGCTCTACAACAATCACAGTTTCAGACACAAATCACGGTGCTGTGTTAAATGATTTCGTTGAAGTTTCTGGCGCTGCTACCCTAGGCGGCAATATAACAGCAGCCATACTAAATGCTGAACATAAGATAACCGCAGTTGTAAGCTCAAGTCAGTATCAAATAGTTGTTTCCGCTACAGCTAATGGCTCTGACACGGGCAATGGCGGCAGCTCAGTTGTAGGTAAGTATCAGATTAATGTTGGCCTCAACTCACAGGTCGGAGGAACTGGTTGGGGTTCCAGCACATGGGGAAGGCTTGGCTGGGGTTCCGGCTCTTCCTTAACAACTACAACAAACATAAGACTGTGGTCACATGATAACTTTGGAGAAGACTTAATTATTAACCCAAGGGACGCAAACGTGTACTATTGGGACAAGGGTGTAGGTCTTGGCGCTAGAGCTGTAGAGCTTTCTACTAAAAGTGGGGCTAAATCAGCTCCACAGATAGCTAAGCAGATACTTGTGTCAGATCAGGACAGGCATGTTCTGGCGTTTGGATGTGATGCAATTAACTCTAGCTCAAGTGCCGCTCAAGGGAATGGTGTGCAGGACCCACTACTTGTTAGATTCTCTAGTCAAGAGAACGCAGTTGATTGGTATCCAACAAGCACAAACACCGCTGGTGACCTTATACTTGGTTCTGGCTCTGAGTTTGTGCAAGCGGTGGAGACAAAGCGTGAAATTCTTGTGTGGACTGATACATCTCTTCACTCAATGAGGTTTATTGGGCCACCGTTTACTTTTGGTATACAGCAGTTAGCTTCAAACATCACAATTATGGGACCTAATGCTGCTGTTGCAACAGAAGACGTTGTCTACTGGATGGGTATAGATAACTTCTACACTTACTCAGGTCAGACAAAGCAGCTCAACTGCACAGTAAAAGATCATGTGTTTAACGATTTTAACTTCTCTCAGTCTGATAAGGTGTATGGAGGAATTAACTCTGAGTTTTCAGAGGTGATATGGCTTTACCCATCTGAGACAAACTCCTTAGCCAGCGGCGGCTCAGGAGAGAACGACAAGTACGTTATATACAATTACAAAGATGACATTTGGTATTACGGCAACCTAAGTAGATCAGCTTGGATCGACAGAGGCATAAGAAACTTTCCTATAGCTACCGAAAGCGGATACTTATATAACCATGAGTTTGAGTATGACGATGACGGGTCAGCTATGGCTTCGTTTATTGAGTCAGCACCTATGGACATAGGTGACGGAGATAGGTTTACTCTAGCCACAACGGTAGTTCCCGATCTGACGTTTGTTGGCTCAACAGCACTATCTAGCCCTCAAGCAACATTTACCTTAAAGGCCCGCACAGAACCCGGCGCGGCCTATGGCAGCACATCTAGCGGATCAACCGTAAGAACAGCATCGTCCCCTGTAGAGACCTTCACAGAGCTTCTTAATCTAAGGGTAAGGGGTAGGTCATTCGCTATAAAGGTTGACTCATCTGCTCTAGGCACAAAATGGAAGCTGGGATCACCTCGCGTTGATATACGCCCAGATGGTAGGCGCTAATGGCTGTAATTAATGTACCAGCACCAAGACTGCCTGAGCCTACTCAGGAGTATTCCTTGCCATATATGCAGGATTTACTGAGAGCGTTAGAAATATTTATTGAGCAGGAAAGAACACCGGGAGAGCTTAGGGGTACAAAGATAACTTTAACTGACTTGCCGACAGCATCGACAGGTCTTGAATCGGGAGCCTTATGGAACAACTCAGGTGTGGTAAATATAATACCATAGTACAAATATGGCTCAAAAAAAATTGCAGAAAAACAGCGTGTATAGCGAATACGATGAGGATGGGGACGGCATAGTCACGGATGAAGAGCTTTCTCATGTTAAAGAGATAAAGAAGACCGAGACAGAGCTAAGGAAAAACTTAGCGCAGTTGCGTATGGCAAGGTGTACCCTGATATTCATGGGTGTGTATGCGACTTTCCTTGCTTCTCCCTTGTGTTCTGCCGAAAAGCTAGAGGGGTTAGCTGGGGTAACAGACCTTATATTCCTTAGCGGAAGCGGGATTGTGGGAGCCTACATCGGAATGACAACTTGGATGAGTAAAAAATGATACAGGCATTGATAGGCCCTATAGGGTCATTACTGGGTACTTGGCTTGAGGGTAAGGTCGAAACAAAGAAGGCAGAAACTGGCGCTAGGGTAGCGCGAGCCAAAGCCGAAGCGACTATAATGCAGAAAAAGGCTACAGGAGAAATCGACTGGGACTTGAAGATGGCTGATGCCTCTGCTCACAGTTGGAAAGACGAGTGGCTTACAATTATTTTCTCAATACCCTTAATATTATCATTCTGTGGTGACTGGGGCAGGCAAATAGTTTCAGATGGGTTTATGGCTCTAGAAACCATGCCAACCTACTACCAATATACCCTAGGAACAATTGTAGCCGCCAGTTTTGGAACACGCGCAGCAACCAAGTTTTTTGGCAAAAAATGAAAGGGCTTACAAAATAAAGACTTAACTGATACAATCTCCTAACTTTAAAAGTTACATATAACTTTATAGTCGGGGGACTGGAGATGGCACAGCCAACTTTACCTAGGTCAGTATACGAAGAGACTGCAAGACTTTTTTTTGAGTACAAAAATAGTGTAACCGCCGCTGCTAGAGCGTCTGGGCTTGGATATCACACTTATGCCTCTAGGCTTAGAAAAGCAAGAGAGATGGGGCTTGTTGATGGCAGCGCGTCCATACCTGTGAAGGAAAGGGAAAATGTTGTTACCGCTAAGATTATCCTGAAGCCTGTATACAGAATACAGCAGCGCAAGTCGAAGCCGAATGAGAACAAAAGAGTTCTGGCTATAGGCGACTGTCATGATGGACCAAACCTTCCTGATAAGACTAGGTTCTACGCTATGGGAAAATATGCGAAGGAAAACGAAGTTGATCAAATTATTCAGATCGGAGATTTTGCAAGCGTTGACTCTCTCAATAGGTTTGACGGCAACGATACTCTAAAAGGCAAGGAAAAGCCCTCATTTGGGCAGGACATGCAGAGCTTTCAAGAGGCTATTAGAGCATTTCACAAGGGCCTAGACGGCTATGATGTTCCGAAGCATGTCACTCTTGGCAATCATGAAGATAGGATTTGGTCGTATACTAACAAAAATCCTGAGATAGTGAACATGCTTGATCAGATACTGTTTGCTACAATGGATGACTACAACTGGACTTACTCTCCATATGGTGAGTTCTATTTTATAGGCGATGTAGGTTTTACTCATGCTCCTTTAAATACAATGGGTAAGGCGTATGGTGGAATGCAGTCAGAAAACTCAATATCAAGGGATGCTATGCATGACATAGTCTATGGGCATAGTCATAAGCGCCTAGACAAGACCTTTCCAAAGATAGGTAATCAGTTTGTAAACATAATCAATTTAGGAACAAGCCTACCAGAAGGACATATAGAAGAGTATGCTAGACATACATTAACTGGATGGTCTTATGGGGTCTACGACATCCAGATAAAAGATGGTAAAATATACGAAACGAATTGGTTGCCAATAGGTAAGTTGATGAAAGAGTATGGTGAGGGATATGCGGGAGATTAAAAAGATAATTGTCCACTGCGCGGACACACCCGAAGGGCGAGACGTGAGAACTGCGGAGATAAAACGCTGGCACACAGAGGAGCGTGGCTGGAGTGATATCGGTTATCATTGGGTCGTTGAGTTGGACGGTTCGCTTCACGCTGGGCGTCCTGAGGAAATCAGTGGCGCTCATTGTAAAGGGCATAACAGTAGCAGCATCGGCATATGCTATGTGGGTGGTTCTGATGCTAGTGGCGATCCTAAAGATACACGAACCGAAGCGCAAAAAGAGGCGCTGAAGAAATTAATTGTTGATTTATTAGACAGGTATAGCGATGCAGAGGTATTTGGGCATCGTGATTTCTCTGAGAAAGCCTGTCCTTCATTCGATGCTAAAACAGAGTACGCAGGTCTTTAAGGAGTAGAATATGTTACCAATGCTTTTAGGATTAGCTGGTTCCGGTTTAGCCGGTGCTGGTATGCTCGGCGGGATGGGCGCTCTTACCGCTGGTGCGCTGGGTTCTGGGCTTGGGTCATATCTTGAAACAGGAGACCTTGGTCAAGGTATCCAGACTGGTCTTATGTCATTCTTGGGCGGTAAGGCCCTTGGTTCCATGATGGGTTCTGGTGCGGATGCAGCGGGAGCGGCTGCACAGGCCACCCCAGCGGCTGCTTTAACTCCGGCAAATGTTGACACATTGACAGCAGGCACATTTGGAGACTCTTTAAGCCCTGCGTTGGCAAATCAAGCGGCTGCTCCGGTGGCCTCTTCTGGAAACTTTCTTAGCAATCTAACTGCTGACCCTACAGCAGGCATTGGAAGTAGTGTACCCGCTGACGCAACAATGGGACAGAAGTTTGGATTTGCCAAAGACGCCGCCTTTAACCCATATTCGCTAGGCGCTGCTGGAACTGCTGGCCTGATGATGCCGCCTCCAGATTTAGATATAGAAAAGAAAAAGTTCAACACAGAAGAAGCTGAGGCTTATGACAAGAAGCAGTTCACCCCCGGTGCTGACTACCGTCCGGGCATTGACAAAGAGTTTGATTACTTTGGCCCAGCTCAATTTGCTGACGGCGGCCTAGCGGCCCTGCGTTACGCAGAGGGTGGCGAAATGGACATGTCAGAGCAGCCAAATGACAAAGAGCTTATCTCTGAGGCTGTTGACGCAATTAAAGGTAAGGATGACAATCCACAGGTTGTGCTGGCTAGATTTGTATCTCGTTATGGTGAGGAAGCCCTTCGCGACCTCGTTGAGCGTGTTCAGACAGGCCAGTTTGATGAGAATGCGGAGGCTACAGAGGGACAGGTCAGCGGTGTCGGTGACGGCATGGATGACATGATTCCCGCAACACTAGAAGGAGAACAGGACGTTGTATTATCCGATGGTGAGTTTATCGTTCCTGCGGATGTGGTTAGCGGACTGGGCAACGGCTCGACTGACGCAGGCTCGAAGTCTCTTTATGAAATGATGGACCGTGTCCGTGAAATGCGGACAGGCGGCACAATGCAGCCCAAGCAAGTGCCACAGAGTAAAATGCTACCAGTATGATCATATCAGTAGTACCCAGAGAAGCTCTGGGGATCGTCTGGGGAGACGTAGCAAAGTTAATGAATAGGTCAGTGGAAACTTCCAATGGGAAGTATCACATTGATGACTTGTACCACGCTATAGTTGGTGGTCAGTACGTTTTGTGGGTTGTAATGGATGGCAATGAAGCTATAGCCGCTATAACAACAAGCGTAATATCCTATCCGGGCCGCAAAGCAATGGCAATGGATTGGATAGGCGGCAGAAGAATGAGAGAGTGGCTACCTATGGCGGTCGAAACTTTGTCAGAATACTCAAGGAAGAATGGTTGTTCTCACCTTGAGGGGTACGGAAGAAAAGCGTGGGGACGATGGTTATCTAAGTACGGCTGGAAGCCGGAATATATTGCTTATAGAATGGAGCTGTAACAATGAGCAAAGGCTCACCTAAACCAACAGATCAGACGGTTGTTCAAACCAACCTTCCCGAATATGTACAGCCATACTTTGAGCGTCTTCTAAACAGAACAGAAGCCGAGACAAAGCAGCAGTATCAGCCTTACCAAGGTCAGCGATTACAGACTGGTGGCGTTGATGTTACTGATGCCCAGCAGATGGGGCGCAATATTGCTGGTCAAGGTATTCAAGGCTTACCCCAAGCTCAAGCGGCTACCATGGCTGGACTTGGAAGATCATTGCAAGGCATGGGTTATCAAGCTGGTCAGTTTGATAATGCAGCAGCCCAGCAGTATATGGACCCTTTCATGCAGCAGGTGGTAGATGTTCAAAAAAACCAAGCTATTCTTGACGCACAAAGACAAAACGCAGGACGCGCGGCGCAAGCCGTTGAGGCTGGCGCATTCGGTGGCTCCAGACAAGCAGTCCAGCAAGGCCTCGCAAGTGAGGCGCTTTCAAGGCAGTTGGGCGAAATACAGGCTTCGGGGCAGCAGCAAGCATATGAGTCGGCACAAGGACAGTTTGAAAGAGACAGATCAGCAAGAGCAGAAGCAGAACGATTAGGTATAGGAGCAGCAGGAGCGGCTTCTGGGCAAGCAGCCCAAATGGCTCAGTTGGGTCAAATGGCTCGTGAAGGGGATATCCAAGCCGCTTCTATGTTAGAGAAGATTGGCCGGGATATTCAGGCAGAGAAACAAGCTGGTCTGGATATTTCTTATGAAGATTTTGTACGTCAGCGGGATTATGACCGCGAACAGTTGCAGTTCTATTCATCCATTCTTAGAGGTGTACCTGTACAGCCTTCAACAGAAACAACCAAACTTCAATCTTATAACCCTATCCAGCAATTGCTTGGAACAGGCGTTTCAGCCTTAGGATTATATAAAGGTATGGGCGGCTAATTAATGAACATTATAGACATCCAAGACAGCCTCAAGAACTTCTCTGAAAATCAGCTTATCAAAGAAATGCAGATGCCTTCTGGCAACGCTCCGCAGTTTCTTGTACTTAGCGAAATACAGCGCCGCAAGCGCGTCAGAGACGACTTTAGCAAGCGTCAGGCCGCTCAAGAGCCAACCGTTGCTGAAGAGGCTGTAGCCGCTGCTGGTGTGCCTATGCAAGGTATTGCTGGTATGTCAGAAGCTATGGCACCTCAAAGCGCAGTTTCTGAAGGCATTGGTACTGTCATGCCTCAAGCCATGCGCCCGCAAGCGCCAATGGCTGCGCCTGTACCAGATGACATTGCCATGGGTATGAGGTCTGGTGGGCTGATGTCATATGGACAAGAGCTTTCAAGCCGCATGTCTGACGACAAGATTGATCCATTCCTAGATGAAGTTGAGCAAATGGCCAGCACTAGATTTGGTATTGATTCTATTCCCAATAGAGAGGTTCCGCTTCACCACGACCGTATTGACAAATCTTTTACGAATGAGGACTTTCCTACGCCGAATTTTGAGCCTTTCCAGACAGTTCTCGGTGACAGAGGGGGAAAGGGCTTCCCTAGGACTGCGGTGCAACCTAGGGCTACGCCATATTCTCAGTCCTTGTTTGGTTTCGCTGATGGTGGCTTAATTAAGGCTCAAAATGGTTTGCCTCTTGGCTTACGTCAAAGAAACCCCGGAAACATAAGGCCCGGTGCTGGGTTCATAGGTGAGTCTGGTGATGGTGGAGGGTACGCCACATTCGGATCTGATGATGAGGGCCTAAGAGCAATACAAAGACTACTGATGACATACGGAGACAAGTATGACATCAAGACTCTTAGACAGCTTGCTAATAGATATGCGCCGCCATCAGACAACAATCCTACTGATAGCTACATAGACTTCCTTTCAGATAAGACAGGCATTGGCGCTGACGATGAGATAAATCTTGCTGAAAGCGGGTCTTCTATTATTCCTGCCATAGTTGGTTTTGAGCAGGGGCAACAGCCATACAGTCAAGCCCAGATAGATAGGGCAATCAGGGCAGCAGGAACTGATGATCCAGCAAAGGTTTCTGAAATCCTTGGGAAGCCTTTGTCAGACGACATTCTTAATCAACGACTAGATCAAGAGCCTGATATTCTTTCCAGCCTTATGGGCGCTAGGGCTGATGATGGGTCTTCTGAGTCAGATAAACCGTCTGAAGCAGAAATAAAAGCAAAAGTAGACGCCATGAAAAGAGCGAGCGGTCTTGGTCAATATAAAGGGACTGTGCCAAACCTTGGTGGCAGCGGTGTTGTTGTCCAAGATATTGATGACCTTTCAAGGGCTGCTGCAAAGAATGCACAGACTGCTACCAATCAAATTGTCACGTCAGCGGAACAAGGGGCGTCAGCCTTAGAGGTCGGAGACAGAATTGACGATGCAAAGGCTTCTTCTGATAAAACATCTATTATTCAAGCTCAATCAAAAGACATGCAGTCTGCTGAATTAGAAGGTGAGGCTGCAAGCAACAATGAAGAGGCGAAAAAACTTTTAGATGAAGCGGATAAGCTTGAAAGTGTTGCTAAAAACTCTCCTCCAGCAGTGAAAGCTACTTTGGAAAAAGAGGTTAAGAACAAAAGAACGCAAGCTGGTCAATTGGTAACTTCTGCTCAAGGCCAGTCTTCTCAGGCAGCGGATGCTTCTGCTGCGGCTGAATCTCAAAGAAGCAGTTTAGTCCCCGATGAGGGAACAATTGACACGAAAAAAACAACATCAGACACTAAAACTGAAGAAAAGACTGATGATGGCAAGGAGCCTATTAAACCGCCTGTGCCAGCCGCCCCCGAAGCAGAAAGTGAAGGCACTTCAATAGAAGCAGAAATATTGAAGATGCAGGAGGACCTAAAGAAGGGCAGAGAGCAGGACAAGTGGCTCGCTATCGCTCAGGCTGGTCTTGCGCTAATGTCATCTAAAGAGCCAACCTTGCTTGGTGCCGCTGGTGAAGCTGGCGTGTCTGGCTTGAAGGCTTATCGTGAGTCTCAAGACAGATACCAAGAAGGTGTTATTGATCTGGTTAACGCTAGAGCTAAATTAGACAAAAGCAAAAAACCGGCAATAGCTCAAAAAGATATCCTTGATGCTCAGGTAGAAATAATGAAAGACCCACTAGCCACCCCAGAAGACAGAGCGAGAGCTAAATCCATAGTGGACAGCATAGTTGGTGGAGCTGGGTTTGGCCTTGTAAAAATCCCTCAACAAGCAGCTTCTTAGGGGGTGAGACATGGGTGAATATTACCCAAAAGGTCAGTCTGGAAGAACTTACGGCTTTAGTATTCAAGGCGATCAGCCCACAGAGTATGAAAAGCAGTACGCCACTCAGTATATATCTGGGCAAGGCGATATCTTTGCTAGCGACCAAGAGCAATTAATAGACACAGATAAAGAGCGTGGCTTCTTTGGCGCTGTCGGTACAGGTATCGACACCCTACAGATGATGTACGGCTCTTCTCTGGAGGGTATTGGCAAAAGCACTGGCATAGATGCTTTAAAAGATATTGGTTCTGGCATTGTAGAGACAAACAAGCAGCAGCTTCAGGAGTCAGGGGCAAACGCCACCAGACTAGATGATGTAAAAGACATCGGATCAGGATTTCAGTTCTTCAAAGAAACACTTGGCGAACAAGTACCCCAGCTTGGGTCAACCTTAGCTGGCTCTGCTGTTGGTGCAAAAATAGGCTCCTTTTTAGGCCCAGTTGGAACTGTTGTTGGTACGGTTGCTGGTGGTCTAGCCGCAAACCTTCCGTTCTTCTACGGTGCAAACCGCGAAGCTCAGAAAGAAGCGGACTTAGAAGGCGGTCGTCCAGTACAAGTTGATGAGGGCGTTGCAGCCCTTACAGCCATACCGCAGGCATCCTTAGACTTCATTGCTGACAGAATATTGATAGGCAGAATCATCAGCCCTAAGTGGCTTGGTGGTGGCGGCATGTTCTCTCGTGGTGCAAAAAGCGCTGGATTTGGTGCTGTGGCAGAGGTGCCGACAGAAGTTGGGCAACAAGTTCTTGAAAGGTTGCAGGCCGGTCAAAGCCTTACTAGCGATGAAGCCATTAAACAATATACCGAAGTTGCTGTAGCCGCTGGACTGGTTGGTGGAACCGTAAGGGGAGCCACTGGCGTTCTGGGCGGAGATGTAAAAAAGAAAGAAGCGGCAGAAGCACAGCGTCAATTAGATGAAGACGCCATTGAGGAAGGGCAACGCGCAGGGGAGAGAATAACTCTAGGCAAGGTTGGCTATGACTCTCGTATGCCACCTGAGCCAGAAGAAGCCCAAGCCGCTCCAGAGGCTGAGGTCACAGACACAAATCTGACCGAAGAGCAGAAGACCTTAGCTCTTGTAGAGGCGGCCAAAGAAGCCAAAAGGGCGTTCATGCCTATCCCCTTGGACTCCACTGTGTGGAGAGCTGAGGACGTACAAAAGATACAGGCCTCGCGTCAGGCTAGTGGCATAGACCCCAATGCTGATGTGACCAGAGAAGAGCTTGTGTCATTGTACGGGGAAGACGTGGCGGCTCAGTTTGACCTCATACAGCGCCCAAGCATGGCACCAAAGCCAAAGGCTCCGATATTTTCAGTTAAGCAAAAAGATGATGTCAAGGCAGAGCTTGATAAGCGTGGCAAAGTAAACAGAGGTCAGCTTAAACGAGCAGCAAAGACAGACTCAACTCAGGTTATTGATGATATATTAAAAGACCTAGAAAATGACGGTGTGATAAAACACACTGGCAGAGGTAGATATAAGCTATCCACAGACCCAACTCTTGATCCTCTTTACAAGCAAAAGCAGCAAAGGGATAAGGCAAGAAGTTCCATAGAACAAATTGAGGCACCTAAAAAGGCAGCCATTGAGGCCCGCGATAAGGCTCTTGAGCGCAACAACGCTGCTGCTGCAAAGAACCTGAACGATCAAATAGAGCAGATGGAGGCAACCGCAGCGGAGCCTAAAAGACTTCTAGCAGAAGCAGAGGCAGAGATAGATGCTGCTGACGCTCAGGTTAGAGATCAAGAGGCTGCTGAGAGAGCGCAGACAGAACTTGAGGAAGCTGAGCAGGCCAGTAAGATTGCCAAAGAAGCAGAGGCCGCTGCCTATCGCGCTGAGTATAATCAGAAGCGAAGAGCTATTGCTAAAAAGCTAAGAAAATATCTTCGTGGCCTTGGTCTTGGGGATGTGTCTCTAAGGGTGTCAGACTACATAGAAAGAGAAGCTGGAGTTAAAGACCCTAACATAGAAGGGGTGTTTGATTCCAATAAGCGTTCTATTGGATTGGCTATGTCAATCTATGACCCGAACATGACTGACGAGGAGTATTTCCACTCCCTCAGAAATGTTCTTGATCACGAGATTATCCATGCCCTTCGTGAGCTTGGACTGTTCACTGATGCCGAGTACAAGACCCTAGTAAAAGCTGCACAGAATACAAAGTATGTAGCCATCAAGGGCGGCACTGGAGAGAAGAGAGCTTACACATTCCACGACAGGGCTATCAGGCTCAATCCACCAAGAGAGGGTATGAATGAGGAGCAATCTCAAGACCTGATTGATGAAGAAGCTGTTGCCGAGATGTTCCGTGCCTATGCTGACGGACGCCTAAAGATTGCAGGCAAGCCGAAGAGCCTGTTTGATAGGATCATGAAGTTCTTCAAGGCGCTTGGTCAGGCACACAGTGATGAGGGCTTTGACTCAGCAGCAGCCATCTTTGACAACATAAAGACAGAAGACAAGTCTAAGCAGATTGGCTCTAGGCAAAGAAAGCCTTTCTCTCCTCCTCAAAGCGTTGACAAGTATTCCACCGCTGGTGTGGCAGCCGGATACATCGCCCCAGACCTAGGCAATATTGAAAGAATCAATCAAGACTTCCGCTCTGTTACAAAAAGAATACCAAAGCTGACAGACGCAGCTAAAAAGCTGTTAGAGGGAGAGGTCACATACGATCAGTATGACAATCTGGTTAACGAATTTAAACCAATTATCCCATATGAAACTGTGCCAGCGCCAGCTTCTACGAATGATATGCAGGGAGCTTTAGCGGCTAACAAACTGCCAAAATTAGGTATGGGCAAAAACATACCTGAAGGCACTAGGGTTAAGTTAAGGCTTGATATACCAGCGTATACTCAAAAAGGCGTTTGGATTCCTACTATTCACGATCAGGGCAACAGAACAATAGCTCACGAAAGCACAGCAGTTGTAACTGATGCAAACTTTTCTGCTAGTGACAGGGTGGCATCACGAATCGCTGCCGGAGCTACAAAGGGGCCGTTTGCAACAATAGATGGAAACTTCAGACAGGTAGGCCCAGATGAGGCTTTTGAAGTAGCTAGGCTGGCTATGACTGATCCATCATTTGTACAAATTGGATTTGACCCAGAGCGCCATTCTTACTTCTATGACAGAATGACAACACAGCCAGTTGTGTCTGCTGACCTTGTTGTTCAGGTCGGTCCTCTTGTAATGGCAAAAAATCCTGTGTTTGCCCCTAAGAGTGATTTTAAATACTCAACAACACAAAGTTCCATAGAACCTTTTGTGTCTACACCTGCACGGGTAAAGAACAATGTTGCTAGGTCACAGGTTGGCATTGACGAGAAGTTAGCTCAGGCCTCCGTACTGCACAGGATTGATGAAAACAACGAGTTCATAGACACCCGCGTATTTAACAACAAGGGGAAGCCTGTAACTATTCGCGTACCTGTTGGCCTGCGAATGCTTCAAGATGAATCAGGCAATGTAGTTTTAGACCCTAGTAATAAAGCTGACTTTGATAAGATTGTTACAATCATGGCGGCTGAGGCAGAGGCCTCACTGCGCGGTGACAAAAGTGCTATTGGCTGGTACGAAGACAAAATAGTCACAATGTTTAACTTTATCTCCGGGGTAAAGGCCGGGAACCAAATGATGTTCCCTGACATTGGCTCTGACCCAGACCATAAAGCAGCATTTACATTTGCCATGGCGGTCACATCTAACGGAGTAGCGGTAACTGATAATTTTCAATACGCATCAGAGCAATACAAGGCTTGGATAGAGACAGGAAGATTCCCAATAAAAGGATTTGGAAGCAAGGGGTCTGCCGCTATGCGGAAGGCATTCTTGTTTTACAACTCACTAAAGGATGCTGGCAAGACAGACGTTGAGATACAGTCATATCTTAGCCAAAAGACAACTGTCAGTGAGCTAAAGAAGAACCCCATATTTAAAGAGCTTAAATTGACCGTGCCGAGTGGTGAGCTTGCTAGCACAGAGGTTAGTTTAGCGTTTATTCTTGGGCCTAAGATTGGCAATGGGTTCTACATGAATCTAAATGGTGACTTCAATCCACTTACCATGGATCTGTGGTGGATGCGTATGTGGAATCGCATCACCGGAAAGCCATTTAAAAAACCTACTGATGCTACCAACGACAAGAACAGAAAAAGAATACAAAAAGCTCTTGAGGGCGAGTTAAACGAATATGAGCAACAAACCATTGAAGAGACCATGCTTGATGAGGGTCTGGATTCGATAGAAGGGCAAAACGTAGATCAGTTTGCCGTTGCCATAAACGCCAAGTTCCAGAGAGAGTTTGGAAGATATGGAAAAGATCAGGCTGATCTTAGGCCAATTAAGACAGAGCTTTTTAAAGCCACAGATACACATTCACAAAATTTAAGTGGCAAGTTTGAGCAGGCAACCCCAAGAAACGGCACAGAGAGAGCCGCGATGAGGCGAGCCACAGAAAGTGCTAGGGAACTTTTAAAAGACAAGACTGGTATTGATATCAACAATGCTGACTTTCAGGCATTGATGTGGTATCACGAGAAAAGGCTTCTTGCTTCTATGGGTGTTGGCAAAGGTCGCGGGTCTGATAACGATTACGTTGACGGAGCTATAGAGTATGCAAGAAAGGAAGGATTTACAGATGAACAAATCGCAGAAGCACTCCCCTCAGCAGACAGAAACAGAATCTATCCTGACACAAGTGCCGGACGATCAGATGAGGACATTAGCCGACAGTCTGCTAAAGACGATACCACCGCTAACCTCAAGTACAGCGTCAGCCCAGCAAAAGCTGCGACAATCGCCGTCAGGATTAGTGCAGGGGATAATGGACGAGTATGGCGTAGGCAGAGATCAAGCCGAAGAGTGGGCCAATATGATGTAGTCGCTGACTACAAATCTCTTCCATTTGCAAACAGACTTTATAATGAGCAGGGCATAAAGGTTCCTGTTATCTATGAGCTTGCTCAAACAATTAAATCTGCACAGCAGTTTGCACAGGCAATAGATAACGCAAAAATATTACAAGGCCCGCTAGGTGCCTCTGTTTATGTGTATCCAGCAGAAACAAATTCAGACGAAATCGGCTACGCAGACATGAGACTGTTTCTAACAGAGGACGGTGCGGCTGGCTTTGCAATAAAAGATGGTGAAATAGAAGGCATAAAAGACATAGTCTCTGTTTTCAATAGCCCTAGAACACCTTATGTAGAAGGGCAGGACAGGGGAAAGGGAACCGTTGTAAGTGATGTCCTTAGAAAGCCAGTTTATGCAGGATTTAATTATTCTGCAATTAGATTAGCTGTTGAAGAGGGTGGCAACAAACTGGATGCATTCGACACCTTCCTTCCGGGGGCTTACAGTGCAAACGGATTTACAATACGTTCCAGAATGTCTTGGAATAACGAGTTCTCACCTGATGGTTGGGACAAGGAGGCGTACAAGCTCTTTAACAATGGCGAGCCTGATATTGTCTTTATGTACTACAACCCTAAGCGCAGAGAGACTTATGCCAATGGAGATCAAGAGGGTGAGCGTTTCCTAGACTATGGTGACGCGGTTGACGCACAAAATGGTGCCGCTCTTAATCCTAACTCAATTAACAGGCAGCTTGATTCTCAAAGAATAGATACCATTCAGCTTGTGGAAAACGATGAAGCCACTATTGGAGAGCTAGATGGGGAGCAGATAACAGAGCTAAACAAAGCTCAGGAGATGCTTGAGAGCCTACCAAAGGCCACCAGAAAGTTCTCTACAGCTCCATCAAACCCATTCGCTACAGTGCCAGCTCCTAAGAAGTTCCCCGGATTTGAGAAGTATAACTCTCTATTCGGCGTGATAAAGGACGGTAACAGAGCCGTGCCTGTTCTTATGTTTGCTGGTAAGGATGGCATAAACAGCAGCGGGAAACGGTTTGGGTTTGGCAAGTATCACATTCAAGAACGAGGCCATGAAAAGGAGTTCCTAGAAAACTCCAAGTTCCCCGATGCGGAAACCGCTATCCAGCAGCTTATGTTTGCTTGGCACAAGCAGGGGCATAAGGACGGAGAGAATGTAATATCTTTCCCTGATGGAGGCCGCTCTAACAAGGACTTGCGTCTGGAATGGAAGCGCCCATCTCATAGCTCTCCTCCGGTAATCCTGTCACTTCAGTACGGAACGGTTTCAGACCCAGATGTCTTAGCAGAGTTTGGTTACACCAGACCTGTGCCTATCTACTCAATCAGAACAGCCTACCCTGATGTCAAGGCAAAGAAGCGAAGTGTTTCCTTTTCAGCTATACCGGCAGACTCTACGCCTATGCGTGTTGTTGATCAGCAAAATCACATTACATATTCTGCTGCGTACAATACCATTGCTAAAATACTGAAGCTGACCCCATTGATCAGCGATCAAAAGGCAGAGGATGTAGCGCAGAGTTTCCTCACTAAATTCCAAGACGCCTTTCTTCCCGTAGCCAAGATGATTGACGAATTAAAGGCTCAAGGCATGTCCATCTCTGATGGCATGGATACATATCTACAAGAGACATTGTTCCATGGCAGGGTGGGTGAAAAGCTAAACACAAAACAAAAAGAGACTTACGAGCCTATAGCTCAGCAAGTCAAAAACATTGATGTGCAGGATTCTTCTTTTGAAATACTAAGAACGCAAAGCGAGTACACAAGAAAGTCTTTCGAGACCACAAAAAGCAAGAGGATGGCTATAATTGATTCCTACTTGTATGCACTACATGCAAAAGAAAGAAACGCATATATTAGATCAATAAACAATGATCTGGACAACGGTTCTGGCATGAGTGATGCCGAGGCTGATCGTATTATTAACTGGGTTGAAAGTTTAGACTCAGGTAATCAGGCCATCATAAAAGGTATTGAGAGCAGGGTTCGTGATGTTGTAGCCGACACCAATCGGATCAGAGTTTCTTCTGGTCTTACTCCAGACTTTGACAGTCAAGAGCCTGTTACATTGCAGGATGGCACCATTGCAGAGGTTCCACAGTATCAAAATTATGTACCTCTCAGAGGTATCTTTGACGCTGATGGTGAAGCTCAGGAAGATGGATACTATACAGGTGGGGCCGGAACCAAAGGGTACTCAGTTAGAGGCCGTGAAGACAGACGCGCACTTGGTCGCCAAGAGTATGCAACAAACATACTTGCCGCAGTATTCTTACAAAATCAAAACGCAGTTATAAGGGCAGAGAGAAATAAGGTCGGCATATCCTTCCTTGAGTTGTTGGAATCTGATCCTGAACTTACAGGTCAATATGCAGAGATCGTAGACACCGTACCTTTGACCAGAGGCATGGTGAATGGATCAGTGCGAACAATCGTTGACCGAAACGCCATGAACGATCCGAATATTGTTGCCGTCAAGAGAGATGGTCAGCATGTCTACATAAGGTTTAGAGATCAAAGGCTGGCACAGGCGCTAAAGGGCGGCACCGGAGTTTCATCACAGACATCTAATGCTCTTGTGAAGGGTCTGGGGAAGATCAACAGATACCTATCGAACATCAACACCTCATACAACCCTGAGTTTTTAATTACAAACATGCTCAGAGACATTCAAACTGTTGGCGTAAACGTCAACCAGTATGAACAGGAGGGCATAGTCAAAGAAGTTCTAGGTAACTTTAAGGATGCTTGGAAGTCAGTTAAAGAAGTTGTTGTTGATGAGCGTAATGTTGTCGATGACCCTAACGTACCAGTATCTGAGTTGACTGGAGCCGCTTTATTTAGAAGGTTCCAAAAAGCTGGAGGACAGAACGCAACAAACCAAATTAGTGACTTGAGTGATCAGGTTGCTGGCATAAAAAGACTTACCGATGACATTGCCGAGCAGGGAGCGAGAGGTCAGTGGAACTCTGTAAAGAACAGCTTTGTTGGCAAGGGTGTCGGAAGCATGTTGTCCTTTATGGAGAACTACAACACCGTTGTTGAGAACGCTATCCGTGTTGCAACCTTTAAAGCGTTAGCGCCTAGGATAGGTGAAGAAAGAGCCGCATTTGCCGCTCGTAATGTCAGTGTGGATTTTGCTAAGGGCGGTGAGTACAAGAGCCTTATGAACTCAATGTACCTATTCTACAACGCCTCTCTACAAGGCACGTTTGCTTTGCTTAGTGCTGCTACAAGGTCAAGCAGGGTTCGCAAGATTTGGGTGGGGTTGATGGTGGCTGGCCTTCTGCAAGACCAGTTAAACTCAGCCCTGTCAGATGAGGATGAGGATGGTCAGCTAGTTTACGACAAGGTTCCAGATTATGTGTTGGAACATAATCTCATATTCCCTGACCCATTCGGAATAACAGACAGGTCTCACATCGCCATACCTATGCCGTATGGGTTGAACATGGCTGTTAACGCAGGAAGATCTTTGAGCCGAGCAGCAAGGGGCGGCTATACCCCCGGTGAAGCAGGGTCATCTATACTTGGGACTGCCGTAGATGTGGTAAACCCACTTGGTGGAACTGAAAGCTTTGCAAACTTTGTTGCCCCGACTGTTGCAGACCCATTCATTGATATTGTAGAGAATGAGGATTTTGCCCGAAAGCCTATATATAAAGAGACATCTCCATTTGATCCCACACCACCACCTAACAGTCAGTTATACTGGTCTACAACATCTCCGTCTGCGAAGTGGGTTGCTCAAGCACTTAACAGTATTGATGGCTCAAACATAGAGGCCGGAACTCTTGATGTGTCTCCAGATGTTTTGCAGTATTGGGTTGAATATCTTACTGGTGGAGTTGGAAGGTTCGTCCAGAGAACAGGTGACCTAGCCACAGTCACGTTGCCGCAAGCCCTTACAGATGGCTTTGACGAAGAAATGGTAAGACAAATTCCGTTTGGAAGGAAGTTAATCTACTCTGTGTCCGACCGTGAAGACTTGGGTCGCTTCATAGAGAAGAGAGACAGGGTGCTGCAAGCAAGAGAAGTTCTTGTGGATGCCATGAAGCGTGGAGACCAGCAGTTGGTGCAAAGCACTAGGCAAAAATATGCAGACGAGCTGCGCGTAGCTGGGATTATTAAATCTATTAACAATGGCAGGAATAGGTTGCTTAGGCAGATGGCTCAGATCAAAGACAACCCAAGGATGCCAGAAGAGCAAAAGAAGGCTGTCATCGAAAGATTAAGTCAGCAAGTAGAGGCTCTTGTTAAGCGTGGCAACATCGCCGTGAAGGATTTGTAAGTGACCCCCACGGAGGGGATCACTAAAAGTTCTATGTAACTTTAGACTCAATCCAACTTTGAATTGATTTCTTAGTCCACCGCTGTGGGTTTTGAATGATGGGCTTCGGGAAACTCTCATCCTTTGTTCTTATGTTATACAAAGACTGCCTAGTCATCGACAGGGCTGAACATAAATCCTTTATGGAAATCAGTTCGTCTATTGTTGATACCCCTTTTTCCATCTCTCAAACTCCTCGGTTATCTTTTTAAATTTTTCTCTGGCTTCAGAATTATTCCTAAGGTCTGTCCGTGATTGTATCTCCAGCTTCGCTCTCATGGTGTTGGCGATACTTTCCTCCGTGTTATCCTCTGCCCCGATAAATATGCCAAAGTCTTCGTTCCGGCATAGCATTCCTGCGCTTGATATCATTTTCTTTATCTCACGCTCCTGCTCAGGAACAACAGGCTCTTCATGGTCATTCAACTTTACCATCGCCACCATGTATCTGGAGCCAACCCAATCAGTATGCAAACTGGGCGGACATTCATTGGGGTGCAAAGACAACCTTAGAGTGATGCCGTTTCTGTCTTGAGACATAGATATCTTTACTGCCTCAAAGTTAACAGCCGCATCTCTAACCTCATTCATCTTTCCATCCTCATCTGGTTTTTCCTTGGCTTGCCAGTGTCCACTGTGTTGTTGAGTTCTCTTAACCCACTCACAGCCTGTTTAACGACTGACTCTTTTGAAGAGTACATAGAGTTGTGACTTGAATCATGAGAGACTAAGGTTATCCATTGGCTTTTGCCGTGAAAATTACCGCGCTGTGTATTGGTATAAAGCCTAGTGCTTCTGGGGTTCTTTCTTTTATCTTTTGCAGACTCCTCATATAGTTTGAAATTAATTACCGTATCATTTAATTCGCTCAGACTTTGAGAAAACTCTTCGATAGTCATATCCGCAGCATTTTTCATACTTATATCCTCACTTTATATCTTGTAGTTCGCTTTCAAGGGCGTGGATAACTATCGATATTTTTGAAAGCATATCGTGTTCAGTGTCCACTTTATCAACTCGCGTGTTCTTCCTAAACTCATCTGGTAGGCTCTCTATTTGATGCTTCAGATCATAAGCAACACAAAGGCTCTCATCCATTAAACTTCTCCCAATTTAATTTAGCCCATTCTTTGGGGTCAACGCCCTGCAAATCCCACCAAGTCCTTTCATCACCAAAGTGATGCAGCTTCATGTGACAGGAGTGGCACAGAGGAACACACCAATTGTCTCCAACTTTCATGCCCATAGCGTTAGGCTCTGCGAACATGATATGGTGCGCCTCTGCGCCATACCCGCAGACCAAGCATGGAGAACCGCGCAAGGTCTTTAGGTATTTCTGTGACCTTATCCTAGGGCTTTTCTTCACCTTACCCTTGTCACCTTTCTGAAATTATCTTTCATGGCTCTAGTCTTCGCAGACTTTTCACCGTGAAGGGCAACGATACCTTGATACAAACCAGCAGACTGAGGCTCTGGTAGGAGAGCATAATCTCCAACCTTCATCAATTTGGCTGTGCGCTTATGCCAGCCATATTTGATTTGATAAGTCATGGTTGAGGGGTCTGTGTATTGATAAACAGCATAATGTTCCACAGCTTTGATGGTTTTGCTAGGCTTCTTGTAACAAGGGTTCCCTGACAAGAAGTTAAAGATTTTTTTAATAACACCCATTAGAATGGCACCTCATCATCTAGTGGTTTAGGGGCTGGGGCAGCTTGACCTTGAGTTCTTTCCTCATACTTGTTACCCCTCAAAGACAGGAATGTTTCGCCAGTTTTGTTGGCGGTCTTTTTCCAGCCAGCTAAGGACAGGACAGGCTTCTGAACCCCCCTGCTTTGCTGATCCATTAGATCACTAATGACCTCATCTGATAATTCAAGTTTGCCTGTGTAGTCAGGCGATGTTTCTTTGGTCTTCTTCTTGTTAGAGAACAAGACTCCTGATGGTGGATATTCACTCATGCCGCTTCTCCTTTTGGCTTTAGAGTTTCACTGTGGGCGGTAAAGTTACCTAGAACTTTCTGATAAAGTGCTGAATCGCCCTTCTTTAATATTTCCAATGCATCCTTGTTTTCGCCCCAGAACTTTCTCAGAGTATCTACATCAGTGCAATCAGGAATAAAGTTATTAAAGACATCTGCAACTAACTTTAGACCCTCTACGACTTCCTTAGATCCATCTGATGACGTTACAGTAACCTTCGGCTCCGTACCCTGTGGCAAGTCCTCTCCAGCGTAGATGTAGTGACCCAGACCATGCATTGCACAACACTTTGCCAAGCATCTCTGCAAAGCAGTATTAACTTGAAAGCTATCTGGGTTTTGAACAGCTTTGTTGCTGTGGTTGAGAACAGGCATGATTTCCGTCTGCTCATCCTCACCAATATGAACAGTGACAGCCACATAGGCGTAGCCATGTTCATCCTTGGTATAGGGCAACCCACGATCAGGGCGATCAGGATTGTCGAGATAGGTTTCTGTACTCCAAATATGCTTTACATATTTAGCTTGAGGAAAATTATTTTTTACCTCACCCCAAGCCCATGCCCAACTCAAATAAGTCAGGCCATTCTTTTCTTCGGTGTGATCCGAAACGTCAACCTTTGATAAGGTCTCCCATACACTGCTCATACTATATCTCCTTTGAACTGTGAGCAAAAATTAGCGACACCGCAGTAGTCGCCCTTACATCGGACATATTCACCTTCGCGGTGTTCTATCTCCAAATTATCTTTATCCTTAGACATAACCTTCATACTTCGCTCCATTAACGCGAGCATAAACTCTCCCGCTGAGACTTCGTTGTCA
>TARA_R110001592_G_scaffold77586_2_pt1 | contig 24147 bp, 38 predicted proteins | sample TARA_R110001592 | Tara Oceans TARA_R110001592 (sample SAMEA4398387) | marine metagenome | biome: Polar Biome; feature: [SRF] surface water layer (ENVO:00010504); material: water (ENVO:00002006), including particulate matter (ENVO:01000060) such as... | depth 5 m | reverse complement strand
TTCATAACTTATACTATTTTATATATGGTTAAAAACAAAGGGCATCTCACCCTTTGGTTGTTTCATTTTTACGGTCATTTCAACTAAAGACAACGGCAGATTTTCCGTTCTTATTTTAAGTGGTTACTCTGAGCAAACACAGGCTACCCACTATATTATTAACTCTCGTAATCTTCCATGATTTCTTCGATAGCTGATTCAATATTGTACCAAGCTACTCCGTATTCAGCATCAAATCTACGTTCAACTAAATTCATAACATCTTCACCTAGTTCATCTGTATATTCTACATTGGTGAACTTACCATCATCAACTTGCATTTGTCTAAACATATGTTCAACATCAGCAATCATCCAACCACAATATAATCTTTTTTGTGGTTTATTAATTTCTTTGAATACTTTATCAACTGCTTGTTCAATAAGTTCTAACTTGTCTTCTAAAGGACTACCATCAGTAAATGTGGTTCTTGGTTTTGCATCACCAGTATAGATTAAATCTGTGATTACTTTTTTAATTTCTTGTCGCATAATTGGTTATTTATTTGATTAATGATATGTAAATCTACAAAAAGTATTTTAATTATCCAAACTTTTCTTGAATTATTTAATTCCTCATTAGTGAGTTTTGTCTTAATTGCTTCTTAAAACCATACTCATCTTCGGTTAGTTTTACACCTCTGTATCTTTCTATGATTCTCATGGCTTGTTCAAAGTCACCATTTAAAACCTCTTGACACATATGGTCAATGGCTATCGCATCACAATATACAGTTTCATATGATAATGTTTCACCATTATATGCTATATACGTTGGTGTTTCTGAATCGCTATGAGAACCATTATATACGTCTTCTACATCAAACCAATCAACTTCCTTATCGAATGGTATATTCTTAATTGTTCTAGCAACTAGTTCTAACCAGTTTTGTATTTCTTTTCTTATACTTTCCATGATTATTTGGTTTTTAATTCATCTAAATATAGTATCTCGTAGTTAACACAGATATATTCTCTACCATCCATTTCTGAATCACCCCACACTTCAATCTCACCAACTAATTCATCATCAATGAATAGTTCTACATAGGTTTCTTCTTTATCGTTGTATGATAGTTGTTCATATTTGTTAAATACTAATTCGGTGTGTTCTTCTATTAACATGATTATTTGGTTTTATGTGTTATTATTCATCATCTTTGTTCCAGAATATAATATTTTCTGGTGTCATTACTTCGGCACTAAACTCATAGAGTCCTTCCGTACCTTTCATGAATTCAAATAATTTTTCGCTTTGCCACTCGGCATTTTGAACTCTGTCACTACAAATCTTAATGATTATATCTGTAGCTTCCAAGTCACAATGTGTTAAACCAAAGTGAAATGGTTGGTCTGGATTTTCTTTCTTGATGAATTTAATTACATTCTCTTGTAGATTATCAAACCCTTTTTCGGCTTGTTCTGTTGTTTCGTATGTGGCTATGATTTCCACTTCTCCGTACATTCCCATTGGTTATAATTTTAAATGATTAAATGATTTATACAATATTACGAATAATAAATTACTTTACCAAATTATTCGTAAGTTTTTTTTACCTATACTTCTTCTAACTCAAATAATACTTCATAGTCACGAAAGAATGTTAGACTATATTTAGTGTCAGTACCCATCATACTAACTCTATTGGTATCATTTGCTATATCGTATAGGTTCATAAGTCTTTTGTCTTCCATAATACCCAAAGGTACAACTTCTTTTATTTTAACTTTATCGTTAAGTGTTTCTTGAAGACTACCTAAAGTGCTTTTAGTACCATCTTTATTAATAACCCAACAATGTGTGTCATTAAATGTTTCAGCACGTTCTTCAATTGAAAAGAATGTTCCTTTGGCTGATTGGTAATACTTGTATCTCTTGGTGTCGTAGTGAGTAAACCATGTACTCATACCTACTAATTGTGATGTTTCTAAATCGAAAACTTTACCTTCCTTAAATAATTTCATAATGATTAATTTTAATGTTGTTTACAATATTACGAATAATAAATTACTTTACCAAATTTTCTTGTAACATTTTTGCAAGAATTTGTGTAATTGATTCTGTAACTACTTCTACATCAACACTTTGATAGTCTAAACCTATTTCCCAATTATCTTGGTCTTCTCTCCATATAAGGTTTACATATTGAAATGTATATGGGTGCTTTGCGTTACCAATAAATTTACCATCTATTTGGTTATCGTCATCAATTTGAACATCAAATACTGGTTCACCATTAAGGTTTTCAATTGAATCCCAATCGGTATAGTCATCGAACTTTATAACTTGTGTTGGTATTCCTTTGCCTATTACCACATATTGTTTCTCAGATGTGTTAAGAATGACTCTATCGACACTTGGTAGGTCTGTTTCAAACGTACCTACTGGGCATTCTTCATCATCAATGATTTCTTCAAGGTTTTCACCTAATTCTTTTTGTACTTTATCAAAAATTTTTCTTTTTGATTCTCTTATTATATCATCTTCTGTTGAAGACTCATCTACTACTACTCTTGTAGCAAATGAATAATAAACTAACTTGGCTACTTTACTCATGGTTATGTTCTTTTAATGATTAATGTTGATGTAAATGTAAGGATAATATTTTAATTATCCAAATAAAACATATATTATTTTATACATGTCCTAAGAATCTATGTGGTTTAGCATAATCACTTTCCACAAATTGCTTTGCAGATTCTTCACTATTACCCATAGCAATTTGTTCCTCAATGATTACTTTCTTAAAACCTTTAATCATTTTTTTAGCAACCTCGTGTGATGATTTATTTCTACCATCTGTTCTATATTCATCTGACGCTAGTTTGTCTAATAACATAAGGAACAATCTAAATGATGATTGTTGTAGTGTTCTATGCTCTCTACAAAATGCGTTAATAAATTCTTCGTGGTCACAATTATAATTGTTTACAAAGTCCGTTAATTCGTTTGCTAATTCTTTTCCGTTTAATTTCGACATAATTCGTTTTTTTAATGTTATGTGACAATATTACGAATAATATTTCATATATCCAAATAAAAAATTAAATTTGTTTTTGTCACAAATTATTATTATATTTGTGACACATACATAAATAAGATATTATGAAAGTTAAAAACAAATCAATAATACTTAAGGTTAAAGAGCAGTTATTAAATAATGTTCGTAAGATTGAGAATCAACCTAAGTCACTAGAAATGTTATGTACTAATGAATATTCTTTAACCTTACATGAGAAAGAGGTTAGTAAAAGACTTATTAGAATCATAGATGAATCTGGTCTAAAATAAAAAAGCCACACATTTCTGTATGGCTTATATTATATAGTATGTAATTTATTTATTATCTCATACCTAAGATTGCTCTAATCTGAGCCAATTCGTCAAAGGAGAATTCGTAAACTCCACCTTCATCATTTTTATCTCTATGTAATTTTTTACCCCACAAAGACCTATTGATACCTTTTTTGTCATCAGCGACACCACTTGCCTTCATTACACCAACTTGTGATGGTGCAGTAGGATTTTTACTTTTGTCTAATGCGTTTTGCACATCTGTGTACCACTTAGACCTTTGCTCGTCATCCTCTTTTTCCTTAGAGTCTTCTTTTTCTTTACTTTTATTTTCAGATTCTTTTTCAGATAAAAGAGATTCCCTAAGCATATTTTTAATTAAATCTTTGTCCATAATAATTTTTTTATTATCCTTGTATATAAATATGTTGAAACGAGTAAAAAAATTGTTTCATGTACACAAATGTGTATATATTGATGCTATGCGTCATATATTTTACCAACCAACATTTTGTCAGCGTCAGCTATATCTTTAGCGATGATGTACATATCTCCCTCATTGTCAACATACACACCACGTTTAGCATCACATTCAGCCACCATATAAGTGCTAGATACTATCGCATAACACACTTTTTTATCTAACTTAGAGTATTGGTGCGTACCTTTAATGACTTTAAACTCCTTCATTCAATCAACTTACTTTAACAATACTCTTACATTTTTTACATTGCTTATAACCAGAGCTAAACACTTTCCAATCATGTTCACACTTATTGTCTTTTATGAATGATTCTTTATATGTTTCAGAGTTTTCCTGGTTGTTTATTATTTTCTCTACTTTCCTACCATATTTGTACGAGATATACATGATTATAGGTAAAAATAGAAGATACATTATTGTAATTAAAAACATAAATAATAATTTTAACTCACTGTTATTTAAAAGTGCGATGTACACATATGTGTACATCTGTGGTTAGAACATGTCCATATCAACCTTATGTTCTCTGGCGATTATATTTAATCGTTTAATACTTTTATCTCTTATTTGTCTAACACCTTCTCTACTAATACCAAGTTCTGTTGCTATTTCATGTAAATTCATAGGTGTTGGTGTGTCTACACCGAAATAAAGTTTTAATACCATTCTATCCCTTACTTTTAAATAGTTTAATAATCTATTTAGTTGCGCTTTAGAATCATTTTGATTAACTATATTGTCAGTTGGACCAAAAGAATCTGAAACTAAAACATCTTCTATGGTTCCGCTACTCTCGTCATTACCATTTAATTTTTTACTAATAGATGTTACTGACAAAGAACCAATGTTAACCATATCTAATATTTCTTTTTCAGACATATCGTCAATATTGTCTAACAAGTCTTCTATTGAAGCCTCTCTACCTAATTTCTGAGTAATAGTATTAATTCTGTTTTTAAAATTAATTAAAGCGGTGTTTTTATTTACTGGCACCCTAATGGTTCTACATGTATTACTTATGTGAGTTTGGATGTAACTCCTAATCCACCAAACAGCATATGAGATGAATTTATTACCAGTGGTTGGGTCAAATTTTCTACTGGCATGCATTAAACCAAAATTACCTTCATTAACTAGGTCTTCTAATTGAACACCATCTCTTTGGTATTGCTTGGCCACACTAATAACAAACCTCAAATTTCTTTTAACTAACTCTTCCATAGCTTTTTCATCACCAGCAACAGCTTTTTTAGCGCAAACAGCCTCATCTTCAGCAGTTTCAAATGTTTTTATACTTGATACTTCTGAAAGGTATTTTTTAAATGATTCAGTTTCTCCTACTGTAAATCTTTCTGTAATTTTGATTCCTCTTTTCATCTTTTTTGTTTTATTTATCGTTATTTATATTTTCTTTTTAAATCCCTATCCAGGTCTCTTTCTTTTATTGTGTTTCGTTTGTCGTGTAACTTTTTACCTTTACACAAGCCTAATGTTAATTTTATTAAACCAGTTTTTGTTTCGTGTATATCCAAAACTATTAATGTCATACCCTTAGATGTAACGCTGGATTCCAATTTAATAATTTCTTTTTTATTTAATAGTAATCTTCTTTCTCTATATGGGTCATGGTTGTCATGGTTATTAGACCTTTCGTTTGGTTTAACATACATGTTCTTTATAAAAACCTCACCACCATTTACGTAGCAATAAGATTCGGATATACTAACTTCATGGTTCCTAATTGGTTTTATTTCTGAACCACTTAATTGTATACCAGCAACATATTTTTCATTAACTTGATATTCATAATAAGCTTTTTTATTTTTGTTTATCAATTTCATATAACAAATGTAAAAATTAATTTTCTAATTTCCAAACATTTTACTTAAAAAATCTTGAATAGTTGATTTTGGTATATTGTATTTTTTACTTAACGCTCTGTGACTCATGGTGTTATTATATCTATCATTAATAATTTCATTACCCAAATCTTCTGTTATATAACTTTTCCTTGAGTGATTCTTTCTGGATTCTTCATCCCTATCCATCATGTTTTCTGATTGAGTCCCAATAGCTATATTGTCATATGAGTTATCAAGTGAGTCACCGTTTAAATGCCTAACGACAATACCTTTATTAAATACCTTATCACCATACTTTAAATAAGCCTGAAACTTATGGTGTCTTACAGTAAATGATGATGTCGTCTTTGTTCTTACACTGAACTTTTGATATCCATCGTATACACTACCTTTAATTATTTTTCCAGATGGATTTGTTACAACTCCATCAATGTTAATTACATAACCCTTTTTAGTTATATTTTCTAAAACTAATTTTAATTTACTCATAAATTAAACCCCCATGATTTTTTCGGTAATATCTTCAATTTTAAACATAAACCAATCATCGTAAATTTTTCTAATAAGTTTCTTACTCTCATACTTAAGCCATAATGGTTGTAGGTCGTTAAAACTAAATGGTTGGTTGTCTTTATAGGTAACAATCCAATTAGTATCACCTGTTTTAACCTCAAGCTCGGATAACTTATCGTATATTTCTTTAAAGTATTTTTTCTTCTCAATTTCAAACCAGTTATTGATGTAATCTCCAACCCATTCCCCATCATCCCCAATAAAGTCACCGTAAAGTAGTTTGACCTCATTTATTAGGTTTATTATTTCACTATATATTTTTGTTGATTTATTTCGGGTTCCTAAAATAACATTTGTTCTGCCATTGGATTTGTGCTCTTCGTAGTAAAGCTCATAGTTTATACTTATGTAATTTAAAATAATATCCTTATCTGTCATATATTATAACATCTCATCAATCATACTTTGTATTTGAGTACACTTCTCATATTCCTCAACACTTTCGTAATGATAAAGTGCTAAATGCAATGACTCGCTCCAATCATCTTGATTAATACTTAATTCTATTAACGTTTCTTTACCAACCGTGAATTGCACAACTATAATTTCAGCTAGTTTTTCTTTCCAAGCTGTTTTTATTGATGATATTATTTCTGTAAAGAATTTACTTTTTTCGTTCTTTAGGAAATTATCTATATCATCATAGTCATTAACTCTAATTTTAAGCATATCAATTTAAATTTAAGTTAATACCGTTTTGGGGTTCATCATCGTAATCTTCTGCATCTGAAATATACAGTCCTTCTATTTCACCACCTAACTCATCTAAAACACTAATGTTTATCCCACCATCTCCATCGTAATTAATAATAACTTTGTATTCTTCAAAATCTACAACTTCATTTCTAGGTATTCTCATATTAACTATTTTTAAAACTATTTATAACGCATCTTCACAAATATAACCATTTTTTTTATAAAAACAAATATTATTGTGTTTTTTTTTAGAAATTTGTATCGGTACCGTCTAATCTTTCTAATAGATACTCCATAGCTTCTTCTGGAGTGTCAACTAGTTTATATAAGTCTAAATCATCTTTACCTATATTTTTTTCTTCACCTAAGACTGTATTTTCAATCCATTCTGTAAGACCTTCCCAATAATCTTTACCCACTAATACCACTGGGACTTTTCTCATATGACCTGTTTGAATTAATGTGAGAACTTCAAATAACTCATCAAACGTACCAAACCCACCTGGGAATGCGACAAAAGCTTGTGAATATTTTAAGAAAAAAACTTTTCTAGTAAAGAAGTATCTACAGTCAACAAGTTCATCTATATAATCATTTTCTTTAGCTTCAAATGGTAATTGGATTTTAAGACCTACTGAACCTTCTTTTGAATTATATGCACCCTTATTCCCAGCCTCCATTATTCCAGGTCCACCACCAGTTATAACACCATACCCATTTTTAACACACAGTTTTGATAAGTTAACAGCTTTTTTATAGTGTGGGTTTGATGTTGTGGTTCTGGCTGAACCAAATATAGATATACATGGTCCTAACTCTGATAGCTGGTCAAACCCTTTTATAAATTCACCTTGGATTCTAAGTACTTGCCAAGCATCATCAATCTTAACATCTCTTAAATTATTTTTACTCATATAATTTTTTTTTAATTAAAAAATTCCTTTAGTTGTACTTAATATATCTTCACTGTCACCACTTTCAATAAGTGTTACTGGGAACCCCCAAAGTCTAGATATGTTACTAATAATGATATCAGTATTATCTAAATCCACTTGTTTATTATTAATAGGTGTGTAATTAAGTGTTAACGTTCTATCCCCGTCAAAATCTACATCATAAACCTGTATATCTGGGTAATATGTTGACCTGTTGTATGTATCAGATAAACTTTTTCTAACTTGTCTATACCCATTTTTATTGTGTATCGATGTTATTTCATAATACCTACTATCCTCATTGTCAGTAACCTCAAAGAGTCGCATATCCCTTATGACTTTGGGTGATAGGTATTGTAATACGAAAGTTTCATCTTTAAAGTTATCAACTATATATCTAAATGTGCCAGCCCAATCTTTATTTCCAGCAATGGTAGGAAACCATTCTTTATCTTCTTCTGTTGGATTTAACGCCATTCTTTTCAAGTCATTAAATATGTTAAACCCTAAGGTATAAGGATTTAAACCAGAATAGAATTGTGAATCATGTGCTGGTTGAAAAATAACATTTGAATGGTTGTGTAAAAATTCCATCATAAACCCCTCGTCTAAATAACCCTCATCACACATCTTATTTATTATTTCATAATGTGAAAAAGTAGCGCACCCTTCATTTATTACTTTAGTTTGACCTTGAGGATAAAAATATTGTGCGGTTTTTCTAACGATTCTAATCAACTCTCTCTCCCATCCCTTTAAGTTTGGGGAGTTTTTCTCAATAAAATATAATATATTTTCTTCTGGTTGTTTAGGAAATCTTTCAACTCTATCTTTATTATCTTTATCATCCTTAGGTATAGTTCTCCAAATATCATCAACCAATATTCTCTCGTCTTCTATTCTTTTCTTAAGTCTGTCTCGCTCTTTTTTAGGTGATATCTTTTGTGGTTTAGTGTATTTGTCTACCCCGTAGTTCATAATCATGTGACAAGCATCTAAAACCTCTTCAACAGCTTCGTAACCATATCTTTCTTCACACTTACTAACATAGTCTCTAGCAAATAACATATAATCTACTATAGCGTCAGCATGTGTCCATTGTTTAAATAGATAATTGTTTTTAAAGAAGTGGTTGTGACCATAAGCGGCATGTGCTAAGACTAACAACATTAAGCATGTTGTGTTGTCTTCCATGTTGTAAGATATACAAGGGTTTGAGTTAATAACTAACTCATATGCCAACCCCATTCTACCCTTCTTGTACTTACTTTTATTTATAACGAAGTCTTTACCAAACTTCCAATGATTATATGAAATAGGTAAACCTATTAAGGAATATGCATCTAACATTTGTTCTGACGTAACAATCTCAAATTGGTTAGGGTATGTATCCAAACCTAAATGTTCTTTAGCGATTCTACTAATAATTTTATCAGCTTCTAGAATGGTGTCTGAATTCCAATCTGAATTTGAAAACATTTTTTTTAATTTATCTTTTGTCATACAGCTACTCTTTTCTTAAAAAAATCTTTAAATACATCCCATATTTCAGAGTTATCATTAATTCTACCACACTTTAAGTTTGGTTTGTTTTCTGAAACAACACCATAGGCTTCCCATAAATCACTACGTCTATCTCTACCAATTTCAATATAAATCATATATTGTATTTGTTTCAATAACTTATCTTTTAATATATTCGCACAATCTAAGGCATCATTTGTATTCCAAACATCACCATCGGAAGCTTGAGCTGCATATATATTCCAGTCAGATGAGTATCTATCTTCTATTATTTTATCCATCATCTCTAATGATGGTAATACTATAGTACCTCCACTTTCTCTTGAGTTGAAAAATTCATCTTCATCAACTTCTTTAGCTTGTGTATGGTGTCTTATAAAAACAATTTCAATCCTTTCATATTGTTTAGTTAAAAACAAGTATAAAAGCATAAAAAACCTTTTGGCTATGTCTTTTTCCTTTTCACCCATAGATGCTGACACATCCATAATACAGAACATAACTGCTGATGTTACTGGTACTGGAAATTTTTCGAAGTTGTTATATTGTAAATCAACCTCTTCCATGAAGTTTACCGAAACTTTCATTTTTTTATACTTATCCAATTCCTTTGTTAACTTATCAACCTGTTCATCAGTTAATGTTTTATCTTTAAGTTTTTCCTCTATTTCTTTTATTTTCTTATCAAAGAAAATACTAGTTGCCATTTGTCTACTCATTGAGTTTTTATATGACTTTACAACATTTAACCTATTTGGTGTTCCAGCATTACTAAACCCAGCCCTCTTTTGTTTGAAGTCTACGACACTGTTTAAGTGTTTTTTAATCATGTCTGGTAGTTCCAAGTCGTCAAAGAAATAATCTAAGAACTCTTCTCTACTAATAGTTATAGTGAACTCATCTTCGGATACTGTTGGGTCGTTAGAACCTTTTTGACCTCTACCACCTTCACCACCACTAGGTGGTTTCTTAACTTTATCACCTGGGCTATACTCTTTGTTACCAGGGTGAACACGTTTCTTATTACCACTTTTACCATCGTAACCAAATTGTGGTTCGTTAATTCCCTTAACTGGTATTTTAACACCTTTTTTAGATGAAGTCAAATCCTTGACATTGTTATTTTTAACAATGTCTGGTATTGCTTTCTTAATCTTATGACTAATTCTCTTAAGTAACTTCTGTCTGTTTGGTGAAGATTTACCTTTGGGATTGTTTCTCTTATCTACAATATTAATACCCATAATAATAAATCTTTTTAATTACTTTTTCTAACTCTTAAATACCAATCAGTTAATAGTTTAATTTGTTTATTTGTATAACCTCTATCTAACATTCTTTCAATAAAGTCAGAATGTTTCTTTTCTTCTTCTTTAGAAGTTTTAGTTGAGAATGATATTACTGGAATTAAATCTTCAGTCTTAGAGAAGATTCTTTTCTCAATAACATTCTTAATTTTTTCATAAGAATCCCATTTAGGTGAGTCACCATTCTTAGCTTTATGTCTTAAATAAAACTGAACTAAATCATTTCTGAAGTCTTTAGGGTTAGCAATACTTGCTGGCTTTTCAATCTTCTCTAACTCTTCATTTAAATCAACTCTATCAAATTGTTGACCAGTCTCTGGGTCTCTATAGTCATTATCTTGACACCAGTGGTCGGCATATGTGATATATCTTTCAAATAAGTTTTGTCCATACTCTTGGTATGACTCAACATAAGCTTTTTGAATTTCATCACCAATGAATTCAGAATACTTAGATGATAATGTAGACTTAAGAATGTCCAAATAAAAATCTTCAATATCTGAAGGCATTTGTTGTTTAATTATCTCTTGTTCTAATACATAAAATAAATGTACTGGGTTGGCTGCTATTTCATCATTATCATGGTTAAAGACCTTTGACAATACTTTGAAAGCAAATCTTGTAGAGATACCATCCATACCTTCTGTTATACCAGCAAAGTCTTTATACTCTTGCAATGATTTTGCCTTTGGGTCAACTTCTTTCAAGTTTTCACCATTGTATACTCTCATTTTGGAGAATAGTGTTGAGTTCTCTGGGTCAATTAATCTTGTCATAATACAAAACTGTGCTAACAATTCAAGTGTCTTTGGTGCACAAGGAGATTCAGATAATGAAGAGTGACTTAATAATTTCTCATAAATCTTAACCTCCTCGTCAATTCTTAATGAGTATGGTACTCTAACAATATAAACCCTGTCTAAGAATGCTTCGTTCTTTCTATCATTCGAAAATGTTTCCCACTCTGATTCATTTGAGTGCGCTAAGATTACACCTTGGAATGGAATTGCTGGTAAGTTTTCAGTACCGTTAAAGTTACCTTCTTGAGTTGCTGTTAATAATGGATGTAATACCTTAATTGGCGCTTTAAACATCTCTACAAACTCCATAAGACCTTGATTTGATTTACATAATGCACCTGAATAACTGTAAGCATCTGCATCATCTTGTGGAAATTCTGCTAATTTTCTGATATCAACCTTACCAACTAAAGCCGAAATGTCTTGGTTGTTTTCATCACCTGGTTCTGTTTTTGAGATACCTAACTGAGATGCGATTGATAATTTAACTTTTCTAACTGAAAATTTAGAAATATCACCTTTAAACTCTGCTAACCTTTTTGTTGCCCATGGAGATGCGCAAGATGGTAAGTGTCTAGATGATATGCCGTATTCTTTAGCTAATTCTTTTTTATACGATGAGAATAATCCTAGTGGACTCTCTAATACAGGTGAGATTTCACCATCAGCAACTAAAACGTATATGTAACTATCTTCCATTAATTGCTTAAGTCTTTCAGCCAAAGATGATTTACCACCACCAACTGGACCTAATAAATATAATACTTGTTTTTTCTCTTCTAAGCCTTGAGCAGCGTGTTTAAAGAATGACACAATTTGTTCAATTGTATCTTCCATACCATAAAAGTCTTTGAATGATGGGTATCTTTTAATTTTTTTATTAGAATGAATCCTACTAAGTCTTGGGTCATTCTTTGTGTTTACCATTTCTGGCTCACCTATCGCATCTAACATCCTTTCTGCTGGAGAAGAGTAAGTTGTGCTGTCTTTTTTACATAAAGTAAGGTACTCACTTAACGTTATGTCTTTTGATGTGGTGTTGTAATTTGTTTTAATTGTTTTTAATAGACTCATTTTTTTAAATTTTAAAACGTTTTATTTCATTTAATATATCAATAATTCTTACAAATGTAAACATCAAATAAGAATATGGCAAAGATATTTATTTTTTTTGTATTTAGCAACTTCCTATACTATATAATTATAACTTTATTAACGATAAATCAATATTTTTCTTATCAATATCCACTGATTTCACAATTATAGTGACTTTATCACCCAATCTTATCGTTTCTCCAGTGTTATAACCCTTAACACAATAATTTTTTTCATCATAAGTAAATGTGTCGCCAGTTATTTCTGATAATCTTATTAATCCTTCACACATAGTCTCGGATATCTCAACAAAAATACCATAATTAAGTACAGATGTAACTATACCATCATATAACTTACCAATTTTATCGGACATAAATTCAGCTTGTTTAAATTTTGTTGAGTCTCTAGAAGCTTTCTGTGCAACAATTTCTCTTTTAGATAAATATTCACACTTTGGTTCTATTTTACTTTCACCTTTAGAAATTTTATTATTTAACATGTTATCCAGTGTTCTATGTAACATTACATCTGGATATCTTCTTATGGGTGATGTGAAATGAGCATAGTCATCAAACCCCAAACCATAGTGTCCTATGTTATCCGTTGAGTACTCAGCTTTCTGCATTGTTCTAACTACTAGATTGTTAACTATATTTTCTTCTGGACTACCCTTAACATCTAAAACCAATTGATTTAAAGATTTCTTTATTAAATCGGAATCACTAATATCAATTTCGTAACCAAATTGTTTTATAAAAGTTTTTAGGTTTTCTAATTTAACTGGGTCTGGGTTTGAGTGTATTCTATTTGGTATTGCTATTTTTTTATTATTTAATACTTTAGCAACTTGTTTATTAGCCAAAAGCATAAACTCCTCAATAAGTTTATTTGAGTCCTTAGAAATTTTAAATAGTAAATCTACTGGTTTACCATTTTCATCTAACTTGAATTTAACCTCCCTACTATCGAATGTAACTGAATCTCTTTTAGCTCTCATTTTTTTAGCTAACATATCAAGTGTTTTGACAGCAGTTAAAATAGCATCAGTTTTAGTTAAATCAGCTAGTGGGTATTCTGGGTCGTACTTCATGTTACTAGTTTCTATAACATCTTGAGCACCTTCGTATGTGAATCTATGGTCAGAGTTTATAATAGTCCTACCAAACCATTCTTTTAAAATATTACCATTATTGTCTAGTGTAAATACCGCTGAAAAACATAATTTATCTTCATGTGGTCTAAGACTACACACACCGTTAGAAAGTCTTTCTGGTAGCATTGGCACAACTCTGTCAACTAAATATACTGACGTACCTCTTTTATATGCTTCTTTGTCTAATTCAGTTCCAGGTCTGACATAATGTGAAACATCGGCTATATGTATCCCTATACTATAGTCATTACCAACTTTTTCGAAAGACAAGGCATCATCAAAGTCTTTTGCAGTATCTGGGTCAATTGTAAAGGTTAGTAAGTTTCGAATATCCTTCCTTTTACTTATTTCTTTTTTACCAATATTTAAAGAAATTTTATCTGCCTCACTCTCAACCTCATCTTCAAAACTATAAGGTAACCCATACTCATGTAGTATTGAATGTATTTCAGCGTCATTATCACCAGCATCACCTAAAACCTCTATTATTTTTCCGTTAGGATTTTTAGATTTCTCACTCCAGCTGGTTAATTTAGCTACAGCCTTTTGACCATCTTTACCACCTTTTAATTTTGATAGTGGTATGTATAAATCAATTTTCATTTTTGATGAGTCTGGTATTAAGAAAGCAAATTTTTCAGTTACCTGTAATGTACCAACAAATTTAATTTTAAATCTGTTAACAACTTCAATAACTTTGCCTTCTAAACCTCTATCACCACCTTTTATAATTTCGACTTCCACGGTATCTAAGTGTAATGCCTTACCAGTAGACTTTTTGTTTATGTAAATATCTTTTGGTAATTCATCGCTAACCATGTAAGCGGAGCCAGATGAATTCATTCTTAATTCACCTTCATATATGTTTCCAATCTTAATCATTTGTACTTGTCGTTGTGTATCTTTCGTCAAACCCTATTGGGTATTGGCTATTCTTATCTATAATGTATTGACTTTGTTTATCGTTGAATATATTAAAACCATAATGTAGTTTTGATGTGTGTATTAAATACTCTAAAATAATCTTGGGTAATTTATATGTATATTTTTCATCGCATAGGTCCTCAAAATCTTTAACATTTTTAACAACATCAAAAATCATTACATCATTAGCGCAAGATTCTGCATAAAACCTAAATAATTTTCTTAGATGTTCTGTGTTTTTATTTATAACACCAACTGTTATCTCATCATAAAAATCAACCTGACTAGTTTGTGAATCATATGGGTCGCAACCAATCATGTGTCTTTGTTCACCATCAGTTGAGTTATAGGAATAAACGTTAGATAGTTTTGTTTTTTCACCTCTAACAAATGCCACATCATCCCATATTTTATTCTCACCGTAAATTTCTAAACAAATACCGAACCCTTCAATTTCAGAGTATCCAGTTAATAACAAATAATCATATGTTTGCCAGAAATTTTTAAAACACTTTTCCTCTATAATTTTTTTTAATTCTTTATCTAACATATTTTATGAAATTTTCTAACATAATATCTCTACAATCATCCCCATGATGACTAAAGGCTTTGTAAATAATTTTAATATTTTCAACATACCTATCTAAAAATTCTTTATTACCTAGTTTTTGAGTTAGTTTTATCGGAAATTGTTTTTTATAAATCATGTAATACATAAGTGAAGCCCATCTGTCAGCAAAAAGTTCTTCATTTATAACAGTATCACAATATTCATCAACTGAAAGTAAGCCAATATCTCTAGTTTTAATATCTAAATCTAAATATGGGTTTGTATATCTCTTAAAATGAGCTATCTCATGCAACATTATAAATGGTACTAATTCATAACTTCTAATAGATTTAATTTTATTTAAATCCAAATATATCTTTCCTGGAACACATAAGGCTGGTGTGGTACCAACTATTGATGCATCTATTAAATGAACACCTATTTTGTTCATTATATGAGTTATAGGTCTTAAATCAATATTTATATTGTCACCTAACTCAATAATTTTATTTTTTATACCCATAAAATAAATAACGTAAAACTCTACTTATAAACTCTTTCAGTGATTAATTCACCAGATTCATTGAAACTTTTCCAGTGACCAATTCTATCACCCTTGTAATAATGGAATGAAGCTATTAAATTACCATCAATGTTATATACTACCCAGTTACCGTGTTTTTTACCTTTTCTAAATTGTGCCACCCCATTTAATTCGCCATTCCTATCAAATGAATAACACTTGCCGTGTTTCTTACCTTGTGAATTAGTATTCTGTAAATAGTGAATAATTTTAGTACTTTCGTGGTACTCTATGTTGTTAAATTTTTCGCAACTTAATAAACTGTCTAGGTCTGTTTGAGCTGAACTTGATGTATAACAAAAAATAAAAAATGTAATTAATATTAAACCTCTCATAACTATAAATATTATAATATTCTATAAATATAGTTACAAAATATTAAAAAATCAACTTATATTACTTAATATGGTTGATTTTAAAGTTATTTAATCTACCAGAATCAACTAAAGATTGACCCCAGTTTTGGAATGTTGGTATGTGTTCTGCCCTATCGTCAAACAATTCAACATCTTTAATAGTATTAATTTCTGATAATAAATTATTTAACTGTTCAATCTTATTTGATAGTGTGTCACCACCGTAGTTGTATAAGTACCTATCAAATGTATATCCGTTATGATTAAGAATTGCCTCAACCTCATTTGATAGTTTAGGTCTCCTACCTGTAAGACTAATAACCATTGTATTGGGTCTTTGTCTTTCTATAGTGTATGCAGACTTAACTTCTGGTATAACTTTAAAGTCAAATACTCCCATATCTAATGATTCTGGTCTTCCCCACCAACCCTTGTGCGGCCAGTCTTGTCCAGTTTTTTCTTTGTAGATTATTTTGTGTGTGTCTGGCATACCCGTATCAACTGTTGTGCCATCGAAATCAAAAACACTTAGTTTTAAAATGTTTTCTTCAATACCTTCTCTTAAAATTTGTTTAATTTTTTCTTTCATGTAGTAAATTTACTATTTTTTTTTAAAAAAACAATAGATAAGTAATAAATAATATACCATAAAATATAGTATATAATATAAAGTTTATTAAAAATATCTTTAGGTAATTTACACTTTCTTCTGGTTCGTTCTCAAGTAAAGAGCCGTATATCCTTTTTGATGTTGAGCTGAAATTGCTTTCACTTATATTTCCGTGAGCCTTTATAGATTGTTTTATTGCACCATTAATTTTATTTAATGTTACTTTTTTCTTTTTCTTTAATTTATGGATTAAACTAATATTATCAACCTCATACTGTTCAAATATGTCAAGCAACCTTTCAGGACTTGGTTTATTTGCCCTTAATTCACTTTCAATTTCATAAAACAACCTTGCTCTCCTAGTTCTAAATTTCATAGAAATATATTAACCATTTTTTAAATAAAATAAAGTTTAATATGTGGTTAAGTTTATCAATGAGTTGTTTTTAATATCTTCATATGTTAAAACTGTATCTTGGTATGATATAAAAGATATTCTTATTTTAGTTGTATCATTTAAACTATCTAGTTCAAAGTTACCATCAAAATCAGTGTAGATGTGATTATTTGATGCTTCCCCAACAACTTCTATTCTAGCCGCTGGTATAGGTTCTTTTGTCTCTGAGTCTACTACCAATCCAGATAGTAAGGTCGCAATTAAAATTTCTTTCATTAAATTAATTTCTTTTATTAAAAATATAAAAGATTACCCTATTAGTACAGGTTTTAATATTAAGTTATTGTTAAATACTTATTAACTTATTGTTGGTACCAGACCCTGAGACACTAAATACTCGTTTATAGTTTTTAATGCTTCTGACTCACTCTTATCTTTATTAATAAATTTAAAAAATTCTTTCTCACAATGCATGGCTTGTTCTTCATTAATATTTGGTAGTGCCTCTTTCCACTTTATTAATGTTATTTTTTTAAACCTATCGTTTTCCTCATCAAATTTAACCATTACTTAAGTGTTGTGTATTTACCATTTATAAAATTAATGTGTTGTGCCTTACCATTCTTATGTATAATCACATGGGATTGTAACCAAGAACTAGGACCCATATTGTAACCAACTCTCATTTTTGTTGATGTACCCACAGCTAATGCACCATCTTTTCTACCTGGGCTATGGTAGTGACCAACAACAATCTTAGTGTTTAGTTTTCTAAATTGTAATAAACTACCTCTAGAACCGTTTGAACCCATGTCCCCATGTTGACCTAGTTCCCAACCAGCAACCTTGTATGAGTCACCTCTACCAAGGGTTATGAATTTAGGGTACTTTCTATTTATAATTTCTGGTATAACACCTTTAACGCTTTCACCACCCTCACCATGTTGTCTAAGTAGTATTGAAGAATACTCCATATAAAGGGGTGAATTTTTTGGGGTTGGTTGTTTTTTCCAATCGCCAGCTATTAACCATCTATCAATAAAGTCATCGTGATTACTCCTAACAACAACTACTTTTGGGTGATGTGAAAAGTTATCTAAACCTTCAAGCATTTCATCAATCTCTTTCTGTAGATTATTTTCATCCCTAACTTCCTTACCGTATTGTATGAAAGGATTTTTCATTGTATGGTGACTTATAGAGTAACCATCAAAAACATCATGTAATATAACGTGTTTCGGTTTTATTCTTTCAAGCATTTTAGTTGTTGTAGATATAACTGTTGGGTCATGGTGACCCCAGTGTAAATCACCTAAAATACAAGCTTCTATCTTATTTATATTTTCCACCTTACTATCACCTTCAATTGTGATTGGCTCGTCTATAAAGTGTTCATCTAAATAATCAGCTTTATCTAATGGGTTCATAAACTTTAATGTAGTTTCTTTACCCTTAAACTTAACCTCACTATATAGGTCGCAGAAATCACCATTGTCTTCCGCTGAAACCTGTCTAACGTGGAATGTTTTTTCATCCTCAATTTCAACAATAGCGAATCCAAGTACATGGTGAAACTCACCCTTTTTACCAGCTTTAGAATCCGTGTAATTTCTAACTGTACAAGCGCCACTAGTTAACATCATTTTTGGTTTGGAGTCCTCAAGTACGGGTATTGTTTGCATTTGTAGTTTAGGATGACCAAATATACATGAGTTTACACCAGACATTGCTTCCATTCCACTCATAGGATTGTGCGCTGTTGGGTGTATTTTAACATCGGACATGATTGATAAGTACTGATGTATGTCGTGTCTACCAGCATCTAAATATGGTATAACTACTGGTGACCAATTCTCTTCTTGTTGTTGACCCATGGTCCATATGGATGTTGGGTTTTTATACCTACCAGCGATTACGTGAATATCCGCTTTTATATGTTTAGAGTATTCAACTAAGTTATTAAAAAACTTTAAATGGACTGGGGTATTGTTTTGTGCCCAGGTTATTATAAACCTTTTCTTTTTCTTATTGAAGGTTCTGCCCTTGGCTTTTTCATATTCTGGAGACACAACCTCATCCTTTTCAGCCAGTTTTAACCTTTCTGATGCCCATTTCCTAACGGTTCTTTCTGATTTACCAGTGAACTCTATTAGAACTTGCATTCTCTCATCCCAAGAAAGTTTTTTATTTTTGTAGACTTCAGTAAAGTACTGAATATCTTCATCAGTCATTTCTTTAAACTTCATAACTTAGTTTTTATTTTTTTTTTATCACGAACAAATATAATACTTTTATTTTTAATAATCAAGTCCGTTATTATCAGTTAAAATATTTTTTAACCTTTTCTTTGCACAATAAAGATTTGCTTTAGACGCACCTTCTTTAATTGATAACTTATCAGCAATTTGTTTATGTGAAAGACCATCAAAATAAAACATATTAAATACAGTCTTATATCTAGGACTTAATTTACCCATTGCTTTAATTATTTGGGATTCATCATACCTTAAATCGTCATGTTCTAAATCAATTTCATCAGATAATTTACTTGTTTGGTAATCCTCACACATTGTTGGTTTAAATTTTCTAACTTGGTCTATGCAGAAATTTCTAGAAATTGTCTTAGCCCAACCACCAAACTTTAGATTTGGTATTGCAGTTGTTGCATCAAATTTATCAATGTTGTTAAATATCTTTATAAATGATTCTTGTATGAAATCTTCCATTTCCTCATTGGTAGTTGAGTATCTGGAGCACACACCATAGATTGTTGGGTAAAACATATTATAAACTGTTTCATAACATGCGTTATCACCACAAACACAACCTTTTATAACTTCTTTTAGTTCAGCCATTTAACTTATTTTTCTAACTCGGTATTTATATCCACTATCTGAGTTGAATTCGAAAACGCTAGCTATATATTCGGCTTTTTCATAAGATTCAAATTCCAAAACTTCTGAACCACCATCAAGTATTATAACATTTTGCTGTTTACCGTTTGGCATCATTAACTCTTTAATGATACAAAATCTTTCCTCTTTATCCATAATTATTTATTTAACTTTTTCCAATCCTTATCATGATATTTTGTTCTGTATTTTCCAGTATCAAATGATTGTGTATATAATATAATTTCTATCGCTGTTGGTAGTTCTGAGATTAGTTCATCCATCTCAACTATCTGTTCCTCAGACCATTCAAATGGGTTTCCGTCAAAGGGGTCAAACTCTTCTGGTTGCCCATATAGTATTACACCCATATCTTCGTAGTAATCAATACCACCAAAGGGTGTATTTTCACCTATTGTATTAATGTGATTATCTGACGAAAGTTCTCCCCATTCCAAATGCTTTAAAAGCTTTAAATGACTTTCTTTTAATTCAAATTTTATAACGCTCATGTAATTTATTTTAAGACAAATATAGTTATATTAAATTAGTAATACAACTTTATTTAAAGTATTCTAAAAACCAAATCAAACTTTCACTATAATTTCCAGCTAACATTTTATGAAAAAATGGGTATAATACAAAGTAAACCAAGGCTATTATAGCACCCCAAAATATTGGGCTTGGTGTTATTTCTGGAAGTGCTGATGTTATTTCTTTATACCCAAAATATAATATAATATAAACCACTAATAAAGATGTGTTAAGGGCTGCAAAAAACTCAAGTGCAGATATTAAATTAGCGTTACCTTCGTGTGTAAATAAAGCCCACATTATTCCACCGAATAAGTAGTCTAGTAGAAAAATTACAGTCATTATAATACCAGCTATTGTTATTTCATACCTGTGTCTATGACTGTCCATGGGGTAAATTAATAATAATATTGGTGCTGCTATTAATGAAAAAAAGAAACCACCAAATATAGCTGTTATAATTTTCCAGCCTCCTTGGTACATGACTTCTTCACCCATACCCCAATCCTCAAATGCGTTGTATCCACCCTTTCCATCGGGCATAAATTTAGTCCATTTACTCATAATTCTTATTTTTTAATTGTTATTAATAATCAAATATAAGAAAACTTTTTTAATATTCCAAATTATTTTAAATAAATTATTATCTTTAATTAAATCGTTGTATTCAATAACTGTTCTAACTTTTTTCCAATCCTTATCTGGGTCAAACCCAGCTTTGTCTTCGAATAAGACATTCATGTATGGTTTACTGTCGTAGCAACCATACGAGGTTTGTGAGTTAGCAACTTCTGGATTCTCGTTAACATACTTAAAGTTTATCCCATTAGAATTAAAGAAATCCAAATACTCTTGTATTTCGTGTGGGTGAGAACATGTGTATAACATCATGCATACATCGTCCCTATCCGAAATCATTTGTAAAACCTCCTTAGCTAGTGGGTAAAACTCTTTGGGTATATCACCTTCTTTGTAGTTTGGTTTTAGTATTGTAGAATGAATATCAAAAAACCAGTACGTCTTATCCCAACCTCTTGACTTCATTGCCTTAAAGTGATTAAAATTTATAGCTCTAGATATACTCATGATTCAAAGATGTCTTTAAAATCTTGCTTATTCATAGAATAAAATATTCCATCTACTTTGAAAAAAACCAACCCAGCTATGTAGCTTATTTTTTCTGGAGACCAAATAGATATTGCGTCTACTGACATGTTGGTTTCACCGTTATTAGCAATACCAACTTTAATACTTTTTTTAATTAAACTCATATTAGTTATTTTTTCTTAACACCAGACTGTAAATCATCAATAGCGTTTTTATCTATGTTATCACCACAGTCAATCCTGTATGGATTTGGTGTTAGTGGTTTTATGTGTGGTTCTTGCCACATTGGGAATGTGTTTGGGTCTGATATTGGGGAGGTAGTGTGTCTAGTATTTGCGACATCAACTACATCTTCTAACTTATCTTTTATTTTCTGGATTTGTTCTTTATCCATTATTTCTGGATTTTGCAACTCCATAAACCCTTTTAACCAATAAACAAATTGTTCTGAATTCATAATCTATTTTATTAATAAATATTAGATAAAATTAATTTTTACTTTAGATTCATTAAACATTTCTAAAGCACATTCCCAAGACTTGCCCCATTTGTTATGGGTTAGGTCTGGTTTAGTAGTATATAGTTCTATTATACCTGATTGTATTATACCTCTAGCACAATCTGAACAGGGAAAATAACTACAGTACATCGTTGAACCATCTAAACTGACACCTCTTTTTGCTGCACTGTAAATCGCATTTCTCTCAGCATGACCAATCCACTTATATTTATTAGGTTTTTCAGTCCTATCTTTAGTTTTATTAACACCTTCTGGTATTGTATTACTACCGTAAGATAATATAGTATCATACTTACCAACTATTACTGCGCCAACACCTCTTGACTTGTCATCGGATAAATCTGTAACTAACTTAACCATTTTTTTAAAAAAACCTATATCACTCATAATTTATTTAAATTTTAATAATTTTATCAACCATAACCATGATTAAGGAATCTTAGTAGACACTATAACCTTCCTTATATAAGATAAGTGTGTGTAGGTAGTATGGGTTTATACGTTTATGGTTCATGAATTTACCAATCAGTTTCTTTAATAAAAACCTCTTAAAACCACTAGATGATGCATCTATAATTTCATACGCTTTTTCCTTAACTTTTTGATTGGATTCATATAAATATAAATCAGACATATGTTTTTGAGTGTTGTCCCCAGTCTTATTAGCTCTTAATATTGCACTCTCACTAGCGTATATTTCAATAATAATATCTGCCATTGATAGTAGAATTTCTTGTTGGTTCCTTAGTTGCTTACCAAACCTTTTGTACAAAGTATATATTAAAACACTAGAAATCATTTTATGATTTTTAACCAAATCCATTCCACTATATGAACATTTAAATAAATCAGTTATTAATTTGATGAATGGTTTTTTAACCATACTATCAATAGATATATCATTATTCTTAATCTTCTTTAATACCTGACCAACCAATAACATCCTATTTATTTCGTTTGTACCTTCATATATTCTACTAATTCTAGAGTCTCTGTATGCTCTCTCAATTGGAAATTCGGCAGAGTATCCCATACCGCCATGACATTGAATGGCTTCATCAGCAACATAGTCTAATACTTCGGAGCCATGAACTTTAGCAATAGCGCATTCAATAGCGTATTCACTAGTTGCTTCAACTATACCCATTTTTTTATGTTTCATTTTTTTTGGGTCGAATACTTTTTCTTCACCTCTATTTTCAATGTCTTGGCCAGCTCTATACATTAAACTTTCAGAAGCAAATGTTTTACTTTTCATTCTTGCAATTTTTTGTTGTATTGCACCGAATGTACCAATAGGTCTTCCAAATTGTTTTCTCTCCTTAACGTACTCTTCGGTTTGCTCAATTAATTTTTTAGCACCACCAATAGCTGATGAACATAGTTTGATTCTGCCAATGTTTAATATATTTAGTGCAATCTCAAAGCCTTGTCCTCTATCACCTAATAAATTTTCAACTGGAACTTCAACATTCTCGTAGTATATTTGTCTGGTAGAGGAACCCTTAATACCTAACTTAACTTCTTCTGGACCCATTGTGATACCTTCGGACTTAGACTCAACAATAAATGCTGAGTGGTTTTTATCTGTACCAATCTTAGCAAATACAATCATAATATCTGCAAATCCACCATTACTAATCCATATTTTCTGACCATTAATAATGTAGTTTTTACCGTCATCGGATAACTTAGCATTTGTTTTACCAGCATTTGCATCACTACCAGCACCAGGCTCTGTTAAACAATAACATCCGATTAACTTACCTAGTGATAATCCTGGCATGTATTTTTCTTTTTGTTTATCGGTACCATAATATAATATTGGTAGTGTTCCAATACCTGTGTGGGCACCAAACGTTGTTCCAAATGAACCAGCAACACCAATGATATCGGCAATTAACATGGAT
>TARA_R110001592_G_scaffold267904_1_pt1 | contig 24159 bp, 23 predicted proteins | sample TARA_R110001592 | Tara Oceans TARA_R110001592 (sample SAMEA4398387) | marine metagenome | biome: Polar Biome; feature: [SRF] surface water layer (ENVO:00010504); material: water (ENVO:00002006), including particulate matter (ENVO:01000060) such as... | depth 5 m | reverse complement strand
ACTATCGACTTCACGCTGCGTATTCATTCATGCTTGAATGCGGGAAAAGATTTGAAATAATGCTCGGTCTGGATAGCACAAAATTCACAGACAGCTAGGCAATGTCTGTTAACGTTTTCCTCTCGTCGAACAACAAAACCCAAGATTTTTTTACGGTCTTTCTATACTCTCGCCTACGCTTATGATTGCCGCTTTTTGCTCCATCTGATGCTAATAGCGCTATTATCGTCGGTTTAATGCGGAATATCGCATTGATACAATTAATATCAATGCGAGAAGTTATTTCCCACCTTGATTACTCTTTATCCATGCCTGGTTTTTGCCATACGCGCACGTACTCAATTTCAGAATCAACCACGCCATCATCTTTTTCACATTCAGGACTATTTGCTTCTAGATCAGCTTTAGATTCTGGGTAACCACGCCAAGGAAACGTCTCTTGGTCTAGCCACAAGTGCATGGCTTTATCAATTACATGCCCTTTTTAAAACCGGACGGTCAGCTTAAAACTAAGTGACTAGACTAGACGGGAGTAAACGTCCATGTATGTCTTTATAATAAGTCCAATATCTAAAATGGGATTTAAATTAACTTAAAACCATTGTGTGAATTATTCTCTCTGGGAAAGCGCAGTAATAATAAAATCAGCACCACGCTCACCAATCATCATCGCGACTGCATTGGTGTTACCACTAGGAACTTGTGGGCAAACAGACAAGTCGATGACACGAAGATTTTTTGTACCATGCACATTGAGTTTAAGATCAGTTACTGCATTTTCAGGATTGCGCCCCATTTTACAGGTTCCGCCAGGATGATAGACCGTTTTGATATTCTCTCGGACAAATATCTCAAGCGCTTCATAATCATCAATGGCAGTATTATTAGGCTCAACCACTTTTTTAATCACCCGTTTTAACGCGGGCTGCTCCATTGCTTTTAGTGCGGTTTGCACAGCACGTATTTGATTTTTCAAATCATCAGGGTGCGATAAAATTTTTGCATCAATCTCAACCAAGTCTTCAGGGTTTGTTGACTTTAAACGCACCACACCTCGTGACTTAGATCTAAGATGACCTACTTTTATAGAGACTCCATGGCCTTCTGCTTCAGGCTTTTCTCCCGGTGTATTATCAAAATTATCGAGTAAAGGTAAAAAGTGGAACTGAACATCAGGACGTCCGACTTTTTCACTATCAATAAAAGCGCCACCTTCAAGAATATTACTTGTCATTAAACCCGAGCGAAAACAAAGCCATTGCAGCATGTGCTTAATAGCTGAAAGGCCTTTATCTGAACCGAATATGCTAATATCATTTTTGGTTAGGGCATTAATAGACATATGTTGATGATCGTGGAAGTTTTCGCCAACTGGTAGGTCTACATTCACCTTAATGCCCATTTCATCAAGGTGTTTTTTTGGCCCAATCCCTGAAAGTAACAGTAATTTAGGACTACCAAAGGTTCCTGAAGAAAGAATTACTTCTTTCCGCGCTCTTATCACCGTCGCTTTGCCGCCTTTGATTGAGAACTCGACCCCGGAGGCAACATTGCCTTCCATTGTCACTTTATGCACAAGGGCATCCGTTAGAACAGTTAAATTAGGGCTGTCTATGACAGACTGCAAATAGGTTTTTGACGCACTAGCACGCTCGCCATTCTTAGTCGTGGTTTGATAAAACCCGACTCCTTCTTGGGAGGAGCCGTTAAAGTCATTGGTGTAAGGTAATCCCATTTGTTGGCAGGCTCGAATACAAGTTTGCGTTAAGGGATGACGATATCTATTTTCACTGACAGGAACCGCACCTATTTCGCCATGATAGTTATCACCTAAACTTTCATTGGCTTCACTACATTTGAAGAACGGTAAAACATCGTCATAACCCCAACCATCGCATCCCCATAGGTTTTTCCAGTCGTCATAATCTTCTTTTTGACCACGAATATAGATCATGCCATTAACTGAACTACCTCCGCCAAGCACTTTACCCTGAGCTATAAGCATTTCACGGTTATTACACTCACTTTGGGGTAATGTCATATATGGCCAAGATTTCTCTTGGAAAACTTTAAGAACAGTTGCTGGAATTTTATGAAATAAACTATTGTCTTTAGGGCCAGCTTCTAAAAGAAGTACAGTCCCTACATTTGCCTCAATTAGCCTAGCAGCTATCGCACACCCCGCCGATCCCGCTCCTGCGATGATGAAATCATATTCATTGTCTGCCATTTTATTACCCTATTTTATTATCATTATTGTAAAAATAGATTAAGTGAAATGGTCGATACTCACTATCCAAATAAGATCCTCAACATCCGATTTTGATAACTATTGACATCGAGGGAGAATAAACCTATAAAAGGATAGCAATTTGATATAATAATCACATGAAATATCAACTACCTTTAACTCGATTTTCTAAATTTTCATCAAAAAATATCGACGAAACTCGAGAAAATGTAACGGATATATTTTGCCCTCACCAATTTACTGTCACTAGTAACGATGACTCTTTTTTTACTCAAGTCAACGAAGCTCCATTTGCCAACTCTTCATTAGTTTATATTTCTTATGGTGCGGCCGTTACCATTGAGGCGGAGCAATTAGATAATTGTTTTTTGGTTCAAGTGCCTTGGCAAGGTAAGGCAGAAGTTCAGGTAAATAATACCAAAACGTTTATCGAGCCTGGGGTAGCGAGTGTGATATCTCCTGAGCAAGAAATGAACATGCGTTGGTCGAATGACTGTAGTTTCTTTACCGTTAGATTAGATAGGCAAAAAGTAGAGCATACCTTAGCGAACTTACTTGGCCATGAATTACAAAAAACACTAACTTTTAATCCAAGGTTCGATTTAAGCTCGCCTGAAGGGAAATGTTGGCTAAACGCAGTACAATTTGCACAACGCCAGTTAGAGCAACCTTTAGTACCTAATGTGGCGATACCTTTGCTGCAACAACTCGAAAAAACCCTGTGTTTAATGTTACTGCAACTACCTCAACACAATTATCAAAAACAACTACATGAAGATCCCCACTGCATCACGCCAAAATCGATTAAACGGGCTAAAGATTATATTCAAAGCAATATTCATCAGCAGATTTCCCTTGAGCAGTTATCAGCAGCATCTGGGGTAATCCCAGCTACGTTGAACAAACACTTTAGTCATTTTACTGGGCAATCACCTATGAAATTTGTCCGTAGTGAAAAGTTAAATGCTATACATCAGATACTCAACTCTGGCCAGCGGGATATCAGTGTGACAGACGTTGCACTTAAATTTGGTTTTAATCATTTAGGCCGGTTTGCTGAGTACTATAAACGTAGATACGGTGAACTCCCCTCAGATACCAGTAATCAAGCTAAATAGAATTGATTGCGACTTGAAGAGGTAACTTGATTGGAAATAGCATAAACAGGCAGGCCTAATAGGCTTACCTGTATTCGACTAAATCCCACTTTGACTATTTACGGATCTTAATGGTTTGAACCGATGTGTATTCTTCAATACCCAGCTGCCCAAATTCAACTCCTATTCCTGATTGTTTAACACCACCAAAAGGGGCATTGGGCTGAACATTACCATGCTCATTTATCCACACAGAGCCGGTATCTAAACGAGAAGCAAGAGCATAGGCTAATTCAGTATCAGATGACCATATTGAGCCTCCTAAGCCACAATCATTATTATTAGCGATAGCAATAACGTCATCAATATTGGCATACCTGATAACTGGAAGAACGGGACCAAATTGCTCTTCATCGACTAAACGTGAACCATCAGCAATATCGCCAATAATGGTAGGAGGGAAAAAATAGCCTTTACCATCTCTGGCTTTACCACCAACCAATAACCTTGCACCGTTTGCTAAAGCGTCCTCTGTTAACTCAATCACCTTTTCAAGCTGAGCTTTGTTTTGAACAGGCCCAAGATCAGTGTCTTCTTCTAATCCATTGCCTACTTTAACCTTATTGGCGATAGAAACTAATTCCTCGCACACTTCATCGTATATTGATTCATGGACATACAAACGTTTTAAACAAGCACATGTCTGTCCATTATTGTGAAAACATGCCAAAAACAAGTCATTTGCGATAGCTTTTACATCGACATCAGGTAATACAATCCCTGCATCATTACCACCTAACTCCAATGTGAGCCGCTTAAGATTTGAAGATGCCAAACTCATAATTTTTTTACCAGTCGGGGTTGAACCGGTAAAAACTATCTTGTTGATATCAGGATGCATTGATATGGCATTTCCCACTTCAGCCCCTCCCGTCACAAGGTTTAAAACACCTGGAGGCAAAACAGTGTTGGCTAATTCTACAAATCTCATTGTAGCAACAGGGGTGAGTGGCGAAGGTTTAATAACAACCGTATTACCCGATTTTAACGCTGGAATGATATGCCAAATAGCAATGAGTAAAGGCCAATTCCATGGTGTGATAGACGCCACGACACCAAGAGGTTTGCGGTGCAGTTCGATTCTTGCTTCGTCGTTATCCTGAATCACTTGCATAGGCATAGAGAAACATGAAGTCGCTTGGATCCACGCCATCGATCCACCCACCTCCATACCAGAACCTATTCCGCAAAAGCCGTTTAGCGGTTTACCATTTTCTTGGGTTATCAAGCCCATTATTTCAGCCATATTAGCTTCCAATAAGCCAACTAATGCATGCATTTTATCAACCCTGCACTCATCAGATAACTGACTCCAAGCAGGAAATGCCCTCTTTGCAGCTGCTACAGCAAGATCAACCGTTTCGGAATCACCTAACGCACACTCTGCAAATGGCTCACCTAAAGCCGGGTTAATAACACCAAAGGTTTGATTTGATGAAACACTTTTCCCATCAATTGTCATATTAAATAATTGCATCTTTTTTTCCTTATAGTTATTCAATGTAACGCCAGTATTCTTAAAGTGCTTCACATTATTTGACATTCATAAACGATCTAAACTTGTTTGTTTTTGAATTGACTTAATTCAAATTTTCGGGCGACAGCAATGATTAACTGCCATACCCAGCGGGCATTAAAAATTCCCACACAGACGCTTCACTCCCCCGCTCACACGGGATCTCAATGACCACAGGCCCTTGTTTAGATTCGATAACCGCTTGCTCTAGTAACTGTTTGAAATGCACTGGTGAATTGGATTGATAAGCCTTAGCGCCAAAGCTTTCAACAAGCTTAACAAAGTCAGGGTTAGTTAATTCTGAACCAACCACATTGCCATCGAAAAAGTTGATTTGATCGCGACGAACATTTCCATAGGCATTGTTGTTAAATAGCAGCACAATTAAACCAATTTTAAATTGCACAGCCGTTGCCAATTCTTGTACGCCAAACATGAAGCCCCCATCACCGGCAATCGACATCACCACTTTATCTGGGTTTGCCACCTTTACACCCAACCCCGTTTGAAAGCCATGCCCCAAATTACCTTGATAACCACAAGTAACCAGATGACGAGGTTCATATACTGGAAAACCTATCCAAGAGGTGAAGCCAACTTGAGAAATTTCTTCAACGATAAAACCGTCTCTGGGCAAAATGTCTCGAATGATGTTTAGATAGGTCATCTGTGGTTGAATTTTTTGTATTTCTTGCCAGCTTTCCGCTTTGACTTGGGAAAAATATTCCTCTTTGGAAGAACGAGGAGTGATGTCTTTTTCTAGCTCATCTAACAGGGACTGACTTGCAAGAGTTGCGTCTGCGACGATAGAAACATCACCACGTAAACGAGTTAGTTGTGTAGGATCAATATCAATGCGCACTAATTTACATTTAGGGATCCCTTTTTGCCAACGAAAAGCGGGCAGCTCCATTCGAGAGCCAATACCGATCATCACATCAACCTCTGGATAGACCTTGTACCCTGCAGCACAGTTGAATCCATAAGGTGAATCATCACTCACGATGCCGCGACCACCACGGAATGAAACGACTGGCGCTTGCAACAATTTAGCTAATTGAAGTATTTCATCTTTGGCATCAACAGCACCACTACCCACCATAATCATTGGATTTTTGGCTTTTCGTATTATCGCTGCAGCAGCTTTAATTCTACTTTCAAGAGGCTCATAAGCTGGGCTTGGAATAGCGGGGAAATTCAAATCAACATTGGCTTTTTGGCCAAAAATATCCATCGGCACTTCTAATGCAACTGGGCGCTTTCTTCCTGACGTCAACTTTGTAAAAGCATTTTCCATGATAGCGGGTACATCAACCGCGTGATTAATCCGTGCGGCCCACTTTGTCAGTACTCTTAATATCCCCATTTGGTCATCTAGCTCATGAAGCATGCCGTGACCAATACCGACAAACTCACTAGGAACTTCGCCAGTGATACACAAAATAGGCGTGTTATGTGCAGTACATAATGCAGCTGTAGAATTGAGTACGCCTGGTCCTGGCACCACGCAATAAGCACTCACCCGTCCCGTAGACTTAGCGTATCCGTAAGCCATATATCCAGCGCCTTGTTCGTGCCGGGTCACCACAAGTTTGATTTTATCTTGATAGCGACTCAACGCATCAAAGAAAGCGTAAGTCTGCGCTCCGGGTATACCGAATATAGTATCTATATCGTTTTTTATTAGATATTCGATGATGGCGTCTGAAGTTGTAATATGTGTCATAGTCTAAAAAATTCCATTAATTTTTGCGGTTAATGAGTCAACTCACTGAAAATGTATTGGATGAATAAACACCCATCACTAAAGTGTAAAAATAGGTCTTTAAGTGAATAAGCGATGGTAAATATATATAAGCGTAAAGGTTGTTAATATAAACACGCCACACAGACTCCAAACTTTCATCAATAAACTGGGTTGCAAGTCTTTAGGTACCTGCTCACTCCACATGGCGCGATGGTTTAAGTAGGCTAAGATAGGGCTGATAACAAAGACAATGACAGACGTGATGTCGATGAATGTGGCAAATGACTTAAGCATGGTAGCCAATATAAGAATCGCCGCAATGCAAAGCAGAATCATTGCAACGTTGTACACTCGCTTGGAATTGAGTTTTAATTCTGGCCGGTCATAACCTGTTTCTAAGATCCCCACTAAGACCCGTGTCATGCCATCAACCACCGCAAGTAAGGTAGAAAACATCACGAAAATGGCAATAGTTGCTATTAGAGGGAAGCTCCAGGGGCCAATTGTTTGTGTGAACAACTCCATGATTTGTCGAGAAAAGCCGGCATTGCTTACTTCAAGCACAACTTCGCTATTGTGCATTAACCCTGTGCCCAAGATTAAAAAGCACAGAGCCAATAGCACGCTCATAATATATCCAACGTTAAAATCTAAACGTGCTTCTTTGGGTGTCGGCAACTTGCCTGTATCTTCTGCCCTAGCGCACGTCCACAATGACTGGGTAACCGAACCATCCGTTGGCGATGGCATAAAGCCAATTAAAGCAACAACATAAAGAACAACAGAAGAATCAATCGCAGGGATAGCGAAGACTGAGGGTGACCAGTCCATCGTACTTGAAACCAACACAACAGTGACGATAATAAGTACGGTAAAGCAAGCTACAACGTATTTGGTTAGCTTTTCTAATAAACTGTAATGACCTCGGCATAAAAATAAAGCGATAATAGATAGAAGTACACTTACACCTAGAATGGAATTGACAGAAAAGTCTAATGCGGCTTGCAGTAGACCTAATGTAAAAAGAGCAATGGCTCCTACCACAAAGACCATACTAAATAGTTCTGCAAAGGCATATATTCCAAAAATCAACCAACCAGCAGTTCGGTAACTAGTGATCAAATTTTTGCCTGTAGAAGCTGCAAACTCCCCACCAAAGCGCAGTGCTGGGTATTTCACCAAGCAAGCTAAAATGATGATGAAAGTCAGACCCAACCCATAATCCGCACCCGCTCGTGTGGACTGAACTAAATGAGATACTCCAACTGCCGCAGCTGCGTATAAAATACCCGGTCCCAACACACTAAAAAGCGAGCTCGACTTACCTTTCATATTTACTTTCTCTTTTATTATTATTAAGTGAAGCTATTAAATATACTGAAACAGTTGCCCGTTAAGGTTTTATTGGCTAATCAACCAAGTGGCATATAAAAACCACCTTCCCCCATCGTTTACTTATGCTCCATTTCTATGATGCTTTTCAATGCCTTTTTAAGCACGCTAGTCTGTTGTTTATCTATTTTACCCAGCATGTATTCTTCATGCTCATTGGCAATATCAAGAAGATACTTTTGCAATAACACTCCATCAGCAGTAAGGCCAATTTTACTCCCAACCATAGTTACAGCCCCTTTCTCGATAAGGGTATCTATTGATTCACTTAAATCGATTAGCGGCTGCATTGCCAGAACGGATAAGGTTTGTAAGGTATGAATCGGCGTATCTGACAAAATGGTCATAACGCGCCATTGCTCAGGAGTCACATCACAACCATCAACTAATTTAGGATATAAGTCGTGACGGTATGTAGACGTTGCGGAGTTTAGTAAATATAACAAATAGTTATCTAAAAACTCGTTACCATCGCCAACCTCATTCTTTTGCAGATTTGGGCTGGGATGCTGTGTAGTAATGGCATAACCTCCTCTGGAAAATGCTAAGGGTGTGAGTGAGTCATCGTGATGATATTGAATCACTTCACCGACGATAATCAGATGATCCCCCCCTTCATAAACGTTCCACGTTTTACACTCGAACTGCGCTCCACAGCCTTCAAGCAATGGTGCCCCACCTAAACCTTTAGAATAAGAAACATTTTTAAATTTATCTTCCCCCCTTCCTGCAAATCTATTCGAGGTTTCGACTTGATTTTCACTTAACACATTGATGGCAAAATATTCTGCATTTTCAAAGGTGGTTTTACTAAACGCGCCTTTATCAATGCTCCATAAAACTAATGCAGGGTCGATTGACACGCTGTTAAAACTGCTTGCCGTGCAGCCTATAGGATCGCCGTCCAAGTCAACGGTCGTGATCACCGTTACCCCTGTAGGGAATTGGCCTAGCGCCGTTCTAAAATCTCTTTTATCAAACTTTATATTACTCATGACATTGTCCCACTATTTGTTTAGCATCCAGCTTTATGTTTAGCGTCCGGCTTTATGAGCAGGTAAAGTACCAATACCCCAATGGGCCTTCGGGTATTCACTAATGATCACGCGAATATTTTCTTCTGGCGCACCGATAGAGTCCATAACCGCTTCGGCAACCGCTTTTATTAACGCTTCCTTTTGCTCAACTGTGCGTCCTTCCATCATATTGACATTGATGATTGGCATAATTATCTCCATACTTTTTTGCGATTTAACGTTCTAATCAGCTTATGAAAATGTCGTAATTGAGACACTTCCGCATTATTTCTACCCAGCAGTATCGCTATATATCTAGAACTAATCTTTGACACTTAGCTCTGGAGCAACACAACGCGATCTGGTCGTTATCTTCTTTTTCTTCATCAGTCAAAAAGTGATCTCGATGATCAGGAATGCCTTCAATAACATCGGTTATGCAAGTGCCACAGACCCCTTCTTCACAAGACATACTGACCTTAACACCCACTTTACGTAGTGCTTTAGCGATAGTGTCTTCACTACCAACTGTGACCGTTATATCGCTTTGCTCACAGTAAACTTCGAAACTATCCCCAGATGTATCAACTTCAGCGCTGAAATATTCAAAGTGAACCTGATCGGAAGGATAGCCCAGCTCTTGAGCGCTATTTATCACCCAGTCCATAAAACCGGTAGGACCGCAGACATAAATATGCGTGCCAGCCTGGGAACCACCGAAACTCGCTTGTGGAGAAAATAACTGAGATTTATCTTGGTCATCGTAATGAAAAATGACGCGTTCGCCGAAAGCCAACACTAATTCCTCTTCAAAGGCCCCTGCACCTTTAGTTCGCGTACAATAATGAAGCTCAAATTCTTTTTTTTCTTTCAACAATTCGTACGCCATCGCAATCATCGGTGTAATACCAATTCCGCCACCCGCTAGAATGCTTTTTCTCGCGTCTTTGTTCAGTGGGAAATGATTGCGCGGGGCACTGATTTTTATGCTGCGCTGGGCCGAGAATTCAGCATAAATCTTAGCCGAACCTCCTCTAGAATTAAGATCTTTTAACACGCCTATGCGATATAACTCGCTTGATGCGGGATCGTTACATAGGGAATATTGACGTATCAAATCATCACCACAATGAACATCAATGTGAGCCCCAGCAGAAAATTCAGGTAAAGATTCTCCATTGGCACTTGCCAATTCCATCACGGCAATACCAGCGCCTTGTTCAGTACGTGACGTAATCACGACGTCGATTAGTTCATTATTCACAAGATTCTCCTAGTCATGCTTAGCGCATGTATATGCCGCCATTAATATCCCAAGTAGCACCCGTGACCGTGTTGGCTTCTTCAGCTGCTAACATCACTACCATTGAGCCAATAAATTCAGGGTTACTCATAGCTTTAACAGGGATCATGTTATTAATAATATGTTCAAGCTTATCTGCTGGCACTTTGTCTCTTACTGAGGGCACATCCACTGGACCCGGTGCAATTGCGTTTACCGTCACACCTCTATCAGCAAACTGCCTGGCAAATATTTTAGTTAAGGTAGTAATACCCGCTTTTGATGCTGCGTAATGCGCACCCGATGCAGTCCCACCCATTTGTCCAGCCAGAGAGGCTAAATTGATAATTCGACCAAAGCCTTTATCTGCAAAATATTGTCCAAAGACTTGGCTACCTAAAAAGTTACCACGTAAGTTAATGTCTAATACTTGGCTAAACTCTGATGGCGTAATGTCCATCAGCGGTGTTGTAGGTGTCATCGCAGCGTTATTAACCAACACATCGCAATGCCCAAAGGTTTCAACCGTGAAGGCTAAACCTTTGCAGAATTCTTCTTTATTCATAACATCAAGTGAAGTGGCAACAGCAACTTCGCCGGAAGGATCAAGAACCTTTGCCGCTTGAGCTGCCATCGACGTATCAACGTCACTGACAACCACCGAATAACCCGCTTTGATTAGAGACTCACAAATAACATACCCTAACCCTTGAGCCGCTCCGGTGACCAAAGCTACTTTTTTATTGGCACGCATAACGTCTCCTTAAAACAGGTAACTGACAGTCGTAAGATGTTGACTGGATTTCATGACTTTCACGACCTTCTCGGCAATTTTGAAACTGCCACCATCACGTACTAATTTGAATTGCAGATTAGCGGGATAGCAACGTAAGCCGTTTTTGTTATTTTCGTACAAACTATACGCACAGCGCACTCTGACAAAGCCGTCAATATCATCAAGTATCCGAAAACGCGACATAGTGCGCACCGTATTTTCACTTAACTGTGTTGAGATGGCGTCGCCACTGGTTAAACGCTCAATACGTAATTGGCGCATTTCGTTATCGTCGTAGGCTACATTGAGGGTATTTGCATAATCTGTTGCAGCGTGATCGACCGGAACGATATACAAACCGGACTCAAGCCATAGATCTAACCATTGTTGGTATTCTTTATTATCGAGCATGTCTGCTTCAATATTTAGAAAGGCAGTGACATCGGCCAGTAGTTGAGTGTCTAATTTCATTTTATCGGTCCTTATTTTTCGCTTTCAGCAGACATCATTTGCTTATATTTTTGATACGCAGCACGCATGCCGGTTTCAGAACATACCGCACCTTTAACATTGCCATCATCCGATGTAGACAACTTAGACATACCACGATTCACCATAATCCAGCCATCGGTTCCCGCAATAGAGCCGGCCTGCACTCGTTCCCAAGCCTCGCCGTCATCTGGTGTACCGAAGCCCATAGGGCCTTGGAAATGCTCATGTAAACGCATGCGCTTTTGATTAAAAGCTTCAGGTGCACCTTTGCCGCCTATGGCGATATGGTGAATTTCAGTTTCATTGACGCTAATCGGCACAAGATTACGGAAAAAGGCCATAGAACAAGCAATGTTAGGGAACAAGTTCAAATTAAACCCACTTCCACCCACTGCTCTTACTAAGCGGCGCACTTCTTCATCTGAATGACCTTCGTCGGCTAAACTTTTAGCCAGATCAGCAAAACGTTCAGGAATCGGATCGTCTAGGTTTTCTTCTAAATCCACTAGCTCAGGTATCATCACCATCACACTGTGACCATTTCCTAAATCTTCGACAAAACCTTCGCCGTCAAGGAAGTCAAACACCTCTGCAGCTTCTTCATCTACAGAGGCAATGAACGACTTGTGTACAATAGGGAAGTGATAAGCGTCAGTGGTATTTTCTAATTGAATTTTCCAGTTTCCGGGAAATCTGAATCGATGATCGCCCAAGGCTTTAAGTGGATATCCACCACCTTGTTTAACAAATAAATCGATCCATTTTTTAGCACCGGCTAAATAATTATCAAGAGGCTCTAAATTTTCTTTCAGAGTCGCGAAAATCATCCCGTTATAGGATTCGGTACGCACTTTAATCAAACCAAACTCAGCTTTATCAAGAATATTTTCGTATTCTTCTGGCTTAGGCAGAGCACGTAAGCTGCCATCTAGGCCGTAGCCCCAACCATGATAAGGGCAGGTGAAGGCTTTGGTTTTACCGGTTTTCCCTTCACACACCGTCGCGCCTCGATGACGACAACGATTTAACATCACATGAATATTGTTTTTACGATCGCGTACAACGATCACCGGTTGACGACCAATTTTTGCCGTCTTATACGAACCGGATTCTGGTACTTCACTTTCGTGGGCAACCCAAATCCAAGTGTTGTTAAACACTTTGTCTAGTTCTTCGTTGAATATCTCTGGGTCGGAGTACAACGATTTATGCACTCTATCTTCCAGCACCAAATCAGCAGTACTGTTTAGGTTTTTTACTTTAATTTCTATAGTCATAAGAGGTCCTATTCTGGCACTGGTAATGCCGCGCTGTTATCCCATGGCTGAGCCATAGGACGACTAAATTTGTTTTCAGTAACAAAGTGAGAGATTTGACAAGTGTGTTCAGACAAAACAAACTTTGCGCTGATACGAGCACAACTTAGTTGTGACCTGCCATCAATAAAATCTGAAGGCTGCATCAACAGCCAACTACCACTTGCTTTGTCACCTTTAATGTTTATGGTTTCATTACCCAAAAAGTGCACATTCAGGCTAAAATGACCTGGTCCTGTAGCATACTTAGTAAACATCGCGTCAATTGCGTCAATGCCTTCATAGCGTCCAAATGTTTTGGCGTAACGCTGGCCTTTACCTTCCCAAATGGCATCTTGAGTGAATAGGTCTGTTAAGTTTTCAAGCTCAAATCCTGGTGCCAATTCATCGCAAAGTTGCATATATTGATGCATGCAAGCACTCACTCTTTTTTCACTTTCCAATATTGAAAGTCTTTGCTGAAATGCTTCTAATTGCTGTAATGAAATCATAATGGTTGCACCGAAAATTTAACTTGGTACAACAAGTTCACGACCGATACGCGCTTCAACCTTGCAGTATTTCCATAAGCTGTAAGTGCCATCTCCGACGGGGGTTGAGCGAAAGAAATCACAGCCTGCAATAACACTGTCCAGATCAGGCACATCAGCCATAATATAGGCGGTCCAAGGAGCTGAAGCTGATGGACCTACTTGAATACGATCGTCATCCATAATGCCAAGTACTTTAACGCCTGGCAGATCAGATATCCCCTTCATCATTGCACTAAAGGCTTGCCAAACATCACCCATGACTTCTTTGGTTGAGTCCATAAAATTTTGATTAACACCAATACAAAACAATACTCGATGGGAATTTGATTCACTCATAACGTTTTCCTCCAAAGGGGTTAAGACTCTTTTTAATAGTTGATTTTAAAATTCAAATTTATAAATAACCGGGGAACGGTGTATGACCAAACATCATTGCCCCCGCATTTTGATAGGTAATTTCGCCCATAAAGGCATGTTGTGTGACTAGATGTGCATCACGTAAGCATCTAGATAAAGGATGATCGATATAAGCCCCTTGCATGCCAGACAATTGATAAGCGATGCGGGTTGCTTCGGCACACTCTCTTGCTACGTTAGTGGTCGCCAAGCGAATTAAACTTACCTGCTCTTTACTCGGCTCATCACCTTGCATAATCGTATCCCACGCTTCGTCGGTTGCTCCATAAAAGAAAGCACGAGAGGAGCGTACTTTGGCTTCTGCTTTGGCAATGTCTATCTGTGCGTAATGACGCTCTCCCAGATTAGGTGCCCCGGTAACCGATTTTCTATTTTTAGCGGAATTCACCACCACATCGATGGCATCTCTAGCAATACCTAAGGCGGTTACTGACAATACTTGTGCGGCAAAAGACAAAGATGGATATTTGAAAAAAGGTGCATCCACAGTAGGTGTTCCACCACGAACAAAGGTCCACTCTTGAGGCACAAATACATCTTCAACAATTAGGTCAAAACTGCCCGTCCCGACCATGCCATGTACATTCCAGGTTTTTTCAATTTTCACTTTATCTGCTGGCAACACAGCCATTTTGGGTAATTTGGTACCGTCATCGGGCATTACACCAACGCCAAGTAAAGATGCGCCCATGCAGCCACTAGCAAATTGCCAGCGCCCGTTTACAATGTATCCCCCTTTTACTTTTTGTGCTTTTTGTGGCGGAAAAATCCCCCCCGCAAAAACGATATCTGGTGAGTCCTTCCACACCTCTTTAAGAGTATCCATAGGCAAAGCAGCCAGATACGCCGGATTCATACCAAAACTAGCCACCCAACCAGCCGAACCGTCAGCCGCAGAAATAGTTTCAATGACTTTTAAAAACTCGCTTGGCGTTGTGCCACTGCCACCAAAACTTTCTGGTACAAACGAGCGATATATTCCTATATTTTTGAATTGCTCAACAACATCATTTGAAATAAAACGTTGCTCTTCGAATTCAGCTCTGCGGGCACGAATATCAGAAAGTAGAGCATTGACTTTATCTTGTCCGCCCCATTGGGTCATATCCATTGAATTTTTGTACATCGTTTTTCTCCACACTTTCAGTGTTAATGTTTATTCGGTCAGCTCAATCTTTTCGCTATCTCGCATATAAGTTCGTCATTACCCTTGGCACCGACCAATTGCATAGCGACGGGTTTTCCCAATTTATTAGGTAGCGGAATGGTAATCGCAGGATGTCCAGACAAATTGAAAGGCCTGGTTAGAGAACTAATATTAAGATCATTTTTACCGCCTAGCGCTTCCACTCTTTTAAGTGGAAATGAGGCAAGTGTCGGCAATACGAGAGCATCAACAACATTTAATGCATCATCTACTTGTTGGCTGAAATACTGCCTTAGCATTTCAGCTTCAGAGACGATTTCAGAGGTAATATTGCCTGCCGCTTGCAATCTATCTTCGATGTCACTACCAAGCTTGCCGGTATTCAACAAGTGTCCGAATGCACCCCTCATTTCAAAATTCATTAGCTTTAACGCGGCATCAAAGGCATCGCCCAAACTTGGTAAGGTAGTCGCGCTTAATTGAATAAAGTCTTTTTTTAAAGCCTGAGCGATTAACAGGTTTATTTCGCTTTCAGCATTGACTTCCACAAGCGCTAATTTGATAGGTCGGTCGGTTGTAATAGGTAAAAATGTTTCGTCAATACAGCTCATCGCTTCGATTAAGCCAGTGGCTGAAGGCGCTAAAGGACCAACGCAATCTAAGGTTGATTCTGCTGGCACTACGCCTTTACGACTGACTCGGCCAAAAGTAGGCTTAAAGCCAAATACACCACAACAAGCGGCTGGCACTCTAATTGAACCACCGGTATCAGTGCCTATACTGAAATCCACTAACTTTTCAGCAACAGCAACGGCACATCCACTCGATGATCCGCCAGGGATATAGTCTGGATATAGGAAGTTAACAGGTGTACCCAAATGAGAGTTAACCCCGGTCATACCGTATGCCAACTCATGCATATTTAACTTCCCTACTAACTTCACACCAGATTTCAACATAGTAGTCACAACATCAGCATGTTTAGTGGCGCTAGCATTTTGGCTAAGTGCTCTGCTGCCAGCTTGGGTAACATAACCAGCAACATCAATATTGTCTTTAATACCCGCAACCAAATGGGTGTTTTTGCCAATTTCAATTTTTTGGGTAAATACACACATGGTAGATATAGCCTCGGTTTCGAATGATTTAAGATTAATTTAATTTACATGACTATTCAAGTAAATATTAAAGTGATTATTTCACGTATAATTCACCTGTAAATTAAGTCTAATGAATACATGTTGCTTATCTTTAAGAGAGTAATTTACAAGTGGAAGGCTAATAGTTAGTTAAAAAATATAAACTGACATCTATACTTATTATCATCGGACTTTTAGCTGAAACACGAGACATGCCGCCAACAACAATGGCAAGGCAAAAACCACGAAATTAAGTTCCATACTAAAACCATAGGTTATTAATACCCCCCCAACGTATGGACCAATTACTGCGCCAATTCGCCCTAAACCTAAAGCCCAGCCGATCCCCGTTGCTCTGATTTCAGTTGGATACATTTTTGCCGACGTAGAATAAAGACCAACGTAGGCACCAAGAAGTAAAAAACCTATGATGAACAACAAGATAAATAAATTCATATATTCAAACAGCAAGCCAAATGCAAGCATTGTTGTGGCGGATATCATCAGAAAAATACCAATCAACTTAGTCAAACCAAAGTTTGCGGCAAACCACCCTAAAAGAAGAGAACCAACAACTCCTCCCCCATTTAAAGCCACCGCTGAAAACACGCTATCTGATTCGCTTAAGCCTTCATTCATTACCAACTTTGGCAACCAACTTAACAAGAAATATAGCGAAACAAAAACGAACAAGAACGTCAGCCAGAGCTGTATCGTTTTAGTCCTAAAGGTGGGATTAAGTAGGCTTAAAACGCTGGCCTTAGTAACTCCATGGTGATTATCAACAACAAATTCAGTTATGGTATTACGGTCCATTTTGGTTAATAGCAGATTGGCTTTCTTTAACGCACTATCCGTCCCTTGGGTTTTTAAAAACTGCAACGATTCAGGCACAAAACAATACACCACTGCGGACATTACTAACGTAACCAAACCCAAGCTGAAAAAAACAACCTCCCACCCATAACTAGGCAAAATAGGCACAACAATAATACCGCCAATTGTCGCCCCCATAGGAAAACCCGCTGAAATAATAGCCACACTAAAACTACGATATTTGCTGGGCGTATATTCAGATGTTAGCGCAGTGACATTGGCCAGCATGCTACCCACACCAAGACCCGTGATTGTGCGCAGCAGGATTAATTGCCAAAAGGCGGTCACCAATCCGGTTAGAAACATAGAAGCGCCAATCACGACAACACTCACGATGAGCATTTTTCGTCTGCCAATTTTGTCTGCATAAGGTGCAATAAGCATTGCCCCTAGCATCATACCAGCCAGAGTCACACTAAAGACCAGTCCTAAATTGGTCGGATTAATGTGCAATTGTTCACTGACTCGCTGTGCAACAAAAGACATTGATGTGATATCAAATCCATCTAACACCATCAATAAGAATGAGATTAGTACGACGAGTACCTGAGTAATGGATAACGTTCCTTCATCCAAAATATGCTCAAATGTTTGAGTGGGCTGACCTTCTTTCATATAAAGCTCTTTTTTGACAAATAAGTTAACTTTCTAACAAGTGCACTGTTGAAGGTGCAGCAAGCAAAGAGAAGTATTTTACTGAGTCAAATACTTCTCTTATTTATTGAAGTTGCTTGATGTGCTTAGTAAAAACTGTATCTGAAAGAGGCATACCATTGGCGACCGCGGTCTCTAATAATTTCAGTAGTACCTACGTTCGACTGATACCCAGCGGTAATATATGTTTCATCGGTTAAATTTTTAAGTCCAAAATCCACACCATAAACTTCATCAGGTGAGCGCCATAAAACTGTAAGGTCTACCAGCGTGACTTCTGGCGTTACGATGCCAGCCGTATTATCTGGATTATTGAAATATTCAGTATGGTAATTTGCACTTAACCGGGTTGTTACAAGAGAGCCATTTTCAAACTCGACATCGCGAGCCAAACTAATGTTACCTGACCATTCTGGAACATGGTCAAACTTACTATCAACCGTCACAACTGCAGCCAAAGGAGGCTCAACGTCAATATTGGTAAATTTCGCGTCTGTGTAACCTACCGCGGCTTCGATAAACCAATAATCAGCAAAAGCTAATTTAGATTCAAGTTCAAATCCTGAAATCTCAGCACTACCCACATTTGCTTCAAAGAAGCCTACAAAACCTGGATTTTGTGTTCTAACTTGAATGTCGGTGTAATCCATTTGGAAAACCGCACCACTAACTGAGAAAGGTTTGTCGTTGCTGTCATATTTGAATCCAAGTTCATATGATTCAACATACTCAGGTCCAAACGACGGCACAGTATCTAACGCTGGGAAAATACGTTGTACAAAACCTCCAGAACGGAAACCTTCAGTATAAGAGGCATAAATCATTAGTTCGTCTGTGGCTTTATACGCTAAGTTAGCCATTGGTGTGGTTTCTTTCACATCAATTTTATTTAAGCCAAGCGGTAGTAATAGCGAACCATTCTCAAGACCAATATTGCTGCTGATAACAACTTGGGTTGGATCGAATGTTTTTTCTTCGTCGGAGTATCTAACACCTAAGGTTAAGTCTAACTTTTCTGTAAAACTATACGTAGCTTGTGCGTAAATAGCTGAACTTGTGGTGGTAAAATCATTATCGCTATCAAAGTTAGCAATCGCGAAATCATTTATATTTCGGTTGTTACCTTCTTCGTCAAAGTAATATAAACCGGTAATCCAGTTCAGCTTTCCATCTTCTGTTGAACCCATTAATTGAATTTCTTGGGTAAACTGAGACGCTTCAAATGAATCATAGAAGTGTACGACTGTTAGCGGGGAAGCATCGGCATCTCTAGCAAATTCAGCATCTAAATCACGATAAGCGGTAATAGATTTTAATTGTAGATTGTCATTAATATCCCAAGTGACTTGTAAATTTGCACCCCAAGCAGTGGTATCTGAGTATGTCGGTGCTGTCCCTAAGTTCTCACCTTCGGTGGCATATTGATTGTTATAACAAATAGGATCGGTAGACGAGATACCAGCGGGATATCCGCAAGTCTCAGCTTGTAATACATTGTTGTAAAAAGCTGCAAATGACCCATCAACCAATGTTCCTGCGTCAGATATTTCGAACGCGGGCCCGTTTTCATTTTCTGTACTGTGATCAAGGATTAAACTGACTTCTACATCATCAGCTGCTTCCCAAAGAAGTGAACCGCGCAAAGCCAGTATATCATCATCGCCTAAATCGCCACCCGCTGGACGACTCACATAACCATCTTGAGTTGCATTTAGCGCTGAAAAGTTACCAAATAAATTATCAGCCAGTGCACCGTTAACCGAAACTTTAAGCTTTGCTAGCGAATCAGTACCAATGGTGGCATCAACATAACCTTCAAAATTTTCTGTCGGTTTTTTGCTATAAAGGGCGACGGCTCCGCCCACACTGTTTCGGCCAAATAAAGTTCCTTGCGGACCACGTAGAACTTCGACACGGTCGACATCAAGCAAATCCACTGTAGCACCTACTGTTCGAGCAATGTAAACACCATCCACATAAAACCCAACACCGTTATCTATAGTGCCCAAGAAGTCACGTTGACCAACACCTCGAATGTAAACCGTTGCGACAGATGATGAACCACCCGCGCCAGGGCTATTCTGATAAGTAAGATTTGGAGTAACACCACCTATTTCAGAAATGTTCTCGATTCCCCGCGCTTCGAGACCATCACCTGAAAAAGCCGTCAATGACAAAGGAGCTTCTTGTAGACTTTCTTCCCGCTTTCTCGCAGTTACTTGTATCTTTTCCATCATGGCGCTGATGCCAGACTTTCCCTCTTCAGGTGTTTCCGCTTCTTGGGCATAAACAGGGACTAACGCAATAGTAGAAATCACGGCTATAGAAACAGGAAGGCGCATATTAAATATTGTTCGACTTATTTGATTTAGTTTGCAGTTGAATGACATATTTTATGCTCCATTGATTTTGTTTTAGTTATTCTGGCTACAATTTGTATGAGCTATTACGTTACATGTCAAGTAATAATTCAACAATATATGGATTTATTTTTGAATGAAATGAAGAACTTGAAGTAATATCGTTGTCTTTTACGTTTTTTATCAAGTAATATTGCAAGCTTTATTGTTTTAAAAATGTTAGAGACACGTTATAGACATGAAAAAAAGCACCGCTAAATTAAATAAATTCAAACCCGCTTCGTCGAATTTCGAATTTCAACAATATCCTTTTTACTGGCTAATGAGGGTTGGTAGCGCATACTCTTTACGTATGGAAAAATCACTTAAAAAAGGGGGGATTAACATTACTGCATGGCGTATTTTGATGATACTAAGAGAGATGGGGAAACTTAGTGTCAGTGATATTGCGACACATGCAGTGGCAAAAACACCAACAATCACTAGAGCAACTTATAAACTCCAAACTGAAGGCTTAGTGGTTATATCAACCAGTAAAGATGATGGGCGCGTGTCGATAGTAGAAATTACCGAAAACGGAAAACAAGCCATAGAAAAAGTCATTACGAATTCAGAAAAGTTATTCGACAATATATACAGTGACTTCACCGCTGAACAAATAGAACAGTTTAATACAACCTTGCAAAAGCTATTTGATAATTTAGAGGAGGCCTAATTAACTATTTTAAATAATTCAAAAAATCATTAAAAAGAGCATCCCCCTGCCCATATAAAACGGAGCGGAAATAAAACATATTTCACGTTCCAATTAAGAGAAAGGAAACCAATTTTCGACTACATAACTCATTAATTGATGGGATATGAGTGAATCTGTCACCCATTCAAACCGAAAAAGGTAACGTTGCATATTTGAACTCTACATATCGAGTAGCACTAGATCGAGAGTCCTTTTCGAAGGGTGTTGGCTACTTCCTCGGGAGTCTCATGGTGCTGGTTGCCACATCAGTGGGCCCTACCATCACTTTTTACCTCGAGAGGCTCAATTAACTCCATTAACACACTAGAGTTTTGACATTTAAGCCCTTCAACTGAGGTCTGGGAGAATGTGCTAGGAGAATTATAGTCAGAGAAATTGTGTCCTCTTATAGTTTCTCTGGTATATATAATGTACCCACCCTTTACCAATTCAACATGGCATTGATGGGGATATACTGGACGTTCACGAGATAACGAATTTATGGATAACTGAAAAGTTAATTGAACCTGAGCAAAATGCGCGTCCAATCCCTACTAATTGGTTTGAAGCAGTCGAACAATTTAGATTGAAGTATCCAAAATCAACATATCCAGACTCGCTATTAACTCAAATATCATGCTTACCTTTTAATCTTACAGTCCTTAATCGGATGAAAGAATTATCTCGAGTTTTATCAGATTACCTCGTTAGCAACTCACCAAAGGGGAATTTAACGCATAAAAGCCATGAGTTATTACAGTATTTCCACGGTGATAAGGCATGGTTTTCTGATGAGACAGATAAAGATGTCGCTAAGTTTGAGCATCAATTAAAATTCATAGATGTTAGTGACAACACAAAAAAGCTTTACAGATAACATGGTAAAATAAAAACGCCACAGGTCAGAGTATACTTTGAGTGGCCTGTAGCCCCGATCAAAATGATATGCAGATAGTTTATTTTGGGCCAAAATAACATTAAAATAGAGGCAAACAATGCCAAATGCCCCCTACTTAATTAGGAGCTTGTCTTTATTTGTATTATTACAAACCATTTTAGTTTATTAGATTACAAATGGAGACAAATATTCTCTTCAAGGTGCATTCTTAACACTCGGTAATTCGTACTAATTTGCATTATAAATAGGGACATTTGGAACGTCTATTTAGAGAACGGAACAACCTCAATCGAATTGAAAACAAAATTCAAGCATTTGCCAGAGACCATGCTTTTAGGTGTGTAATACATGATGGAATGCAATCATGATGATGGTGCTATTACGATGACCGTGGCGACAGATAGACTTGGCAGCTTTGCTGATGCGTTCAATCTCTGATGATGTTAGATATTCACGCTCACGAACTTGGCTGTATTTGGGTGGGGTTGGAAGAACTTTCCGATTTTCGATGGTTGGGGTGGTACTGTGATGATGCTTTAACTCTACAACTTTACTCATATTGGCTCCGTTAACTTTCCCAATAATACTCCAAACTGGGAATGTTTTATACGGATGGTTTGATGATGAGAATTGCTAGTAATGTGGACTGGTGTGGATATTGATAACTTTACAAGTTTCTTTACAGATTAGCGGCTGTTTTGACCATGATTAGCCATGATGATGGCAATGGTTCATAAACGACGGTTTTCTTTACACGGTGATGATGGGTGGGAATTGCTAGTAATGAAACTGTGATGATGGTTGCGAAAGCTCTCAATTGGTGAAAACGATCAAAATACCAGCTTTGCTGGTATTTTGATCGTTTTTGAATATCTAAGCCTAACCAAAAGATGGGAAGCTTTATACGGTGATGAGTTAACAATAAAAACCGTGAGGGTTCTTGGTAAATTCTCAGGCAGATTAACATTCTTCTTTTCTGTTTATACCTATTACAGGGATTATTTTCTGTCTTATTTTGTCCATGACCTCTTTGGCTAACTGCTCACCACCACTAGAGTAGACCGAAATGCTTACGCATCGCTTTTTAAGTATATTGTTTATAGATACAAAAGAATTGTCGGAAGTACTCTTGATGACCACCTGAAACTTACCTTGCTGGGATAGGTACTCGGCATTACCCGCTTGGGTCTTATGGTCGTATTCATTGTCGCTAGCGAATTTCTGGACTATATCCAGTAACAGTAGGGATTGCTTATCATCATCCACAGTGATGACCATATTCTGCTGTGCATGAAAAGTGCTTTCTGAGCAGGATGTCATGTGAATTATACCTATTAATATAAAAATGAATTTAACGATGCGCTTTCCTGTATTTGAAGTTACCTTTAACATGCTAATACTTCGCCCCCACATTTAAGCTGGATAAATGCTCTCGCATTAATATCGACTTCCCTTGTTGAGTGAGCGATAACACATTCATTCTAATATTCCTGTCTTGAGCGTTGAATGCAGGTCGTGCAGTTATGTAATTACCTGCCCATGATATAGCATTGAGTACAGAGAGATTGCTTGGTCGGTTTATCCCTTCACCGTAAGTTACCACGTAAATGTTTCCGTTCTCCTGAACTACAGAGCGAATGACTATGCCGTTTGCAAATATATGGTCGTCCTGTGTAATATTAACAATTCTACTATTTTCTTTATCTACAATGTGGTTTACATGCCCTCCAGATATGGGGCCTACACGAATTTCCGAGACAGATTCACTCGTGATTGGGGTCTTACCATCGGCTCCGGGCGCATAGTTTCTTTCAAGAGCATCTTGATTGTTAACTACTGAGCAGCCATCCGTACTCGTTGAGCATATTTGGTTTTTGTACTTATATTGATGATAAAAAGCATCATCTTTATCGTAACCATTTCCATTGCCTTGGCAGTCCAAGGATGTTTGACACCCCTTGCTTGCACCACTATCTCCACTGGTACTATTATCTCCACTCTTACCGGTCTGCTTAGCAACCTCCTGTTGACCACCTATATTGCTCGTATTCGTTGATCCGGTGGATTGTCGTGAATTACTGCTATTAGTACCAATACTCCCATTGAATTTAACATTGCTCGATGATGAAGTAATACTATTACCCACCGTCGTTACATTACGTTTGATCCTGCTACCTGTCACCGCTCTTTTTTCAATTTTTTCACTCTTGTACCCAGTTGGATCAGTCCCGGCCAGTGGATTATTCATAATATAGGAATAGGGATTCATGCTTTGGCTATTCGTTGGGCTTTGTATAAACGGGTCAACCGACATAAACCGCCCAAGGTTATAATCATACACCCGCCCGTTCATATGAATGAGCTGGGCTTCATCGAGGTGTCTATGGTCTGTAAATCCCTTTCTACCACCGAGGTTAATATCATTCAAGTAAGGCAGGCGTGAAACTGCTAGAGA